>SMEK01000403.1_pt1 | contig 16950 bp, 11 predicted proteins | sample 2456371 | NCBI WGS metagenome assembly SMEK01 (sample SAMN10132590, study PRJNA489261) | soil metagenome | isolation source: day1 antibiotic-loamy sand soil ammended with composted manure from dairy... | place: USA | collected 2015-04-01
CCAGCACGGCGATGATCACCACCACGCCCATCAGCTCGATCAAGGTGAAACCGCGCGCACGCTTCATGTGAACTCCCCTGTACTCATTCATTGTTCAATACGCGCCACGAGCGGCGGCGCCAGATGGCATCGTCGATCTTGAGATTGCCGCCCCCTTTCAACTGCAACCCGGGAATAAGCAGACTCCCGCCGCCTATCACCGTAGCCACCGGCACCGAGCCGCCTGTCGGCGGATTGTTGACGAGCGCACCAACCACACTTACGCCAGTAACGCCATCGCCCCAGGAGCCAGGCGGTGGCGGCCCGGTCAGGCCGCCACCTGAACCACCAGTCGCGGCGTTCAACACCATCACCGATCCGCCGATCGTCGCAGTGCAAGGATCCTGTGTCCCCGGGATCAATGTGGTGATGACCGCACGATTGGTATCAAACAGCGCCCCCGCCGTCACCACCATGCGTTCACCCGGTGCTGCAGACAAATCCAAATCGATGTACCAGCCATCTTGGTCCATAGTGATTGCGTTATCAGTCAGACCACGCACGGTACTGACACCATTCGCCGACGTTGCTTGGTAAAGCGTTTGTTTCTGGAGATTCGACTTCACCACCGTAACCGGATTTCCGTTACTGTCCTGCTTGTCACGAATTCCATAGATCGACTGCGTCGATGCGCTATCGCTGGTATTGTCCTCTGCGCCCAAATACTTGCCAGTGCCGAACACCACGATGAGCCGATTGGTGGCCGGATCGGGGAACAAACGCGGCATTACGGTGATTGGCTGGCTGCCTTGGGTCACCGGCTTGTAGGCAAGTGTTACGGATGCCTGCCAGTTAGCAGGATTGGGGTCCGTCAGGTCGAAACGCCACAAATTCCCGTTGAGATCACCGGCATATGCCAGATCATCGATCTGGTCATTGTTGTAGTCACCCAATACGACAGAAGACAAGCCGCCACTGGTGACACCACTGATGGTGGTGAGTGTCTTCAATTCGCGAATCAACTCACCTGTCTGCGCATCCAGTACGAACAATGCGCTGTACCCCTTGGAAGATGCTGCGATCGTGCTGCAGTTGACAGGCTTGTCGGGTTTGCTGCAATCGGGGAAATAGCCACCGGGCACGAGGACAACCCATTTGCCCGTGGCGAGACGACCGATATTCGGCTGGCCAAACGTGTAACCAAGATCGGCAGGGTCGCCAACACCAGATACAGCAGGCGCATCCGCGCTGAATTCCCACAACACCTTCGATGCCGCGGCGGCCCCGGTGACCGTCGTCGGATCAGTAATATCCAGGGCGTAGATACCTCGCCCGCCCAAGCTCAACCCACCCACGAGAATCGTATGCCACCCCTTGACGCCGGAATTGAAGAACACATCACGGGTCACTGGGGTGGCGTCGACGGTCGGAGCGAACTTCATGCCGCTCTTCACAGTCAAATTGCCGAGATTGGCATACACCGCTCGTGGCACGTAAGCGAACATTTCCTTGCCTGCGTCAGTAGCCGGTACCGCTTCAGGCGGCGTAGCAGAGTTCATGGCCATAGCGGCATTGAACGCATGCAACATGCCGTCGTTGGCGCCCACATAAACAGCCGGCGTCCGCTCCTTGTAGGCGTTTACGAATGCTTCATAACTATGACAGGTCGCCAGCGTCGGAGCTGCTTCGTCACAAGTCGTGGCGTCATCCGCCATCGCTGTGTCCTCGGGCGAGCCCACTGGCCAGCTATTGCGATAACCACTTGATGGAGCACTCACGTACACCGCTTGTGACCTGATGACAGCACCGAGCAGATTCGTGCGTGTGCGATAAACGCTGCCCTCCAATGCACGTACACCACGCAAATAATCGAGTCGGGCTTGCCCGGTATCCGCAGTGAGCGTGCTGACGGGGGTATTGCTCAGCAAAATGCCCCCAGCGTTATCAAGGCTTGTGAATGTCTTGAACGCCACGCCACTACCAAAGCTGCCGTCTACATTCCTGGTAGAGGTGAGGATCTGCCGATTGGCGGGATCGGTCTTGCCCGGATCCGTGAGGATCGATGCCGCATCCCATTTAAGGCCGCTGACCGTACCGTCCGTGTTCGCACTGATTGCCTGAAAGACACCACCCCAATCGCCGGCGTTGTAGCCAGCCGAAAAACCCAAGGCACCTTGTACCAACACGCTGGTATTCAGCGCACTGGTGGTCGCCGGCACGTTGCGCGTACTGATGTTGGTGAGGATGCTGGTCAGTTGGTCGACCAGGTTCCGCGGGTCGGCCGCATTGAAATAGGCACCGCGGCTGTTAACGGCTGCGTGCCAAGTGTCATCGATACTTGCAGCGTCATTGTTTGCCGGCGTCGTCCAGCCCACCTTGCCACTGGAGTTGGACAATCCCTTGCGTAATTTGCACAGATCGTTGCTGTCATCCGCGCAGTCGGCGTCATCTGACGCCGTGAGTTTGCCCGGCACCCCCAGGGTCACCATGTACTGCACCAGATGGGGCCAATTTGCCGGATCGTTCTTGGGATTAAAGTATGTTTCCAGCGCTTTCGAGGTGGCACCTGGAACCACGCCCGTTGTAATGTCAGGCACGTAGGGTGGCACGATCTTGCCGTTGTCCGGGTCGTATAGGTCCGGGCGCAGATTTGTCGCCCAATAATTGAACGCGATATTGGCCAGAGATGACTTGTAAAGGTTGCCTTGAACATCCCAATACACACGTGATTCCGCGGCAGTGACGGAATATTGTGTTCCATCGGGTAACTTCACAGCTGACTCCGAAGTTTTGAACGGATTCGGCAAAGAGGGATCGCCCTCATTCCAATAACCGTCCGTCACCAGCATGTGGTAATTCTGACGACAAACCAGTTCCAGGCCATCAGCACCGGAAACCTTGGGCGGATCCCAGTAGGGGTCCGTCAGATTGCTGTTGCCACCGGTTTTGCCGTAACCGCGCTCAAAGAACTTACCCGCACGAATCGTAGAGGCGCGATTCGGAGTCGTGTAAGGGCTGCCAATCTGGAATATCCAGTTGAAAAAAGCAGTGCGATAACAATCAGGCGCCTTTTTAACTGCGCCTGCTCGCTGTGTATCTTTTGGGTCGACACTCGATGCGGTGCAACCCGCCGCATCAATCAAGCTCGTGATTATGGCGGTACTTGGCAGCTGAAAATTACTGTCATTGAGGTTCTGCCAAGCCACTCGAATGCTGTTGCCGAAGCCACCAGAATCCGTATCGGCGCCCAGAGAGCCAAATACACGCGAGACAGCTGTCTGCGTCATCATGTTCCGGTTACGGTAGTAAGCCCACCAGTTTGCCCAGTTTTGGTAATCATCCGAGGGTACAGCGACAGCTTCCCATTTACTGGCTTTGTACAGGTCAGATGTATTTGGCGAAGCGGGAGTACCGATATTTACTCCACTCGAAAGCCGGTAATAGTACGGCCCACCACCAGCGATTGGGCTGGAGTTATCGCCAGAGTTGGGGCATGTCCATCTTTTATCACTCCCACTTTTAGGCTTCACCCCTGTGAAGTCTGTCGTATCTGTCGAACCGCTGGGTGAACGTGGACGGTTCGCGACAATTCCGTCATTCCAAACTTTCTTCAACGTGGCATCCGCGTTGGGAAACGACGTCCCATCGGCCCTCATCGGCGGTGAATAAACGACGCCCGGGTTGTAGAACACTCCGTTCATGGCATAAGAACGCAGGTCATCACCAGCCGTCACGCGTGGATCGATGACGCCCGCACATCGCCAGCGGTTATTGCCCCAGTTATTATTGTCGAACGGCCGATTGTCACCCATGTAGTTTGAATTCATCGACCCCGAATCATCGAACGTCACCACGATGTTCGGCGGCACGGCTTGGGTCACGTTGGGCGGCGTGGGACTGAGTTCGACGATGTTGTTCACCACGGCAGCTGCCGATGCCGGCGTAGAGGCAAAACTGCCACCCACGGCAACCAGTGCCATGACTGATAGCGAAGGCGGCGCGATGGCCGATGCGGACAACCCACCGATCGCAGTGAGCACGGTACCCATCAGGGCCGACGGCAGGCGTCCAGCGAGGAAATGACGACTAGGCATGACCTGGATACTCCGACTCAGTTGCTTTTGGCGGCAAACGTGCTTTCAAGCACGCGCACCGTATTTTCACTGCCACCTGTTGCACGGGCGGTAATGCGATAAACGTGCCGACTGGTGCTGGCATGGCCTGTGCCGCCGGAACCCGTCGCACCCGACTCATGAGGCCCACCGCTGACACCGGGGGGCAGCTCTACACCCAGATCCTCGATGATGTAGACCGGGTTTTTCGCCAATTTGGCTGTTTTCATGCCTGTGTCGGTGTAATCCTTGTCGCCGGCGGGCCCTTTGTAGGTCGCTGCGCCGCCATCCTCCCAGACCTTGCTGTTGCGAAATTTAGTGACGACACCATCGGCGGCATACGGCGCCGTGTTGGGATCGTAGATATAGCAACTGCCGACCAGGATGCCGCTACCGCACATCAGCGGTGCCGCCGTCAGACTGCTGGTGCTCTTCCACAACGTCCATTCGGCTCCACGCAACGCAGTTTCCGCGCTGAGTTCGGCCTGCTGCGCGTTGCGCAGGCCACCGGCCATGCGCTCCTGCAACAACGAGCGGCCCGAAGCGCTGATGGCCAGGATGGTCAACAGCAACAGGAAGATCAGCGCAATGATGAGCACCACGCCACGCTGCGCGCGTGGGACGGGGCGAGGTCGCTGGATGGGGTGGCGCGTGAACATGGATGACTCCGTGATTCGCTTGTTGCCGGTCAGGCCCATGGCATGCCGGGTGTCATTGGTCGATCGGGTTTATCGATGCCGGTTGAGGTTTCGTTCGTCCAGCTGTTGAGGGGTCGCCCGCGAGCGGGCTCCTGCGGTTTCTTTCAAGGATTGAAGTTGCGTACGGCGACCACAGCGGTGAATTCGCGGCGGATCATCTTGTCGGCGAAACCCTGGTCGCTGGGCTTGATCGTGTGGGCAGCAGGGGCCACCGGCGCGTTCTTGCCGTCGACCGAGTAGCTGTAAGGCAGATCGGTCGCGGTGAGCGCCGGCAGCACGGACTGGCCATCAAGCACCAGGCTTACCTCGATGCTGCTGACGGCACGCCACAGGCAGCCATCGGTGGTGATCGGATTGGGCTCCTGGGGCGGACAACTGATACCAGTGGCCTTGTCGACCTGGTCGGCATTGAGGAATCGGATCGTTCCATTGACGTCCTGCACGCCGTAACGGAAATCCATGCGCTCGACACCGCGCACCAGTTCATCCTCCGAGCCGCCGGGACCCCCAGCTCCGCCGTTGACCCGCCGCACCAGTGCGCCGGATTTCTGCCCGTGGCCGATATCGATCACGCGCAGGTAATAGGTGACGGTCTTGTAGTCACGATTGAAGTCGAACAGCATCGGGGCGGACAGCGGCTCCTGCGGGGCTGGCACGCCGTTGTTGTTGCTGGAGTCCGGATAGATGCTGTCGCCGCTGTGGGTGGCCGCGAAAATCTGCGCGTTGGAGCAATCCGCCAGCATCGCAAAGTGGCCATTCAGGAAATCGGTGGCCGGCGGCTCGCTGGAACTTGCCGGCGCCAGCTTGATGCTGTCGATGGCGTTGGTCGCGGACGACGACGACGCAATGCTCACATTGATGCCGTCGACAGCCCATCCGCGCGACGGGTCCACGTAACGCACAGTGATCGCGTCGGTACCCACGACACGATCGCCCACGTCGGTGCCTCTCTTCGGCAGGATCGTGGTATCGGGGTCCAACGGCTTGCAACTGGTCTTGTCGCAGTCGTATCCCCGCATGGAGAGGAACGACGGGAAGGAGTAAGGCGCCGTGGCGGCAGTGACATTGACAGACGCTGGCGGGGCGGTGACGTCCGCCATGGCCGAAGTGATGTTCTTGGCGTAGACCTTCGGCGTGCGCAGGCCATCGAGATACACCTGCGAAGCAGCTGCGGCCTTGGCCACGCCACCGCTGTTGGTGCAGTACTGGCCGTTGGCCATGCGCAGGTCGTTCTTGATCGTGGTGATCGCGAAGCGTCCCTCCTCCTGCAATTGCGCCATCTGGGTCTGGATGCGATTGCTGTTGGAGGTGGACATGAACACGCTGATGATGCCGCCAGCCACGATCAGACCCAGCACCATGGCGATCAACAATTCGATCAACGTGACGCCGGACTGGCGCCGTCGGGTTGTTGCCGTTGCGAGAGCGATCACGGCTGGAACTCCCAGGCAAAAGTCTGTGTGGCGGTATTGGAGGTTTTCGCGGCATCAGTGGAACTCTTGCTGCCACCTGTGCCCTGCTCGCTCCAGCTGATTTCCATGTGGCAGGTGCCGCCATAGGGCGGCCGCATGCCCACCTGCCCCGGCGTGGCCGCCGGCGCAGTGGAGCTGGCCGAAGGTGGGCTCCATCCAGCCGGGGTGAAACCGGCGCTGCTGGCGTCGCAGTTGATCTTGGCTGCCGCCGCGGGCAGGAACGTATTCAACTGGCTGCTCCAGTTGCGTTTGTCCGCCTCGGCCAGCATGTCGGGCGTGCAACCAGAGCTGCAGTCAGCGTTCGCCGCCGTGCTGCCGCTGACCGGATAACTGTTGGAGTTGTAGGAGTTGTTCCACACACCGACCGGATTCGCGCGCATGCGATCGGCCATGTTGCCAGCCAGGAAAGTCACCTGGGTACGCAGATAGGCGGCGTGATTGGATTTGGTGGACACCACCATCAGACCAGCCAACCCGATAAGGCCGATGCTGAAGATCAGCACGGCCATCAGAACCTCGATCAACGAGACGCCTCGCTGACGCGACAAGACTTGCATGGAATTCTCCCTGATACCCCTGCACGCACTGTACTTATCCACGCCGCCACAACCAGCCCCGAGCCGATGAGCGGTAGCAATTGCCCGATGAACGGCGCGGGGGTGCGGAAAAAAGGTGATCGTTGTCACGGGTGCCGCCCGGGAATCAGGCGCCACGCCAGGCGATGGCCGATGGCGACCCGGGGAAATCCTCCATGCTTGCAGGCGCCCGAGGCTTGCGCTTCAACCGGCCGCACCGTAAAATTCGCGGCTCTTTGCCGGAATAGCTCAGTTGGTAGAGCGGCGCATTCGTAATGCGTAGGTCGTAGGTTCGATTCCTATTTCCGGCACCAGTTTGTGCAATATCCGAAGCCCCGGACAGCTCACGCTTTCCGGGGCTTTTTGCTGCGCCCCCTGCAGGGCGGGCATCACCCGCCGGTCGTGGCGCGAGATCGGCGGACAATGTCCGCCCTACGGCGGTTTTAGGGGTGTTCGCAGCTCCGGTGCCACGCAGCACCCGCAGGAGCGCACCCTGTGCGCGAGCTCTTCGTTACGTGACGGAGAGCATCGCGCACAGGGTGCGCTCCTACGGTCAGAAACTGGAGCTGCTGTCGCCGGCCATGCGCAATTCCTTGGGCAGGGCGAAGGTGATGTTTTCCGGTTCGCCATCGAGTTCGCGCACGTCGCCGGCACCCCAGGATTGCAGGCGGGCGATCACGTCGCGCACGAGTTTGTCGGGTGCCGAAGCACCGGCGGTGAGGCCGATGCGGTTGACCCCATCGAGCCAGTGGCGCTCGATGTGCTCGGCGCCGTCAATGAGGAACGAACGCACGCCCTGCTTTTCGGCCAGTTCGCGCAGGCGGTTGGAGTTGGAGCTGTTGACCGAGCCGACCACCAGCATCAGGTCGACCGAGTCAGCCAGCCGGCGCACGGCGTCCTGGCGGTTCTGGGTGGCGTAGCAGATGTCGTCCTTGCGCGGGCCTTCGATCTCGGGGAATTTCGCGCGCAACGCCTCGATGATCGCCTTGGTATCGTCCACCGAGAGCGTGGTCTGGGTAACGTAGGACAGCAGGTTCGGGAATCTCGGCGCCAGCGTGTCGACGTTTTCCAGCGATTCGACCAGCAGGATCTCGCCCGCGTTGGCCGGGTTCCACTGCCCCATGGTGCCTTCGACTTCCGGGTGACCTGCATGGCCGATCAGCACCACGCTGCGACCGATGCGTCCCAGTCGCGCCACTTCCATGTGCACCTTGGTGACCAGCGGGCACGTGGCGTCGAACACTTTGAGTCGGCGCTGTTCGGCCTCTTCGCGCACGACCTGCGAAACCCCGTGGGCACTGAAGATCACGGTGGCGCCGTCAGGCACTTCGTGAAGCTCTTCCACGAACACCGCACCATCGGCGCGCAACTTGTCGACCACGTAACGGTTGTGCACCACTTCGTGCCGCACGTAGATCGGCGCGCCGTACGATTCAAGCGCGCGCTCGACGATCGCGATGGCGCGATCGACGCCGGCGCAGAAACCACGGGGATTGGCGAGCAGGATGTCCAAGGCAGCCTCAACTTCGAAGTTCACGCGGGAGCCTGCTCGCAGGCGACGCTGCCAAGGCGTCGAAGCAAGGGCATCGACCGCAAGCGGACTCCTGCCGGTAATACGCGATTATCGCACGCTGTCCGCGGGCTTGCCGGCGAACAGGCCGAACACGATCAGCATCACCGCGCCCACGGTAATACCGCAATCGGCAATGTTGAACACCGGGTAATTCCACTGGCGGAAGTAGACGTGGATGAAGTCGGTGACCTGGGCGGCGTGCAGCCGATCGATGAGGTTGCCCAGCGCGCCGCCGATGATCAGCGCCAGCGGCAGGCAGGTGCGCCAGTCGCGACGTGGCGTGCGCGCCAGCCAGGTCACCAGCACCGCACTGATCACCACCGCCAGCAGCACGAAAAACCAGCGTTGCCAGCCCGCGCCGCTGGCGAGGAAGCTGAACGCGGCGCCCTTGTTGAAGGCCAGTGTCCAGTTGAGGAACCCGGGAATCACGGGGTGCGGGACGCCCATCGGCTGCAGTGCATGCAGCGCCCACCATTTGCTGAGCTGGTCGAGCGCGATGACGATGGCGGACAGCCATAGCCAGGGGAGTGCATTGGGTCTCGATGGCATGGGGAGCTCGGTGATGAAATGTTTCGATCGTGAGTTGTAGGAGCGCACCCTGTGCGCGATGTTTTCCGTCACGTGACGAAGATCATCGCGCACAGGGTGCGCTCCTACATGTGCATGCGTCAGAACCAGCGGCGATCCTCGCCCGCTCCCTCGATGTTGTCGATGCAGCGGCCGCACAGCTCGGGGTGTTCGGCGTGGCTGCCCACATCGTCGCGACGATGCCAGCAACGCACGCATTTGGCGGCACGGCTCACGCTGGCGGAAACCCATGCCGCGGCACCTTCCAGCTCCACCTTCACCGCATCGTCCGCACGCGGCGTCGATGGCGCCAGCTCGAAGTCGGAGGTGATGAAGAAGAAGCGCAATTCATCTGCAGCTTCGGCATAGCGCGACTGCAGCGCGGCATCGGCATGAACCACCAGCTTGGCTTCCAGCGCGGCGCCGATCTGCTCGGCCTTGCGCATGCCCTCGAGCACGCGCGAGGCGCTGTCGCGGATGGCCAGCAGGTCGGACCAGTAACGGCGTTGTTCGGGAGAGTTCTGGGTGGCCTCCAGCTGGTCGTACCAGGTTTCAAACAACACGCTGTCGCCACGCTCGCCCGGCAGCGCCTGCCAGATTTCCTCGCCGGTGAAGCTGAGGATCGGTGCCAACCAGCGCACCAGCGCCTCGGCAATGCGGTACATCGCGCTCTGCGCGCTGCGCCGGCCACGGCTATCGGTCGGCATGGTGTAGAGCCGATCCTTGGTGATGTCCAGGTACAACGCACCCAGTTCGTTGGTGCAGAAATTCTGGATGCGCGCGACGACTTCGGGGAAGTCGTATTTTTCGTAGGCGGCCAGCACGGCCTGCTGCACGTCACACGCCTGCTGCACGGCCCACTGGTCCAGCAGCAAGCTGTCTTCGACCTTCAACAGATGTTTCGCCGGATCGAAGCCGTCCAGGTTGCCGAGCAGGAACCGGGCGGTGTTGCGAATGCGACGGTAGCTGTCCGACACGCGCTTGAGGATCTCGTCGGAGACGGTCATTTCGTTGCGGTAATCGGCCGAAGCCACCCACAGCCGCAACACGTCGGCGCCCAGCGTATCCATTACCTTCTGCGGCGCCACCACGTTGCCGAGCGACTTGGACATCTTGCGGCCGTTGGCGTCGACGGCGAAGCCGTGGGTGAGCACCTCGTCGTAGGGCGCGCGACCGTGGATGGCGGAGGAAGTCAGCAACGAGGACTGGAACCAGCCGCGGTGCTGGTCGGAGCCTTCCAGGTACATCACCTTGTAATGCGGCGCGTTGCCCTGCTGCAGCTCCGGGCGCTGGCCGATCACGGCGAAATGGGTGACGCCGGAATCGAACCAGACGTCGAGCACGTCGGTGACTTTCTCGTAATCGTTGGCGTCGTCACCAAGCAGTTCGGCAGCATCCAGGGTGAACCAGACGTCGATGCCGCCCTGCTCCACTTTCTTCGCAACCCGCTCCAGCAGCGCGACGGAGTCGGGATGCGGCTCCTGCGTGGCCTTGTGCACGAACAACGCGATCGGCACGCCCCAAGTGCGCTGGCGCGAGATGCACCAGTCCGGACGGCCGGCGACCATGCCGGCGATGCGCTCTTCGCCCCAGCCCGGCACCCAGCGCACGGACTTGATCGAGGTGAGCGCGGTCTCGCGCAGCTTCGCCTGTTCCATCGAGATGAACCACTGCGGCGTGGTGCGGTAGATCACCGGCGTCTTGTGGCGCCAGCAGTGCGGGTAGCTGTGCTCGATCTTCGCGAAGGCCAGCAGCACGCCGCGCTGGCGCAAAACGTCGACGATCGCGTCGTTGGCCTTCCAGATGTGCATGCCACCCAGCTCGACGCTTTCCGCGGCCGGCGTGTCGGCGCGGTAGGTACCGCGCGACTCGATGTAGTTGAGCAGGTCGATGCCGTACTCGCGCGCCACCACGAAATCCTCGACGCCATGGTCAGGCGAGGTGTGCACCGCGCCAGTGCCGTCTTCGGCGCTGACGTGGTCGCCAAGGATCACCGGCACCTCGCGGGAATAGAACGGGTGGTGCAGCTTGAGCCCTTCAAGTGCCTTGCCTTCGACATGGCCGAGCACACCGGTTTCTTCAATGCCGTAGCGCTGCGCCACCTTGTCCACCAGCGCGCTGGCAACCACCAGCAGCACGCGCTTGCCATCGCGTTGCGGGCCTTCGATCAATGCGTATTCGAGTTCGGCGCCCAGCGACACCGCCTGGCTTTCCGGCAGGGTCCACGGCGTGGTGGTCCAGATCGGGATGGCGACGATGGCGTCACCAGAGTCCACACCGAACTTCGCCGCCAGGGCCTTCGCGTCGACCGCGTCATAGGCGACGTCGACCGCGGGCGAGACCTTGTCACCGTATTCGATTTCCGCTTCGGCCAGCGCCGAGGCGCAGTCAAAGCACCAGTACACGGGTTTGGCGCCGCGCACCACGTGGCCGTTGGAGACGATCCGCGCCAGCGCGCGCAACATATCGGCCTCGTACTTGAAATCCAGCGTGCGATACGGGTGATCCCAGTCGCCGAGCACGCCGAGGCGCTTGAAGCCGGTACGCTGCTCGTCGACCTGCTGCTGCGCGTACTCACGGCATTTCTGGCGGAACTGGGCCGCGTCCAGCTTGTCGCCGGGCTTGCCGAACTTTTTTTCCACCGCGATCTCGATCGGCAGGCCGTGGCAATCCCAACCGGGCACGTAGGGCGCACGCTGGCCGGCCAGCAGCTTGGACTTGACCACCATGTCCTTGAGGATCTTGTTGACCGCGTGGCCGATGTGGATCGAGCCGTTCGCGTAAGGCGGGCCGTCGTGCAGCACGAACACGCTGTCGCGATCCGCCGCCTTCTGCTGGATCTGCGCGTAGCGGCCCACCCGCTCCCACTCGGCCAGCCAGCCCGGTTCGCGCCTGGGCAGGTCGCCGCGCATCGGGAATGCCGTTTGCGGCAGGTTGATCGTGCTTTTGTAATCGTGGGTCATTGCGTGGGTGCCGTGATGGAAGCGTTGCCGCCGTTGGCGGGCAAAGGTTTCTAAGTTAATGGATACGCGCGTGCACAGGAATACCGTTCACGCCCCGACCAGCCGCGGGTTCATGCCCAGCAGCTCGCGCGCCATGCGGGCATCCAGTGCCATCTGCGCCTTCAGCGGCTCCAGCCCGTCGAACTTCTGCTCGTCGCGCAGCCTGGCGACGAACTCCACCGCCATGCGCTGGCCGTAAAGATCGCCGTCGAAATCAAACAGATGCACTTCCAGCAACGGCTGGCTGACCTCGTTGACGGTGGGCCGCACGCCGAGGCTGGCCACGCCCGGCCAGCTGCACTCGCTCTCGCCCAGGCCCACGCGCACCGCGAAGATGCCCTGGATCGGGCTGACCCGCTGCTGCAGATGGATGTTGGCGGTGGGATAGCCGAGCGTGCGGCCGAGCTGGTTGCCGTACTCGACCTTGCCATCGATCACGAACGGACGACCCAGCAACGGCTCGGCGCCAGCGAATTCGCCAGCCGCCAGCAAGGCGCGTACCCGGCTGGCCGAAACGCGGGCACCGTCGAGCTGGACCACTGGCATGGTGCAAGCGCTGAAACCGAGTTCAGCGCCCATCCGTTCCAGCAAGGCCACATCGCCGCCGCGCTTGTGGCCGAAACGGAAATCGCCGCCGACCCACACTTCGCGCACGGCCAATCGCTCGACCAGCACGCGCCGCACGAAATCCTCGGCCGGCATCGCGGTCAACGCGCGGTTGAAGCGCAGCAGCAGGGTCTGCTCCATGCCGGCGGCAGCAAAGCCGCGCAGCTTCTCGCGCACGCTGGACAGGCGCGGCACCGGTTCGGGCGAAAAGAATGCGCGCGGCAACGGCTCGAAACTCACCGCCACCGGGCTGCAGCCGAGTACCTGCGCACGCTCGCGCACCTGCGCCAGCAGTGCCTGGTGGCCGCGATGCAGGCCATCGAACGCACCAATGGCCATTACGCTGCCGCGCGGCGCCAGGCAGGGGCCCGCGACATCCCTGGAAAGTCTCATCATCGCCTGAGTATAACGGCCGCGCGGCTGCGGTTGAGCGCCAGCTCACGCCGTTCCGCGGCTTCACACAGCGCGCAGGTCGCGCAGACGAAAGCCGGTGGCAAACAGCATGCCGAGGTAGGCCGCGCCGCCGGCCAGCACCAGTACGCCCAGGTGCCACAGCCGCGTCAGTACCGACACGTGCATGGTCCAGTCCGGCCACCACCAGCGCCCCAGCAACAGCACGCCTGTCATCACCGCGCAGGCCAGCGCCAGGCGCAGCAGGTGGCGCAACCAGCCTGACTGCAACTGGTACACGCCAGCTTTTTTCAGCCAGCGCCACAACAGCCACAGGTTGACGTACGCGGCCACCGCGCTGGCCATGCCCAGCGCCATGTGCAGCCCGGGCAACGCGGCCAGGCCCGCCAGCCACGTGCCCTGCTTCAACGCCGACGGCGCCCACAGTTCGAACAGCACGGCCAGGAACACCACGTTCAACACCATGTTGGTGAGCAGCGAAGCCACCGCCGCGCGTACCGGCGTACGCGTGTCCTGGCGGGAATAAAACGCCGGCAGCAACACCTTCACCAGGGCAAACGCCGGCAGCCCGAAACTCAGCGCGGTGATCGAAAGCGTCGCCATGTCAGTGTCGTGCGCGGTCCAGCGGCCATGCTGGAAGATGGTCGCCACGAGTGGTTTAGCCAGCAGCATCAGGCCGAACATCGCCGGCAGCGCGATCAGCGTGGCCAGGCGCAAGCCCCAGTCCAGCGCGCGCGAAAAACCGGCGTGGTCGGTCGCCACGAAATGCCGCGACAACGAGGGCAGGATCACCGTGCCCAGCGCCACGCCGAACACGCCTAGCGGCAGCTCCAGGAAACGGTCGGCCTGCGACAACCAAGTTTGCGAACCGGCAATCAGCAGCGAGGCGATCACCGTGTCGAACAACAGGTTGATCTGCGCCACCGACGAGCCGAACAGCGTGGGCACCATCAGCCGCATGATCTTTCGCACATCCGGGTGATTCCAGCCCCAGCGCGGCAGGGTCAGCAAGTTGAGCTGTCGCAGCGCCGGCAACTGGAACAGCAACTGCAGGATGCCCGCGGCCAGGATCGCCCAGCCCATCGCCATGATCGGCGTGTGCAGTTGTTTCGACAGCCACAGCGCGCCGGCGATCATGCACAGGTTGAGGATCACCGGGGTCAGCGCCGGCAGCCCGAACCGGTGGAAACTGTTCAGCGCCCCGCCGGACAACGCGGTCAGCGACACGAACAGCAGAAAGGGAAAGGTCAGCCGCAGCAGGTCGACGGTAAGCCCGAATTTCTGCGGATCGTCGATCGCGCCGGGCGAAAACAGCGTGGTCACCTGCGGTGCGAAGATGATGCCCAGCGCGGTGATCAACAGCAACACGCCGCCAAGCGTGCCCGACACGCGCGACATCAGATCCTTCAACTGCGCATGCGTACCCTTCTCCTTCACTTCGGTGAATACCGGCACGAAGGCCGTTGAGAACGAGCCTTCCGCGAACAGCCGACGCATGAAGTTGGGGATGCGAAACGCCACCCAGAACGCGTCGGTGGCGCCATTGGCGCCGAACGCGGCGTTGATCGACATGTCGCGCACCAGGCCGAGCACCCGCGAAACCATCGTCATGCTGCTGAACGAGAGCAGCCCGCGGAGCATGCTGGGTGGCTTCATGGGTGGCGGTTTTTACCTTCGGCGCGGATCGCGCGGGGGACGTAGTTTGACAGTCCGCGCAGGCGGGATGACAGCCCCGATGTGGCAAAATGGCGGCCTGGCGATGGCCGGGTATCCCTGCCGCTCGCCACGAAGCGTCCTAAATGATTGACCCATCGACGAATCGACCGCATAATTAGCGTCTTTTCCGCCCTCAACCCTGTATTCCGGAGTTCTACCTTGGCCAACATCAAGTCCGCGAAGAAGCGCGCGCGCCAGTCCGAACAGCGCCGCCTGCGCAACATCAGCGCCCGCTCCATGGTCCGCACCGCCCTGAAGAAGGTCGTCAAGGCCATTGAGGCCAAGGACAAGGCTGCCGCCGTCGAAGCGTTCACCGCCGCCCAGCCGGTCATGGACCGCTACGCCGCCCGTGGCCTGATCCACAAGAACAAGGCTGCTCGCCACAAGAGCCGCCTCAACGCGAAGATCCGCGAACTGGCGTAAGCCAGGGCGCGACTCGAGTTGCACGAAGAGCCGGCGCAAGCCGGCTTTTTCGTGCCTGCGCCGCAAGGCGATGCCCGCTTTGCTTTTGTAGGAGCGCACCCTGTGCGCGAGCTTTCCGTTACGTAACGAAGGGCATCGCGCACAGGGTGCGCTCCTACGAGATTGCCGTGGCGACCGGGATCGGCCACCAAAGCGCGGCGAGTGATGCCCGCCTTACCGGCGCGAACGGAATTCCAGCGGCATCGGCTCACCCAACTTCGCCGCGGCCGGCGGCTTCGGACCGCAGGCGCCGCAGGTGCTGCAGCCGTCGCTGCAATCGCCGGTGGCTTCCCTGGGCTGCAGGCGCCGGCCAAAAGCCTGCGCCAGCGCGCTGTGACCAGGCTGGCTGAAGTGGATGGATGCGGCGGCCAGCCAGCGGTTGGTCAGCTTTCTTGCCAGTTTGCGCAACACGATCCACACACTGGCCAGCACGATCAGCCCGACCACCACGTATTGCACCAGCAGGCTCGTGCTCATGACAGCACTCTCGCCACCTGGTAGACGATGAACGACGCGGTGTAGGCCATCACGAACATGTAGCCGAACGAGATCCACACGTTGCGCCAGGAATCGGTTTCGCGCTTGATGATCGCCAGCGTGGACATGCACTGCGGGGCGTAGGCAAACCAGACCAGCAACGACAGTGCACTGGCCAGCGAAATCTGCCCCGCCAGCGCCTGGCCCAGGCCACCGCCGTCACCGCCTACCAGGTAGACCGTCGCCAGCGCCGCCACCGCCGTCTCGCGTGCGGCAAACGCTGGGATCAGGGCCAGACTGATCTGCCAGTTGAAGCCGATCGGCGCGAAGACATATTGCAACGCCCGCCCGATGTAGCCGGCGAAGCTGTACTCAATCGCCGGCTGGGTCGCACCTTCCGGAGCACCCGGGAACGTGGACAGGAACCACATCAGTACCGTCAGCCCCAGGATTACCCCGGTCAGCCGCTTCAGGAAGATCATGCCGCGCTCGTACAGCCCGATGCCCACGTCGCGCAGCTTGGGCACGCGGTACGACGGCAACTCCATCATCAGCGCGTGTTCGCTCTTGTCGCGGCGGATGTGTTTCATCACCCAGCCCACCAGCATCGCACCCAGGATGCCGGCCAGATACAGCGCGAACAGCACGACGCCCTGCAGGTTGAACACGCCGAACACACGGCGAATCGGAATGAAGGCACCGATCAGCAACGCGTACACCGGCAATCGCGCCGAACAGGTCATCAGCGGCGCGATGAGGATGGTGGTGAGCCGGTCGCGCGGGTCGGTGATGCTGCGCGTGCCCATGATGCCCGGGATGGCACAGGCGAAGCTCGACAGCAACGGGATGAACGAGCGCCCGGTCAGGCCCACCGACAGCATCAGTCGATCCAGCAGAAACGCCGCGCGCGGCAGGTAGCCCGATTCTTCCAGCATGATGATGAAGAGGAAAAGCACCAGGATTTCCGGCAGGAAACCCAATACGGTGCCGAGGCCACCGAACAGACCATCGGTGACCAGACTCTGCAGCGGCCCGACCGGCATCCACGCGGCGGCGCGCTCGCCCAACCAGCCGAAACCGTCACCGATCGCGTCGGTCATCGGCATGCCGATCGAATACACCGCCTGGAACACCAGGAACATCACCACCGCCAGAATCAGCAAGCCGAATACGGGGTGCAACGCCCAGCGGTCGAGCGCGTCATCGATCTCCGCGGTGACTCGCGGCATCGTCACCGTTGCGGCCAGCAACTCGCGCACCTGCGCATGCAGATCGGCGCGGCTGGCGGCGTCGCCCGCCT
>SMEK01000404.1_pt1 | contig 16890 bp, 18 predicted proteins | sample 2456371 | NCBI WGS metagenome assembly SMEK01 (sample SAMN10132590, study PRJNA489261) | soil metagenome | isolation source: day1 antibiotic-loamy sand soil ammended with composted manure from dairy... | place: USA | collected 2015-04-01
TCGTACAAACCGTCGAGCTTCTTGCGCTCTTCCGGCGACTGCAGCCGCTCCTTGTCCGGAGCCGGGCTCTGCGTGCGGAGCCACGGTTTGATTGAGGCGCACTGGGCGTAGAAATGGGTCAGGTCCGGCACCAGGTCCTTCACCACCGGCATGTGCGGTAGCGGGTAGATCTTCACGTCACCGGAGTCGCACTCGGAAATCGCCCGGGTGCAGGCCAGCGTGTTGGTGCCGTCGATGTTCATCGCACAGGAACCGCAGATGCCCTCGCGACAGGAGCGGCGCAAGGTCAACGTGGGATCGATCTCGTTCTTGATCTTGAGCAGCGCGTCCAGAACCATCGGGCCGCAGGCGGCCAGGTCGACCTCATACGTATCGACACGCGGGTTCTGCCCGTCATCCGGCGACCAGCGATAGATGCGGAAGGTGCGCGGCTTCTTCGCATCCTTGGCCGGATAGTGCTTGCCCGGCTGGATCTTGGAATTCTTCGGTAGCGAAAACTCGGCCATGTGCGGAACCCTTCAAATCTTCGTGTAGGAGGGGCCTAAGCCCCGACAGCATCTCGATACGCTCAGTAGACGCGCTTCGCCGGCGGCACGGCCTCGACTTCGTTGGTCATCGGATTCATGTGCACCGGACGGAAATCGAAGCGTGACTTGCCGGCTTCGTCGATCCATACCAGGGTGTGCTTCATCCAGTTGACATCGTCGCGCTCCGGGTAGTCCTCGCGCGCCTGTGCACCACGGCTTTCCAGCCGCTGTTCGGCCGAATCCATCGTGGCCACCGCCTGCGCGAGCAGGTTGGAAAGCTCCAGCGTCTCCACGAGATCGGAGTTCCACACGAGCGAGCGATCGGTGACCTTGACGTTCTTGAACATGTCGAACACTTCGGCGATACGGCGCTTGCCCTCGGCCAGCGTCTCGCCGGTGCGGAACACCGCAGCATCTTCCTGCATCGTGCGCTGCATGGCCCTGCGAATTTCCGCCGTCGGCGTGCTGCCATCGGCGTTGCGCAGGGCATCGAAACGGGCCAGCGCCTTGTCCAGCACGTTGGCGGGCAGATCTTTGTGCGGTGCGCCGGGCTGGATCAGTTCGGCACAGCGATGCGCCACCGCGCGACCGAACACCACCAGGTCGAGCAGCGAGTTGGAACCCAGACGGTTGCCGCCGTGCACGGACACGCACGCCGCTTCACCGATGGCGAACAGGCCAGGCACGATCGCGTCGACATCGTCGCCGCGCTTCTGCACCACTTCGCCGTGATAATTGGTGGGGATGCCGCCCATGTTGTAGTGCACGGTCGGCAGCACCGGGATCGGTTCCTTGGTCACGTCGACACCGGCAAAGATGCGTGCCGACTCGGCGATGCCAGGCAGTCGCTCGTGGATCACTTCCGGACCGAGGTGCATCAGGTTCAGATACAGGTGATCCTTGTGCTCGCCGACGCCGCGACCCTCGCGGATCTCGATCGTCATCGCGCGGCTGACCACGTCACGCGATGCCAGATCCTTTGCGCTCGGGGCGTAGCGCTCCATGAAGCGCTCGCCCTCGGAGTTGGTGAGGTAGCCGCCTTCACCACGCACGCCTTCGGTGATCAGGCAGCCGGCGCCATAGATACCGGTCGGGTGGAACTGCACGAATTCCATGTCCTGCAATGCCAGGCCAGCACGCAACACCATGCCGCCGCCGTCACCAGTGCAGGTATGTGCCGAGGTGGCGCTGAAATACGCGCGACCGTAACCACCGGTCGCCAGCACCACGGCCTGTCCACGGAAGAAATGCAGGGTGCCTTCGTTCATGTCGAGCGCCAGCACGCCGCGACAGACGCCCTCTTCGTCGAAGATCAGATCGATCGCGAAGTACTCAACGAAGAACGTGGCGTCGTGCGCCAATGCCTGCTGGTACAGCGTGTGCAGGATCGCGTGGCCGGTGCGGTCGGCCGCGGCACAGGTGCGCTGCGCAGTGCCCTTGCCATAGTGCGTGGTCATGCCACCAAACGGGCGCTGGTAGATCTTGCCTTCCTCGGTGCGCGAGAACGGCACGCCGTAATGCTCCAGCTCGATGATCGCCGCCGGCGCGTTCTTGCACATGTACTCGATCGCGTCCTGGTCACCCAGCCAGTCGCCGCCCTTGACGGTGTCGTAGAAGTGGAAGCGCCAGTCGTCCTCGCCCATGTTGCCGAGCGCGGCGGAAATGCCGCCCTGCGCCGCCACCGTATGCGAGCGGGTCGGGAATACCTTGGTGATGCAGGCGGCCTTGAGGCCTTTCTCGGCCAGGCCGAAGGTGGCGCGCAAACCGGCGCCGCCGGCGCCGACCACGATCACGTCATAGTCGTGTTGCTGAATCTTGTAGCTTTCCATGAAGTCTTGGCCTCGCGTCTTATGGGGTCAGCGCAATGCGCAGTACGGCCAGCACGCCTGCCAGCGCGCCAAGCACCGCGAGGAACTTGATCGTCACCATCAGAACGACTTCCTTCCAGCGGACATGCACGTAGTCCTCGATCACCACCTGCAGCCCCAGAACGGCATGCCAGAACATGGTGAGCACGAACGCGATCAGCAACAGCGCGTTCCAGGGTCTGGCGACGGCGGCACGCGCCGTGGCGTAATCGGCGTGCAGCAGGCACAGCACGGTGACCACGAACCATACGCCCAGCAGCACCAGTGCCGCGGCAGTCACCCGCTGGCTCCACCAGTGGCCGACGCCGGATTGCGAGGAACCCAGGCCGCGAGCGATCTTCAGCGGGTTGCGGCGATCCTTCACGCTCAATTCCTTCGCGCTCATGCCGCACCTCCCATCGTCAATACATAAGCCCAGGTCAACACCGTGAGCACGATGCTGGCGGCAACCGACAACCAGCTGGAGCGCACGAACTGGGGAATGGCATAACCGAGTCCGGCGTCCTGCAGCAGATGCCGGATGCCATTGCACAGGTGATAGAACAATGCCCAGCTCCAGCCGAACAGCAACACCAGCCCGACGGGGCTGCCGATGACGCCCTTGAAGTGAGTGAAACTTTCCTCGCCCGCGGCGAGATGCAGCAGGCCGGCTACCACCAGCAGGCCGCCGACGGCCAAGGCAATTCCGGTGGCGCGATGCAGGATGGAACTCACCATCTGCACTTGCCATCTATAGACCTGAAGATGCGGAGAGAGCGGTCGTTGCGTGTTTGCCATGGCGGCTATCCTGTGTGGAATCGCTGGTGTCCGCGCCGCGCCAACTCCGTCCAGATCCATCATCGGCGACGAACGCCGTTGCGATCGTTCAGAAGTCGATGCAGCGCCCATTCTTTTCCCAATCGCCATAGCGGGTGGGATCGAGAGCCGGTCGCTCCGCCGGCGTCTTGTCCTGCGCCTTGCCCACAGGCACGGCGTTCGTTTCCGTCGGAACGGAAGCGGGGGTGGACTCGACTTGGGAAGAGGTATCGGACATGGTTTTAGTAAGCCGACAAAGGTTAATACTTGCGGCAAAGCAGCACAACCATCGAGCATCGCCACACCCTTGTATCCGCAACACATCACCCCAAGGTCTGCCAGCCTGATGACCAACCACCTCTTCGCCGAAACCCTGTCCATCGAAGGTCCCGACGCGATCGCGTTCGCGCAGGCTCAATTCAGCAGCAAGGTTTCCTCGCTGGATGTCGGCCACTGGCAATTCAGCGCCTGGCTCGATCCGCAAGGGCGCGTACGTGCATTTTTCCACCTGGCCCGTCTTTCCGACGAGCACCTGCTTCTGCTGTTGCGTGGGGGTGACGCCGCGACCATCGCCGATGCGCTGCGCCGCTTCGTGTTCCGCTCGAAACTCACCCTGACCGCCGCGTCGCCGCGCACGCTGGCAACCGGACCGGCCATGCCGGTGCATTCAGTGCATGACCATGCCGGTGTCATTTCACTCGGCTGCGAAACGCACAGTTTGCGCATCACGACCCAGGGCGATGGTGACGATGCCTGGCGCCTGCATCAATTGCGCGCGGGCTGGCCATGGATGCCTGCGTCGTTGTCGAACAGTTTGTTGCCAGCTGCACTGTCGCTGCAGAGACTGCAAGCCGTCGCCGTGGACAAGGGTTGTTATCCAGGTCAGGAAATCGTCGCCCGACTGCATTTTCGCGGCGGACACAAACGCCATCTGCACCGCGTCACATTGTCGCAAGCAGCGGACGCGGGCGCGGTGTTGCGCAACGACGAAGGTGAAGTCGGCTGCGTGCTCGAAGTCACGCGCTCGGACCATGCCATCGAAGCATTGGTCACCCTGCGCGATGACGTTTTTGCACAAGCGGCCGACACAAGGACCATCGTGTTTGCCGATGGGTTTTCGCTGCACGTCGAATCTTCCTGGCCTGCGTAAAACCCTCCACCGACCAACAGATGTCGAGCCGCGGCATCCGTCAAGATTTTGTGAGCAGGAGTTAAATTTCATCGTCACGGCACTTGCCAGTTCCGGATTCCGCCACTAGGCTCCGCCGATCGAATATCGCGGCATCCGGAACACGGGGTGTCGAATCACGCGACGAACCGGAGGAGTCCGAATCGGCGCGACCCGGCAAAAACCGCCGGATGGCAAACCGCCTCGTTCCAACGAGAGCGATGCAGCAGTTGCAGGCAGCACGGCCAACCAGGCACGCACAACGCCAGCAGCACCAGAATCCCCCGATCGGCGCAGTCCGCCGTTCGACCCGCCACAATCCCGTGGCAAAGCGCCGTGGCCACAAGTTTCGGTCACGACGTCAGATCCAGGTGGAACGGCCTGCCCGCCCGTCCACCGCAACGGCGCACAAAGCTGCAGTCTGCTTTGCGCGTACAGCACGCTGGAGGCAGAACCGTGAAACTTTCCATGCTGTTGTGGCTCACCTCACTGATGCCCCAGCCCGTCGCTGACCAGGCTTGCCTGGCCACCACCGTCTACCTGGAAGCGCGCAGTGAACCCATGGACGGCCAGCTTGCCGTAGCCGAAGTCGCCCTGCGTCGCCTCGATCGGGGCCGCTGGGGAAACACCGTATGCAAGGTGGTGACCTCGCCGCACCAGTTCGCCACGACCACCACGCCTGGCTCATTTGAAATCACCAACCTCGAAGCCTTCAGCAAGGCCTGGCGGATCGCTGGCGCGTCGATCCACAACTGGCAGTTGCCGCTGGCGCAACGCCGCGTACTCGTCCCGCGGGCAGATCACTTTGCCACCACGGCGGTTTCGCCCGCCTGGTCGCACAATCGTCCCAGCGTGACCATCGGCGAGCATTCGTTCTACGCAGTAAACTGATCCACGCACGCATCTGCGCAGAAGCAAAAGGCCCTCTTTCGAGGGCCTTTTTCATTTGGACGTCCAGACGTCCAATCAGTGGAAATCAACGTGCGTAAACGTGATCGCCGCGAACCTCCACATAATCGCCATTGCGCACGCCGGGATTCTCGCGTTGGGTCACCGTAACGTACTGGCCATTGTCCTGCCGCACCACGATGCGCCATGCCACGTCATTGCCGCTGTTGCGTTTGCCGACCTGATTGCCGACCACGCCACCGGCCACCGCACCGGCGACCGTGGCAGCCTTGCGGCCATCACCCTTGCCGACCTGGTTACCGAGCACGCCGCCAGCAACCGCGCCGATAACCGCGCCCAGCGTGCCTCCGTTACCGTTGCCTTGCGTATAGACCTGTTGCACCTCCTGTACCACGCCGCATGACTGACAACGACCCTGGTTGTTGCGGTAGCCGTTCTGCTGACCCTGATACCCGCTGTTGTAACCGCTGTTCCCGTAAGGGGATGTGGCGCAACCGGTGAGTGCAAGACCGGCGGTCAACGCCGCTGCCAGGGCAAACTTTCCATTCAGTGCATTCATCAGATCATTTCCTCTTCAGTGGATCGGTTCAACGCGCGTCGGTTACCGCCGTGACACCTTCCTGTACCTGTACGCGGTCGCCTGGGTCATGGTCCATGCGCACGGTGCGGGTCACCCCGTTGTACTCGTAGCGAACGTCATAGCCGACGATCTTGGAGCTGCTGTTGTTCACGGTTTCGCACTTGCGTTCGACGGAGGTGGTCACCTGGCCTTTCTGCCGATTGGCCTGGATGCGGTTGCCGGCGTAGCCACCACCGACGGCACCTGCCACGGTAGCCAGCGTCTTGCCCTTTCCGCCGCCAACCTGGTTGCCGAGCAAGCCGCCGGCAACGGCGCCGATGGCGGTACCGGCGATGCGGTGCTCGTCCTTGGGCGGGGCGGTATGCGTAACGGTCTCGTCGTGACAGACCTGCTTCGGATTGTTCGTCGTCGAGCGAACGGGATCGACACTGACCACCTTCGCGTATTTCGCCGCGTTGTCATTCGCCTGTGCGTCCGTGCCAGCATCGGCCGTCGCACCGGCAACACCCGCATCCGCGTTCCGGTTGCAAGCCGACAGGCCGGTCGCCAGAGCCGCCGCTATCGCCACGCTCAGTACATTGACCATCAGTCTGTTCATGAATCCTCTCCTCTGTTTTATGCTCGTACCGATTGGCGTATCGCAGTCAAAAAGTGCGTACCCTGTCCATTCAACCGCGATCAAACTGAATCAGAGCTAGCTCACTGCCACCACATTGTCTTTGCACCCGGGCTGCAGAACTCTCGGCCAGTACGCGGAAACGGAACATGTGCCAAATCATCGACAGCCATGTGCACCTGGACAACGCCGCGTTCGCCCCGGATCGTGCGTCCGTCGTGGAGCGCGCAGCGCGGGCCGGCGTTACCCGAATGATCGTGCCGGCAGTCGACGCCGCCAGTTGGCCCCGGATCGACGCGCTCTGCTCCAGATACCCGGCACTGCATCCGGCGTACGGCCTGCACCCGATGTTCCTGCACAACGATGCTCCTGCCGATGTCGACGCACTGTCTTCATGGCTGAACCGGAACCACACGGTTGCCATCGGCGAGATCGGATTGGACTTCCATCTGGATGACTCTCACCACGAACTCCAGCGAGAGTGTTTTTCCCGCCAGCTTCGATTGGCACGTGAACGGGAGCTGCCGGTGATCGTGCATGCACGCGACGCCTTGGAGGAAGTGAGTCTGACCCTGCGCCGCAGTGGCGGCCTGCGTGGCGTGGTGCACAGCTTTTCCGGCAGCGAGCAACAGGCACGGGGATTGTGGGATATCGGTTTTCATCTCGGTATCGGTGGCACCGTGACCTACCCCAGGGCGCAACGCCTGCGCCGCATCGTGGCGCAGATGCCGATCGAGCTGCTGTTGCTGGAGAGCGACGCGCCGGACCAGCCGGATGCGGCCCACCGCGGTCAGCGCAACGAACCCGCCAACGTGCGGGAAGTCCTGCAGTGCGTGGCAGCCTTGCGTGGCGAATCGGAAGAACATGTCGCGGCGGCAACCACCGCAAACGCGTGCCGTCTGTTCGGACTGGATCGCAGCGGAACCTGATTCGGCAAACGGCGCAACTTGCCCACGACGCTTCCCGCCTGCTATCGTTTTATTTCATTGGTGAAATATAAGTCGGTGAAATGGCTCGGCTGAACGAATGCATCGCGATGATGGACGAGGGCGTCGCCCTGGTGAGCCGGATGGTCCCGCAAATGCCTGCGCTCGAGGCGAGGTTGTGCCGACTGATGCTCATGCTGGGCGACTCCATCGGGGAAGAACTCGAATTCAAGCTCAAGCCGCACAAGCTCAACCACAGTGAATTCCTCACCCTGATGATTCTGTACACCCGTCCCGACGGAAGTTCGACGCCAGGTGAGCTGTGCGAGTTCGCCACCCAGGGCGCCACCAATATGACCCGCATCGCTAATGCGCTGGTTGCACGCAAGCTGATCACCCGCGGCGCCAGCGAGCAGGATCGCCGGCGCGTGGTGATCCGTATCACGGCAGCAGGCAAACGGTTCGTGCAGAAGATGTTGCCGCCGATGTTCCCCCGCGTCGCCACCATGTTCACTGATTTCAACGAACGCGATAAACGCGATCTTGACCGCCTGTTGCGCAAGCTCGCCGGCAACCTCGACCAGTTGGCCGAAAACCGCCACCCATGAAGGATGTTTCCATGATGCACGCCCTGCTCCGTGGCCGCGTGACGCTGGCGGCCGCCGTCATGCTGACCCTGGCCGCCTGTGCCACCCCGCCGGCGAAACTCGGCCCGCCCGCATTGCGTGACGATGTGCCCCTGGCCGGCCTGCAGGCGCCCGCACGAGCCGACTGGCCTGCACCACAATGGTGGCGCCAGTATGACGACCCGCAATTGAACGACCTGATGGAGCGCGCCATGCGCCAGTCGCCCGACCTGGCGCTGGCGCGGAGTCGCGTGCAGAACGCCGAGCAATCGGCCAGGCTCGCGGCCGCGCAACTTGGCCTGTCGATAAACGGCAGTGCGCAGGTATCACGCCAGCGGATGAGCGAGCACGGATTGATCCCCAGCCAGTTCCTCGGTTTTACCTGGTACAACCAGGCCGACCTCGGTGCGCAATTGCAATACGACTTCGACTGGTGGGGCAAGAAGCGTGCAACGGTGGAAGCAGCTCTCGGCCAGGCACACGCCGCCGAGGCGCAACGCAGCGCGGCGGCACTGGCAATCCAGTACGCGGTCGCCGACACCTACTTTGGCTGGCAAGCCGACCAGACGCGGCTGCAATTGGCCGACCAGTTGCTCGCCGCGCAACAACAGTTCGCCGACATCGCCGCATTGCGTGTGCGCCAAGGCGTCGACCTGCCCGACGAGGCACAGAAGGCCGAGGCGCAGCTGGCCGCGGCCCGCGAGTTGCGCGCCGCCCTTGCCGGTTCGACCAGTATCCGCAAGGCCGCTCTGGCGTCGTTGCTGGGCATGGCTCCGGCGCAACTGCCGCCCCTCGAAGCCAGGCCATTGCCGAAAATCGAACGTGGCGTGCCGGCCGATGCCGGACTCGACTTGATCGCTCGTCGTCCCGACATTGCGGCCAGTCGCTGGCAGGTCGAGGCTGCCTTGAAGAATACCGATGCTGCGCGCGCCGAGTTCTTCCCCGATCTCGGCATCACCGCGATGGCCGGTTTGTCCAGCATCGACATGGGCAAGCTGTTCACCGCGGGCAGCCGCACATTTGCCCTGACCCCGGCCCTGCATCTGCCGATTTTCAACGGCGGCACGCTGGAAGCCAACTACGGGGTCAGCAAAGCCCAACTTGATGCCGCAGTGGCGCAGTACAACAGCACCGTGCTGACCGCTGCCCGCGAAGTGGCAACGCAGGCACTGAGCGCGGAGCAGATCGCCGCTCGCCAGCGCGAACAACAGGCACAGATCGACGCCGACCAGCGCCTGCTCGCCAACGCGCAAGCCCGCGCTCGCCAGGGTGTGCGCGATTTGCGCGAAAGCCTTGGCGCGCAGGCGATGCTGTTGCAGCAACGCGATGCCGCCGCCCAGCTGCAGGCACAGGCGCTGAGCACCGACCTCGCCCTGATCAAGGCGCTCGGCGGCGGTTATCGCACCACCGAAGAAGCCGCCACGCCATCTTCCCCTTCTGTTACCGCCGGAGCCGCCCAGCATGAGCGCCACTGAAGCCGACAAAACCCCCGCTGACGCCAACGACAGCGGCATGGCCGCCAAGGATCCGGCCAAGCGCCGCCGTGCGCTGCTGATCGTGTCCGGCATCTTCATCCTCGCCGGGCTGGCGTGGTTCCTGCTGTGGTTCTTCGTGCTGTCGACCCGGGTCAAGACCGACAATGCCTACGTTGGCGGCAACCAGGTAGCGATTTCGGCACAAGTGCCGGGCACGGTAGTGGCGATCCTCGCCGACGACACCCAGCGCGTCGAGGCCGGCCAGGTACTGGTGAAGCTGGACAGCACCGATGCCGAGACCCGGCTGGCACAGGCGCGCAGCGCTCTGGCGCAAGCCGTGCGCGGCGTGCGCCAGCAGACCAGCTCGGCCACCGGCGCAGACGCCCAGGTAGTCGCGGCGCGCCTCGACCTGAAGAAGGCCGAGGCGGACCTCAAACGGCGCATTCCGCTGATCGCCGCCCAGGCGGAATCACCGGAGATCGTGCAGCACCTGCGCGATGGTGTCGAGCAGGCCCGCGCCGCGGTGAACGCCGCCGAGGCGCATGCAAGCGCTGCGCATGCTGCCATCGAGGGCACCGACGTCGCGGAGAACCCGGCGGTCTTGCAGGCCCGCGCCAATTTCCGCTCCGCCTGGGTCGCCGCCCAGCGCAACGCGATCTACGCGCCGGTATCCGGCTACGTCGCGCAGCGCAGCGTGCAACTCGGCAACAGCGTGCAGCCGGGCCAGCAACTGATGACCGTGGTGCCGCTGCACGATCTGTGGATCGACGCCAACTTCAAGGAAAGCCAACTGCGCCACATACGCATCGGCCAGCCGGTGACGATCGTGTCGGACGTCTACGGCGGCGATGCAGAGTTCCACGGCAACGTGTCCGGCCTCGGCGCCGGCACCGGCAGTGCCTTTTCGCTGCTGCCGGCGCAAAACGCCACCGGCAACTGGATCAAGGTGGTGCAGCGCGTGCCGGTGCGCATCTCGCTGGACAACCGCGAACTGGACAAGCACCCCTTGCGTATCGGCCTGTCCGCTGAAGCCACCGTCGAGATCACCGACGACAAGGGCGAGGTGTTGGCCAACACCCCGGCGCAACAGCCCGTTGCGCAGACCGACGTGTACGAACAGATGGCCAGCAAGGCCGACGCGGAAGCCGAACAGGTGATCCAGGCCAACCTGCCCCAACCCGCCCACTGAATCGAGCCGAGCCGATGGCCGCCATCCCCGACGACGCCACTGCACTGAAACCGCTGCAAGGCGGCGCCCTGGTCCTGCTGACCATCGCGGTCGCCTTCAGCACGTTCATGGAAGTGCTGGACATGACCATCGTCAACGTGTCCGTGCCGCATATCGCCGGCAGCCTGGGCGTCAGCCCGAGCGAAGGCACGTGGACAATCAGTTCGTACGCGCTGGCCAGCGCAATCATGCAGCCACTCACCGGCTGGCTGGCACGCCGTTTCGGCGAAGTGCGCACGTTCATTGCCTCGGTGTTCCTGTTCGTGCTGTTCTCGATGCTGTGTGGCCTGGCTACCAGCATGCCGATGCTGGTGATCTGCCGCCTGTTGCAGGGCGCCGGCTCCGGCCCGATGGTGGCGCTGTCGCTGGCATTGCTGCTGTCCAGCTATCCGAAGGCGAAACAAGGCATCGCGCTGGCCTTATGGGCGATGACCGTGGTGGTGGCACCGATCTTCGGGCCGATCCTCGGCGGCTGGCTGACCGACAATTTCTCGTGGCCATGGATCTTCTACATCAACGTGCCGGTGGGCGCGCTGGCCGGGATCATCACCTGGGCGCTGCTGCGCAAGCGCGAGACGAAAACCTTCAAAATGCCGATCGACGTGGTCGGGCTGGTGCTGCTGGTGGTCGGCGTGGGCGCGCTGCAATTCATGCTGGACAACGGCAACGACAACGACTGGTTCTCCTCGCCGATGATCCTGACCCTGGGCATCATCGCGCTGGTCTGCCTGACCTTCCTGATCGTGTGGGAACTGTTCGCGAAGCACCCGGTGATCGACCTGTCGCTGTTCAAGTCACGCAACTTCACCGTGGCGGTGATCGCGCTGTCGCTGGGCATGATGGCGTTCTTCGGCATCAACGTGGTGTTTCCGCTGTGGCTGCAGATCACCTTGGGTTACACCGCCACCTGGGCCGGGCTGGCCAGCGCGCCGGTGGGTGTACTGGCATTCGTGATGGCACCGATCATCGGCGCCAATATCCAGCGACTGGAATTGCGCGCGGTGGTGACGTTCGCGTTCATCGTGTTCGCGGTCACCTCGTTCTGGTTTGCCAGCTTCGACAGCTCCGCCTCGTTCGGCACGCTGGTGCTGCCGCGCTTCGTGATGGGCATCGGGATTGCCTGCTTCTTCATACCGCTCAACCAGATGTACCTGTCCGGCCTGCCGGCAGACCAGGTTGCCAGCGCATCCGGCGTGGCCAACTTCTGCCGCACACTGGGTTCGAGCATTTCCACCGCCGCCACGGTAACGCTGTGGCAACATCGTGGCGACTACCACCACGCCGTATTGACCGAACACGTCACGCCCGCCGCACCGGCGGCAACAAACTTCCTCCAGCAACTCCAGCACGGCGGCTTCTCGCACGAACAGAGCCTGGGCATGGTCGACCAGTTGATCACCCGCGAAGCGCTGACCCTGGCGGTGAACGACGTGTACATCGTCTGCGCGGTGATGTTCCTGGCGATGATCCCTCTGCTCTGGTTCGCCCGGCCGCCATTTGGCAACACCGGCGGCGCCGTCGGGCACTGAACCCGCTTCGAGGTGGCCAAAAATTGCTGCACCGGTCACCGCAACAATTTCGCCCCGTCGCGACTGGTGCGGCGCAATATCTTCTGCTAGCTTGTGTCGCATGGCACAAACAAAACGCACCATCAAGAAGTATCCGAACCGGCGCCTCTACGACACCGAGATCTCCAGCTACATCACGCTGGAGGAAGTCCGACAGCTGGTGCTGGACAACGAGGATTTCGAGGTGCGCGACGCCAAGAGCGGCGAGGACCTGACCCGCTCGGTATTGCTGCAGATCATCTCCGAGCACGAGGACAAGGGGCAGCCGATGCTGTCGCCGCAGTTGCTCAGCCAGATCATCCGCTTCTACGGTGATTCGCTGCAGGGCTTCATGGGGCCCTACCTGGAGCGCAGCCTGCAAGTGTTCCTCGACCAGCAGACCCAGTTTCGCAGCCAGCTCAACAACCTCATGGGGCAGACTCCGTGGAACACGCTCAATGATCTGACCGAACGCAACATGGCCGCCTTCCAGGCCATGCAGCGCGGCTTGATCGACACTGCCGTCCAGGTGATCCCGACGCCCGCTACCGGCGGCCGCGGCGGCAAGAAGTCCGGCTGATTCCAGCCCGTCCGACGGCGCGCATCGACGCGCCGTTCGTTTGTTTCCCCTGAAACCGATCGCTGCAGCACAACATGTGCTGTCCTGCGGCATGAGCACACCATTGGACGCACCATGAGCCAGGCCGAACTTCATTCCCGCGTCGCCCTGGTCACTGGCGGCATCGGTGGACTTGGCACGGAAATCTGCCGCCAGCTGGCGGCCGCCGGCCGCCGGGTGATCGCCGTGGACCTGGCCGCACGCAGTGAACGCGTTGCCGCGTTTCATGCCGAAACCGCCAGCTTCAACGGCGCGATCACGTTCGAGCCCGCCGATGTCAGCGACTTCGACAGTTGTGCGCAACTGGTCGCCCGGATCGAAAAGACGCACGGCGGCATCGATGTCCTGGTCAACGCGGCCGGGATCACCCGCGATGCCAGCCTGCGCAAGATGACGCCGCAGCAATGGCACGAACTGATGCGGGTGAACCTGGACGGCGTATTCAACCTGTGCCGCAACGTGGTCGAGGGCATGACTGCGCGCGGCTTCGGCCGCATCGTCAACATCAGCTCGGTGAACGGCCAGACCGGCCAGTTCGGACAGACCAATTATTCCGCCGCCAAGGCCGGCGTGCACGGCTTCAGCATGGCGCTGGCTCGCGAGACCGCGCGCAAGGGCGTCACCGTCAACACGGTGTCGCCCGGTTACTGCGACACGCCGATGGTCGCCGCCGTGCCTGACGACGTCCGTGCCGGAATCATCGCCGGTATCCCGGTCGGCCGACTTGGCTCGCCCGCCGACATCGCCCGCGCCGTCGCCTTTCTCGCCGCGGACGATGCCGGCTACATCACCGGCGCCAACCTGCCGGTGAACGGCGGCTATTTCATGAGCTTCTGAGCGGCTGCGGTCACGCGGGATTGCAGTGGAGCGCAGCTTGCGGAACAGTGGACGGGTTTTCTCCACGGATCGCAGCATGGCGCAGCAAACCATCACCCTCATCGGCGCCGGCCTGGTCGGCGCATTGCTGGCGCAACAACTGGCGCAGCGTGGCTTCGCCGTCGAGGTCTTCGAAAAACGCCCCGACCCGCGGCTGGCCGGTTTTCTCGGTGGTCGTTCGATCAACCTGGCATTGGCCGAGCGCGGACTGCAGGCGCTGCGCACGGCGGGCCTGGCCGACGACGTCCTGCAGCGCGCCGTCATGATGCGCGGGCGCATGGTGCACGACCGGGACGGCAACAGTGCGCTGCAACGCTACGGCGTCGACGACAGCGAAGTGATCTGGTCGGTCTCGCGCGGCGCGCTCAACATGCTGCTGCTGGACACCGCCGAGGCGGCCGGCGTGACATTTCATTTCGGCCAGTCGCTGGTCGGGGCGGATTTCGACGGCGGCAGCATCCGGCTTGCCGACACCAGCGGGGTGGAACGCGAGTTGCCCGCCGACATGCTGATCGGTGCCGATGGTGCTGGCTCCGCGGTACGTACGGCGATGAACGCGCACACCTCACTGGGCGAGCGCATCGCATCGCTGGGGCATGGTTACAAGGAGCTGGAGATCCCTCCGGCCAGTGAATTGCCCGCCGCGGTACTGCAACTCAGTGGCGGTCGCGATCAGTTCGCCCTGGAACCGCACGCGCTGCACATCTGGCCGCGTGGCCGCTACATGTGCATCGCATTGCCGAATACCGAAGGCAGCTTCACCGTCACGCTGTTTCTGCCCGCACAGGGCGACGCGCCGAGTTTCGCCACCCTGCCCGATGCCGAGACCGCTGCCGCGTTCTTCAGCGAACAATTCCCGGGCCTGCTGTCCCTGATCCCGAAGTTCACCGAGGATTTCGACCAGAATCCGGTGGGTACGCTGTCTACCCTGTATCTCGATCGCTGGCACCTGGACGGCCGTGCCCTGCTGCTCGGCGACGCGGCGCACGCCATCGTGCCGTTCCACGGCCAAGGCATGAATTGCGGCTTCGAAGACACCGTGGTGCTGACCCGGTTACTGGCTGAAGCACCGCAAGATCCGGCCGGAGTGTTCGCCGAATTCCAGCGCGTGCGCCAGCCGAATGCCGACGCGATTGCCACCATGGCGCTGGAAAACTACATCGAGATGCGCGATTCGGTCGCCGATCCGCATTACCTGGCCAAGCGCGAACTCGGCGCCCTGCTGGCGGCTCGCATTCCCGGGCATTACATGGCGCGCTACCGGCTGGTCACCTTCACCCACGTGCCTTATGCATACGCGCTGGAACGCGGTCGCGCGCAGGATGCCTTGCTGGAGCAGTTGCTGCGCGATACCCCGCGGGTCGCCGATATCGACCTCGACGCAGCGGCACGTCTGTTTCAATCCAGCCTCCCTCCCCTTCCGGTATTGCGCCATGGATGAGTTCCTGCTCGAGGCGTTCCGCGCCACCGCCTATCACGTGAACCTGGACACCGTGACCTGGTCGACGATACGCGTCGACCTGCCATTGCCCGAGGAGTTCGCGCCCGCGGTCGCCTCGCGCCCCTGGGCGCTCATCACGGCCTGGAATCCCCAGGCGCGCAGACGACCACCGGCCGAAAACCTGACCGCACAACGGGAGCTTCTGGCCGCCCTGAACAGCCAGCCCGATGTGACGGTTTATCCCGCCATCGGCGTGGGCACCTCGGGTTGGGCCGAACCGAGCCTGTTCGTGACCGGGTTGGGCATCGACGTGCTGGACAGTCTGGCCAGGAAACACGCACAGCTGGCATATGTGCATGGGCAGGCCCAAGGCACCGCCCATTTGCGCCTGATGGACTGAACCGCAGCGGCAGCACGCCGCATGGACAGCGGCATGGGCATTGCGGACAATCAAGGCAATGACCGCCACCCACGCCGCCGTGCCCTTGCTTGAAGCGCGGGCCTTGAGTTTCCATCGCCAGGACGAACCGGTGTTCGCACCGCTGGATTTCCAGTTGCACGCTGGCGAGCTGGCTCTGGTCGAAGGCGACAACGGCAGTGGCAAGACCACCTTGCTGCGCATGCTGGCCGGGCTGCTGCACATCGGCGCTGGCGAATTGCGCTGGCGCGGCCAGCCGCTGCGACGCGATGATTGCGCGGGCGACATCCTGTTTCTCGGCCACCAGCTCGGCCTCAAGGCCGATCTGAGCCCTCGCGAAAACCTGCGCGTCGCCGCCGGCCTGCATGGCACCCGCGAAGGCACCAGCATGGCCGCCGTGCTAAGCAGCATCGGATTGCGCGGCTACGAGGACGAACCGGTGCGCCGCTTGTCCGCCGGCCAGAAGAAGCGCGCAGCACTGGCCAGGCTGGTGCTGCTGCCTGCCACGTTGTGGCTGCTCGACGAGCCCTACGCGAACCTCGACCGGATCGGCATCGCGCTGGTAAACGATCTGCTTGAGAAGCACACCGATGCGGGCGGCGCGGCCATGGTCACCAGCCACGGTACGGTGAGCTTCCACGGCGGCGAACCGCGACGGATCCGCATGCATGACTGATGTCCGCACCGTCGCCCCCGCCATGCCGCTTGAGCCATCTTCAACCGGCTCGATCGGCATGAAACACGCCAGTCTTCCATCGGCGTGCAGCGCGGTGCTGCGCCGCGACCTCACGCTGGCCTGGCGTCGCCGCGGCGACATCGCGATGCCGGTGTTGTATGCGCTGATCGTCACCATGCTCTTCCCGTTCGCGCTGGGGCCGGAAGACACCCTGCTGCAGCGGATTGCCGGCGGCGTGGTGCTGGTCACCGTGTTGCTGGCCATGCTGCTGGCACTGGATGCGATGTTCTCCAGCGACATCGAGGATGGCTCGCTGGAACAACTGGTACTGGCGCCACAACCGCTGGCGCTGATGCTGGGCATGAAAATTCTTGCGCACTGGATCACCACCGCGCTGCCGCTGATCGTCATTGCGCCACTGATGGCCGCGATGCTGCACCTGGATGCGCTCTGGAAACACACGGAGCCGAGGTTCCGAGACCAGGACACCTGGCACGGTGGCTACTTGCCCGGCGAGCACAAGAGCGTGCTCACGAGCTTGGTCATCCCGGACAAGGAGCTGCGCAGCCTCGAGGAGCTCGTCGACGCGCGCCGT
>SMEK01000405.1_pt1 | contig 16878 bp, 15 predicted proteins | sample 2456371 | NCBI WGS metagenome assembly SMEK01 (sample SAMN10132590, study PRJNA489261) | soil metagenome | isolation source: day1 antibiotic-loamy sand soil ammended with composted manure from dairy... | place: USA | collected 2015-04-01
TTTTGATTAATTGAGAAGAAAATGTTATAAAAAAGAAAAAGATTTCCTATTTACTCTATCAAAGTAACTACCTTTGATAAGCAGGAAATCTCTTAACATTATTTTATTGGACAATAAGTGCAAGCGTTTAATCCAGGAATATCCTTTGTAAAGCAGCAACTTTTTCGCACTGGCGAATTGACGAGTTCCATCGGATTTTTTCCTTTTGTATATTCATAAAACCAAGATTTATTTGAAAAACGTTGCCATACTTTTGTATCCTCAAGTATTTCGATATCTTCAAAAGCTCGGTCTGCCAGCAGAGGATTTTGTAGCAATACATTATAATTCCACAACATATACCCGAAGATGTTCTCCCAAAGAGTAAGAGGAGAGATGGTTGTTGTTTGGCGAAGTTGTACAATAATTTGATGGGCTTGATACAGGATTTTTGAAATGACATATTCCCTTTCATTTTCTTCTACATAGCGGAAGTCTGTAGGAGTAATGTATGTTCCGAGCGTATCCATACCATATTCATGTACATGGAAGTAACGAACATCTTCTAATTTTCCGTCCCAAATTTCATCATAAGCAGTGAGAAAATAAAATTGGGTAGCAACGAATAATCCATAGCGACAGCTGAAATGGGATATAGCTGCAGCCTCTGTACTTGCTTGAGTAATTTCCATCATGAGCTTCAGAAAATCTTTTAGAAAAAATTCTTTATGTATATTTTCCAATGTAAATAAAGGATTTTTCGGCTCTTCTGTAACAATACTATAGGAATTTAGGAAAGTAAGTTGTTCATATGTTAAAACGGGCATCGTATCACCTCTATGTTATTTCACTGTGTTTAACATAACATGTTTTTGCTGATTTTGTTTGGAGATGATATAGAAGGGGAAAGCCAAACGTCATTGGAGAAGTTTGGCTTTTTCTGATAGGTCTGATTTTTTTCCTATAATCGCTGTGTGATAGCTATGAAGTAGCATGCCTACGATAATAACCGCAAGACCGAAAAGTGCAATTGGATCTGGTAGAGGAACTCCAAGTATTATCATTTCTCCGATAATGACAAATACGACTTCCATCGATTGAGTGGCTTCAACTGCAGCAAGTTTTCCTTGATGATTTCGCACACGGTCTGTGGCAATAAAGAACAACGTCGTGGCGATTACACCGGAACTAACAGCGACAATTAAGGATTGTATGACTTGGTTCATGGAAGGGAGCCCCACTGTACAAATCGCAATAACAGCTAAAATAAACCAAGCTGGCAGCGATGCAATGGTCATACCAAGCACACGTTCAAACGTATCGATTCGACTGCCGCATAACTCCATCATTTTTCGATTACCAAGCGGATAACTAAAGGCAGCGATGACTACCGGAATCATTCCAAGCAGTAAGTGATTGAAAGTTACCTCTTTTCCTTGTGGTATTTGAATAAGCATAATACCGACTAGAATAATGCATGAAATGAATAAGGAAGTGAGCGGTATTTTTTGACGTATGATTTTGTTATCTACGACGGTTACAAATAACGGTGCAAGAATTACACCGGCAACAATCGTAAACTGCCACGTTCCCGACACAAGCCAACCAGGTCCATAAGCTGCTGCAAAGGTGAGTGGTGCGTAAAAAAGAACAAAGCCCACGAAACTCCAGAGCAACCATTTTGAAGTATTTTCTCTCATTTCTCTACGTAAATTTTCAAAACCAGTTCGGTAAGAAACAATGGCAATAAGGAAGGGAAGCATAAAGAAAAATCTTAGTGAAGAACTCCACAGCCAACTTCCTCCACTTAACTCCATGGACCGATTTAAAATAAAAGTAACCGCAAAAAATAAGGCTGCAAATATGCCAAGAGTGATTTCTTTCATTTTATTAATACCTACTTTCTTAGAGAAAATATCGAAAAATTCTATACTACAAATATATTAACAGAATATTCAAACATGAAAATAAAAAACTTACGAAGCAAAATGCTTCGTAAGTTTTATTTTGTTTCTTCTTCAAAGAGTTTGACGATTTCGATGATGACTTTTGCAGCGAGTTCCATAGTTTCGGCAGATACAAATTCGTATTTACCGTGCATGTATTCTCCGCCAGCAAAAATATTTGGAGTAGGCAGACCCATATAGGACAACTGAGAGCCGTCAGTTCCTCCGCGGATCGGTTCGACGATTGGTTGAATATTTAAATTTTCCATTGCTCGTTTTGCAATGTCTACGATTTCTTTTACAGGCTCGATTTTTTCTTTCATGTTGTAATACTGGTCTTCTAATTCGACAGTGATGGCATTGTCACCGTATTCTTCTTTTATTCGCTGTTCAACCATTCGGAAGTATTCTTTTTTCGCTTCAAATTTGTTGCGGTCGTGGTCGCGAATAATATAAGAAAGAGTTGCTTCCTCAATAGTTCCATTAAAATTCATCAAGTGAATAAATCCTTCATAGCCTTCTGTTTTTTCAGGAACTGCTTCTTGAGGCATGAAATTATGGAATTTTATCGCCATCGTGATAGCATTGACCATTTTTCCTTTTGCAGTACCAGGATGTACGCTGATTCCGCGAGTTGTTACTTTTGCAGCTGCTGCATTAAAGCTTTCGTACTGTAATTCTCCTAGTGGGCCGCCATCCATCGTGTAAGCAAAATCCGCACCGAAAGCTTTGACATCAAATTTATGTGGCCCACGACCGATTTCTTCATCAGGAGTAAAGGCAACTCGAATTTTTCCGTGTTTAATTTCAGGGTGATTTACTAAATATTCCATTGCCGTCATAATCTCTGCTATTCCAGCTTTATCATCTGCTCCGAGTAACGTCGTGCCATCTGTTGTAATCAATGTTTGTCCAACATAATTTTTTAAATTTGGGAATTGGTTAGGGGATAGAGTGCATTCATCGTTTAATTGAATATCTCCGCCGTCATAATTGTCAATTCGTTTCGGTTGGACATTTGTTCCAGAAAAATCTGGTGATGTATCAACATGAGCTAAAAAACCAATAGTTGGTACAGGCTTGTCTGTATTGGATGGTAATGTGGCAAATAAGTAGCCATTCTCGTCCAATGTGATGTCTGTAAGTCCAATTTCGGCTAGTTCATCTTTTAGTACATTTAATAAGTCCCATTGTTTTTTCGTAGAAGGGGTTGTAGAGCTTTCCGGATCAGATTGTGTGTCGATTTTAGCGTATCGAATCAATCGTTCAATAACCTTTTCTTTCATGACGCTGCCTCCTTATTAATACTGCCACTATTGTATCATTTTTCCTTTTTTATGATGAGAAAAATGCTGTGTCAAAAATTACTTGTGTCAAAAATTACTATTGAAATTATTGAAACTATTTATAGCTACCCACCGTAGAATAGAAGAAGGATGGTGAATAGGATGACACAATTACTCATCACGACTCTAATATTTTCTATTATTACAACGATTCTTATCGTTCCAATTACTAGAAGATTGCCGAAAGAAGCTACATTATCATTTAAACAATTCTTGCAATCATTATTATTTGTATTCATCGGTAGTTGGATTATTTATTTTCTATTCGTATATTTGACGAAAATTGATGTGCATTGGACAATTTTCATTTATGCATTACCTGTTATATTGTTAATGGGTATATTGGCATCTGGTGGAGCAGAACGAAATATCAAAGGGATTCTGTTTTTAGCTAGTTTAATTGGATTAATATATATGCTTACAGCACCCATTTTTAATGCGGATGAAAAGTATGAGTCTGCAAAAATGGAGCAAAAAGTCGAAATTGAACCTTTTGATGAAACAAAAACACCTGCCAGCGTACCGCCGCATTTTGCGGAAAATAAAATGAAAAAAGCATTCGGACAGGTGCCTAATACAAGTTACTATGAGCTTGGGAACTTGCAAATTCAAAAAGTAAACGGTGAATTTGTTTATATTGCTCCCGTTGAGTTTTCAGGATTTTTCAAATGGTTAAATGGGGATACAACGCCCGGCTATTTTAAAATGAGTGCAACGGATTCCAATGATAATCCAGTATTTGTTGCGAAAGAAATGGTCTATGTACCGTCTGCCTTTTTCAATAAAAATTTAGAGCGCCATATACGTTTACAATATCCAACACTTATTTTCTACGGTGAGCCTCAGCTTGAGGTGGATGATGATGGTACACCTTATTATATCCGTTCCTATGGTGAATTCATTTCTGCCCGAAATGGATTTGATGTAAAAGGGATCGTCATGGTTGATGCTTATTCAGGAGAGACGAAAAAAATTCCTTTAGAAGAAGTGCCGAAATTTATTGATGGTGCTGTATCGCCTGAAGCAGTGAGCCTTCAAAATAGTTATTACGGAAAATATGTGCATGGATTTTGGAATAGTCTCTTTGGAAAAAAAGATGTGAAATTGCCTTCTGATGAAGGAACAGAAGCGAATGTGAGTCCAGTCTTTAATCAAGATGGAGAAATGTATTATTTTACTGATTTTACAAGTCCGAAAGAAGGCGTTGATTCGATGCTCGGTTATTCATTGACTCACGCGCGAACAGGTGAAGCGGTGTATTATACAGGGAATTTAGAAGAATCATACATGGATTCTCAAGGGGCATTAGCTATTATAGAGAAGAAGTTTATTGAAAAAGAGTGGCAAGGAGTAATGCCTATTCTTTATAACTTCTACGGTGAAGCGAGTTGGCTAGCTCCTGTGCTTGATTCAAACGGCTTCTTACAAAATTACTTTATTGTATCTGCAGCGAATCCGGAAATATCCGTTTATGGGTCAACACCAAGTGAAGCACTAAGACAATACAAAACTGCTTTAACAAGAGGAGCAAGTACGGTGGAAGGATCAAGTGATGCAGAACAAAAAACGATTAAAGGGAATGTTCTCCGCGTCTATAAAGAGCGGGTAGGGGATTACACAATTGTGTCCTTCTTACTGCATAATGGCCAAAACTTTATTGTTAGTTCTCAAAATGAACCGCTTGCCATTTACTTGCAAGAAGGGGATGAAGTGGTCATTCGATATTTTGAAACTGGAGAAATGTTTTTACCGGTGAAAGAGTTGAAAATTGAAGGTGTAGTCAATATTGGCCAATAATAAAAATCCCGAGGCATATGCTTCGGGATTTTTTATTTTTGTTCAAGTTTTTCGCTTTTAGTTGATTTTTTTGAACGCTCCTTTATAAAATGGAGCATTTGTTGTTTTCTTAATTGTATTTGTTCTTCTTTAAATGGGTTCACTGTTGAAAAGAGCTTTCTTTGTTCTTCGAGCTGAAGGCGTTCTGATTTAAAACGATTTTTTGGTTCATGCTCAAAAATGTAGTCTAAATGAAAAAACTGCAGTAGTGCCACTTCTGGATTCTCTAAATTATATACGAATTTGATATTCCAGACGTTTGTGTAGGAAATATATTGATTTACATATTCCGTTGCATAGCGATATTTTTGCTTCTGGATTCTTCGTTCGATATTACGATGAATATTCCCTAAGCATAAGTTAATTTCTGCTAATGTACGATAGTAACTTTTAACATGTTTGAAATGCTGTTGTTCAAGGGATAAAGTGACTTGTTTATCTTGTTTCATGTTCATCTTTCCTTTGTAATTACCTTAATCCTTTATGGAAAGAATTTTTATAACTTATTAATTATACCGTTAAATTGTTTGGATAGCTCTACTATTCAATAGATTATTTCCAAGTAAAACCTTTAGAAGCTAAAAATTCTTTAATATGAGGACGTCGTTGTTCGATTAAGAAATCTGCCATTTGTTTCGTCCAGTTTGCCAATTTTTGATTCGAGCTTCTAGAAGCATAATATTTTTCCATGATTGCATCGTATTCATCTAACAGTTCATCATATTTTTCAACATTATATTCATTTTCGTGTAATACAGCTTCTACTGGTAATCTCGGTTTCGTTTCATTAACTTTCGTTGGTTTACCAATCGTCATTGCAAAGAGAGGGAAGACGTAATCAGGCAAGTTAAATAATTCGCTGATTTCTTTCGGATTGTTTCGTGCTCCTCCGATATAACAAATTCCATAACCTTCTGCTTCTGCGGCGATGACAAAGTTTTGAGCAAAAATTGATACATCGGCCACTCCAACTAATACATTTTCCGCTGTGTCCACAGTGATATCAACACCATGTTTTTTTCCAGCCGCTTCTAAACGTTTAAAATCTACGCAGAATAGAAAAGCGGCGCCTGCTGTTTGAAATTGAAATTCATTGTTTGATAGTTTCGCAAGCTTTTGCTTCTTTTCTTCATCTGTTACCCAAATTACGCTGTAAGCCTGTACAAAATGAGAAGATGCAGCCATTTGAGCAGTTTGAATTAAGTCAATAACCGTCTCTCTTGGAATTTCTTCTCCTGTATATTTACGAACAGAAGTATGGCTGCGTAATAACTCTTTTACACTCATGTTTTACACCCCTTATGTATTCATCAATAATAGCGTGAATTTCATCCTTTAAGGCTATATTAGTACACTTTCTTCTAGATGACAAAAATTTGAATTATAGAAGCCCCAATCGATTTACAGTACGTTGTTGAAAAAGAGTACTAGAAGATAAGCTCATTCATTAAGGTATTCCCAATTTTAAAGAAAAAGCACCTGTACCGTAAGCCGACGTGTTTTGTGGGGCACTTAATGATAGTAAGAAATAGATCGATTATTCATTCCTTTATTTTACCAGTTAATATATGGTTAAAACTTTACAGTAATTGAACAATTATTGAACTTGTATCAATACATAAAATGTATTCATTATTGAAAAATGAATATCCTATATTGAAATAACGTTCCTAAAGAAGCGAGGTGGTATACATGAAAAGACGTATTTTCATCGTACTTCTCGTGTTATTGTTGGTAGCTTTCCATTTCAAACCAATTGTTGCAGAAGAAGAAATTGTTCAAGCGGATTTAGTAATTGAAAATGTTGAAGTATTTACTGTCGACAAAGTAAACGAGAAAGCAGAAGCCATTGCGGTGAAAAATGGAAAGTTTGTTTATGTAGGAGATCGGGAGGGCGTACAAGCCTATAAAGGTCCAAAAACGAAAGTAATGCATTTAGATAATCAGCTGTTATTGCCAGGATTTGTTGACGGTCATAATTATGCATATTTAAAAGCCGAGAAACTGTATTTATTGGACTTAACCCCTTACTCAAATTTTGAACAATATAAAAGAGCGATTTTAACGTATCGTTCACAAAATCCACAATTAAGGCAGCTTCGTGCTGTTGGATGGAATCAAAATGTGACGGAAGAAGCGGGTCAAAAGAGTGGACAAACTCCGAGAGAATTAATTGATCAACTTGTTTCAGATATCCCGTTTGTAGCTTTTTCAAATCATCGAGACGAGCTTTGGGTTAACTCAAAAGCAATCGAAATTTCAGGATTGGATGTAGAAACAGAAAAACAGGAACAAGGACAAATTGACCTTTTAGAAAAAGGCGAGTTGGGAGTAGTTCAAGGACAGTTCATTAAAGTAGTTATCCAATCTTTGCCTCAACCGGATTTTACAGTAGAACAATATAAGATAGCATTGTTGGAATTTCAAAAAGAAGCGGCAACATATGGAATTACGGCAGTATTTATTCCGTTCCGATACCATTCGGAAAATTTATTAAAAGCTATTGATGAACTTGATCAACAAGGTAAGCTGACGCTTTCCTATGAGTTAGGGTTATACGTAGATCCTTTTAAAGGATTAGAACAAATTGATTCGTTAAAGGAATGGAGAGATAAGTATCAGGGAGAGAATTATAGTTACCAAACGGTGAAATTGTATGGTGCAGAAGTTTTATCAAAAGATGGTTCATGGAATAGGGACAAGTTTTATCAACTGTTGGAATTGTTAGATCGGGAAGGTTTTCGAATACATGTGCAAGCAGATGGGGAATTAGATGAAATTGTAAAGGTGTTTGAATATGTTCGAGAGCATAATGGAAAACAGAATTTCAAGCATACTATTTCCAATATCCCTTTTATGACGAGGGAAAATTTAACCCAATTTCGAAAGTTTGGTCTGATTCCATCTGTTCAGCCATCTCTCTTTTATCACACAATGGGAGTTAAAGAAAAGGTGGAAGAATTAAAAGATTTGCATCGAATGAAAAGCTATTTTGAGCGGGGATTACCAGTTGCATCTTCGAGTAATTATCCTTTTGGCGAGTTGAATCCACTATACGGAATTGAAACGGGAATGACTAGACTTCATGCAAAAGAAGAAAAAAATCTTAAACCATTATGGCCAAAAGAAAGTGCTACGTTGAAACAAATGCTTCGTAGTTACACCATCTATGCGGCAAGACAAATAGGAAAAGAAGAATGGATTGGGAAGATTCGTGTGGGGAAACAAGCAGACTTTATCATATTAGATAAAAATATCTTTAAAATACCTCCTAGTGAGATAAGTGAAGCGAAAGTCGTGTTAACTTATTTTAAGGGAAAAGAAATATATCGTGATAATTCTCATATCGATGAATGAAATAAAAAGAACCTCCCGTAGTTGTTAGGTGTATTACCTTTACGGGAGATTTTTTTTATGCGGTTTCATCTTTCTCTCTTTTAAAAGCTGCGTTGATGGTTGGTTCTGTCCCGAGTTTAATGCGTTTAATGTTTTCTAAATGTAAAATCGTTGCAACCAATAACAGCAATATTACGATGATAAATGGCCAAATAGTTGGTTCAAACAGCAAAGAGTTTATAGCAAAAACGATATACAAAAAGAATACACCGATAATTAAATAGTTGGATAATAAGGAAACTATGACAAGAGCTATCATAGAAAGTAGACCAAATTTCCAATTGATTGCAAGGAAAATTCCGATGAGGGAAGCAGTTCCTTTACCGCCTCTGAAATGCATATGAATGGGAAAATTATGACCTAGAATTACTGCGGCACCTGTCAAATAGAGCAATATTGAGATTTGTTCAGTTTCAAATAGTGTATAGTGATCTAAAAAATATCTTGTTAAGATAATCGCAAAAACTCCTTTTCCGATATCAATGAATCCAACAAGTATGCCGTATTTCCAGCCCAGCGTAAGGGTAGCGTTGGAAGCTCCTGCATTGCCGAGTCCAGCTTCTTTTAAATTCACACCGGAAAGTAATTGTGCTGCATTTGACCCATGAATACATCCAATAAAATAGCCGACAATAAGAAATGTAATCACTGCAGTTATCATTCTATTGGACTCCTTTATAGAAAAGTGCATTTTAATATATTATACTCAATAAAATAAAAAATAGTTTCAAATTTTTTAAAAAATTAGTTGACAGAGTGGCATACTATGTTTTATAGTTAATCCAACGATGGAAATCAAATCAATACTCTTATCAAGAGAGGCGGAGGGACTAGGCCCTATGATGCCCGGCAACCGGCAAGAAAATTGCAAAGGTGCTAAATCCTACAGATCATATTGATCTGAAAGATAAGAGGAGGAAATGTACGTGCATACAACACCCTCTTCTTATATAAGAAGAGGGTTTTTGTTTTACTTCAATGCCTCCTCAAGAAATCCATCAATTATTTATTTAGGAGGAGAAAACGATGTCCGAATTCAAGCCAGAAACGTTATTACTTCACGGTGGCCAACAACCTGACCCTACTACAGGTGCTATTGCTGTTCCTATTTATCGCACAACAGCATATGCATTCAAAGACACAGAACATGCGCGCAAATTATTCGCTCTTGAAGAAGTTGGTAATATTTATTCTCGCATTATGAATCCAACTGTAGATGTATTTGAAAAGCGTGTTGCTTTACTAGAAGGTGGTACTGCAGCTGTTGCTTTATCTTCCGGTCAGGCGGCGATTGCATTCTCCATTTTAAACATCGCTAATGCAGGAGATGAAATTGTTTCAGCTGGTTCCTTATATGGTGGAACATACAACTTATTTGCAAACACATTGCCGCGCTGGGGAATTACTACAAAATTTGTAGATGAAAGAGATCCAGAAAACTTCCGCAAAGCGATTACGGACAAAACAAAAGCGATTTATGCTGAAACGGTAGGAAACCCTAGTTTAAATATTTTAGATATTGAAGCGGTGGCAAAAATTGCTCACGAAAATGGCATACCATTAATTATCGACAATACGTTCCCATCTCCATATGGATGCAACCCAATTGAATTTGGAGCAGACGTCGTAATACACTCTGCGACAAAATGGATTGGGGGACACGGTACAACAATCGGAGGAATTGTTGTAGATGGGGGTAAATTTGACTGGACACAAGGTCGATTCCCAGGATTCACTGAGCCCGATCACACATATCACGGAATTCGTTATGGTATTGATACAGCCGAAGCTGCTTTTGCAACAAAATTACGTGTACAATTATTACGTGACTTTGGTCCAACTTTAGGGCCAGATGCAGCGTTTAGCTTCTTACAAGGTTTAGAAACCCTTCATCTTCGTTATGTAAGACATGGTGAAAACGCAGAAAGAATTGTGGAATTCTTGAAAAACCACCCATACGTAGAATATGTGAATTATCCAGGGGATGAAAACTTCCCATCTCACCACCTTGCGAAGAAATATTTAAAAAACGGTTACGGATCAATGGTAACATTCGGAATTAAAGGTGGTCGTGAAGCAGGTCGAGTGGTAATTGACAACGTGAAATTATTCTCTCACGTAGCGAATGTTGGAGATGCAAGATCGCTCATTATTCATCCTGCATCAACAACTCACCAACAATTATCTGCTGAGGAATTAAAAATTGCTGGAGTAGGGGAAGAACTCATTCGCTTATCCATCGGCTTAGAAAATGTAGATGACATTATTGCAGATTTAGATCAAGCTTTAGCAAAAGCTGAGGCAGAATTTAGTGTAAATAAGGCTTAATCATTCGTTCAAGCCCTCTAAGAACCGCTATTGAATCGCTAATAATAGCTGCTCATTTGCCGCTGTTAAAAAATAAAGCATTAAACGCTCCCCATAATAGTCGTTAAGAGAAGAGGTTGCTCATGTGCAACATTAAAATCCTCTATGGTCCAAAAGATAAAATGCTCATTTGCAGTGAAAATTTAATAGGAAAGTGCTGCTCATTCGCAGCTGATCCAATTATCCAAAGTTTCTTAAAATGATTGATTGAGTAAGGCTGCTCATTTGCAGTAGATAATTCAAATTTTCCTCAAAGGCGCTTCATCGAAAGGCTACTCATTTGTAGCAAAAATAATTTAATACGATGTGAGTTGTATTCCCATTCGAATACAATTCACATTAATAAATAGGCTGATCTGTCATTTTGGTAGAACCAATCGTTCTCAATTCTAGACACCCCATTTTCGATATATAAAATTAATTCCTAGTAAAATAATTAGGTTACTTGAATTTTATCGTTTAATCATTTATAGTGTATATAAGAGTTGATTGAATGCTATTGTATTTGGTATTTTCAATAATCCCCCCTAAATGTTTAAGGAAAGCCTTTAATGGCTTTCCCCTTTAAAAGGAGTTGAATCCTATGAAAAAGATTTATAGTGCCCAAAATTTTGCGGCTTATATCATATACGAATTAAATGACATGAATACTTTTGTAAATGCAAAATCATTGCAACATTTGCTTGAAATAGTAAAAAAACAGTGGGAAAGTGTTTTTGGATACAGCCCGTATAAAGAGCAAACCTATACGCTTTTAACACACGGGTATATAGTAAAAGAAGTATACGATGCATATAAAGAATTGGGTGAACAACCAATTTTAGAACCTGCAAAAGAATGGTTTTTAACATATGGGGATTTCCAATTGATAAGAAGACCTTTTGCTGTTCCTGCCTTTTCAGCGGAAGAAGAACGATTGATGAGAAAGATTTTACGTAACTATCAAACTGCATTATTAGTGCATGCATCATGATAAGATGAATGACTGGTCAGTACAATAATATAGTACTGGCTTTTTTATTTTAACGAAAAATGAATCAGTTATGCATTTATCTGCCCTTCTGAAGAAAACAATTGTCCTTCTTGGGTAGAATTCCCTTGAGTTCCTTTGAAATATACGTTAAAATTTCTGTATGTTTCAAAAAATATTGAATTTTTTATTATTTTCATCCGCTGAAGAAAGTGTTTGTGTAGTACGAATTCGCTGCACTCACTATTCAACAATGTAATTTCATGGAAAGAAAGATGGAGGCGAAAAGGAAATGGCAACAATCAAGGCGGCCATCTTAGGATTTGGCACAGTAGGTCAAGGCATTTATCATATATTGAATGAAAAGCGAGAAGATTTACGTAATAAATTAGGTGTCGAACTAGAAGTGGCAAAAATTTTAGTGCGTGACACTACAAAGGAGCGAGTTCCAGGAACGCGACATCTATTGACGGATAGTATTGATGATTGCTTATCTGTTAAGGGGTTGCAAGTTGTTTTTGAAGCCATTGTAGGAGAAGAACCCGCATACACATATTTGAAAAAAGCGGTTATGAATAAATGTCATGTTATAACAGCGAATAAAGTCATGTTTGCAAAATACGGACTTGAATTGCAGGAGCTTGCGAAACAAAATGGCGTTTTTGTTGGATTTGAAGCAACAGTGGCAGGCGGAGTACCTGTGATTAAAACTATGAAAAATATTTTGCTTGTGAATGATGTTTCAAAAATACAGGGCATTTTAAACGGTACTTCCAATTACATTTTAACAAAAATGCGTGCGGAAGGATGGTCTTTCGAAGAAGCGTTGAAAGAAGCACAAGCACTTGGATATGCAGAGGCGGATCCATTTATGGATATTTCAGGTCAAGATGCTTTTAAAAAGCTCATGGTTTTATCTGCCCTGGCTTTTGGTGAGCAGCCGAACTGGAATGATGTAAAAGTAATAGGAATCGATGACATTACGCCGGAACAAGTGAAAGAGGCAACTGAAAAAGGACTAAGGTATCGTCACGTCGCAGAAGTGGAAAAGTTAGCAGACGGTACAATTTTTGCCCAAGTTGGACCAATGCTAGTTGATAAAGAACACCCACTTTATCCAATTGACGATGTATTTAATGCGGTTACGATGGAAACAAACTATATCGGAACGCTGACTCTTGTTGGCCCAGGTGCTGGAATGTATCCAACTGCAAGTGTGATGGTAGAAGATTACGCTGAAATTATCGGAAAACGTGCTGGTTTTGTGGTAACAATATAAATTAGTTGCTTCTGGAAATGCTTCTGAAAAACTTTCGGTTTAAGAGGCATTTTATTTCTATAAATCTAAAAGATTATATTCAAACATTCATATGATGAACTTCATCGTAAGAATCAACATTTATATTTTATTTTAAGCATTGAGAATTGTGCTATCTGAAATGATGTCTTAATTTTATGGTAGGGGGATGAAGCCATTGAAAGGAAATATAATTGGAGAAAAAATGATCATCCATGTGGGGTTGGATGATCATTTTTTAATATGCTGCATTGACAACCCTTGTTAATCTTCATCTTTGACGTCAATATCTTCTGGTATCGGCGTGTTCCGCCAAAGTTCAATCTCTTCCTTTATTTGCTTTAATTGTTCGTGGTATGTTTCAAATTGAGCGCTATTGATGAGAAATTGTTCTCCATCATGAACTGCTTTAATACGCCCTTCATAAATGTAACGCAGGACCATTTCTTCAGGCATTGAAATATCTTTTGCCGTCTCGCTCACTGTTTTGTACACAACATGACCCGCCTTTCATTTATGATTTCCCTTAAAGAAAATTTCTGACTAATGGTAAGTTTATTTTACAATATTATTATGGGAATCGAAGAGTTTTTAAATCAAAATTCCGATGTTGCCAATTAAAAATTATGATAGCATTACAGTAAATTGTATTTTGAGTGGGAGGATATGCAATGAACATATTGCCATATATCTTTGTATTGCTTGCAGCGATGTTTTGGGGAACCGTTGGGACAACCCAAACTTTTTTACAGGAAGGCATTTCACCGATTGCTGTTGCTGGAGTACGATCAGCGATTGGAGGAGGGGTATTACTCATTGCAGTCCTCGGGATGCGAAAAATCAACTTAAAAAAATGGTCTTGGAAATGGACGATTTTAGCTGCACTGACAATTGCTTTATTCCAAAGTTTATTTTTTACGTCTGTTCGTTACACAGGAGTTGCTGTTGGGACGGTCGTTACGATTGGAAGTTCGCCGGTGTTTGCAGGAATTATTGAATGGTTGATTTTTAAACGTCGCCCAAGTCGAGTTTGGGGAATTGCCACGTTGCTGGCGATTATCGGTTGCATCTTGTTATTTGTTAATCGTGGAGAAACGACGATTCATCCTCTAGGAATCTTACTTGCCCTATGTGCTGGTTCGATGTTTGCTCTTTACACGAATAGCAGCAAGCAATTAACTGAAAGGGAAGAGACGTTACCAAGTGTTGCGATAACCTTTACGTTATCCGCTATATTTTTACTGCCTTTTTCTCAAAATGGTGTTTCGTGGGTGTTAAATACGCAAAATCTTTGGCCTATGCTCTTTATGGGGCTCTTTGCCACGAGTTTAGCTTACATATTGTATTTAGCGGGTCTTGAGAAAATCAGTTCTTCTTCTGCGGTGACGTTATCGTTAGCGGAGCCTTTAACGGCAGCGTTACTCGGCGTGTTTCTAGTTGGAGAATATTTAAGCCCTACTAGTTGGATTGGCGTAATGTTACTGCTTGGAGGCATATTGGTGCTGACTCTTGGTAGTAGAAAATCGGTTAAACAGACGAAAGAAGTAAATTTACAACAGCAAAATGATGTTGTATCTAAAGAGACTACTTAAGGGGAACCTTGAGTAGTTTTTCTTTTCTTTTTGTTGTTCTTCAGAAATTCTTAAGATTTTCCCTAGCAATTTTGTAAGAAACATACTTTATGATAAAACTATAAGAAAAAGAGATGAGGAGATGCGAATGCAACTTACTGTACTTGTAACAGACGATGATCAGGACATTCGTGACGGCATCGAAATTTATTTAAAAAACGAAGGATACAATGTGTTGAAGGCAAAAGACGGAAAAGAGGCTCTCGAAATTCTTTCCAAAAATGAAGTGCATCTGATTATCCTTGATATCATGATGCCGAATTTAGATGGCATTCAAGCAACGTTTAGGATTCGGGAGGAACGAAATATCCCAATTATTATGCTCAGTGCGAAAGCGGAAGATACAGATAAAATACACGGACTTTCAATTGGTGCAGATGACTACATTACAAAACCTTTTCATCCGTTAGAGCTGATAGCTAGAGTAAAATCCCAATTAAGACGATATACCCAACTTGGTACGTACAATGGAACAACCAATTCGAAAATCGAAGTAAATGGTTTATCAATCGATCGTGAAGCAAAAGAAGTTCGACTCAATGGAGAAATTGTCAAGCTCACCCCGATTGAATATAAAATTACCGAGCTATTGCTCACGAATGCTGGTCGCGTCTTTTCGATACAAGAAATATATGAACGGGTTTGGAACGAAGAGGCGTACAATGCGGAAAATGTCGTTGCTGTACACATTCGAAAAATACGGGAGAAAATTGAAGCAGATCCAAAAAATCCGAGATATTTAAAGGTTGTGTGGGGCATTGGTTACAAAATTGAAAAATAAGTTAGAAGCCGGTTTGATGGGAGCAAGTCTCATTGCATCGATTATCGGCATCATATTGATTATTAGCTTTACGATTCGTTTTTTAACAAAAGAATGGAACAACATTATCACGTTCTTTGTCAAGATCTTTTGAGGAGGAAATGATATGAAAGAAAAAAGTAAAATACTCCTCTCTCTTTTTCTTATATCTTGGACTCTTTTTTCAGTTTTCTTATTAATTACTTATGGCTCACAATATATCGGAAAATCTTACTTTGATTCGAATTCCTTTAAAGGAAATTTAGAAAATTTTAAAAGTGAAATAGGGCGATATGTATTAGAACCGTTTGATGTGGAAGAGGCAAAAAAGCAAATTACTGTAACAAAAGAGGAAATTGAATATCACCGAAATTATTATGGGTCGCTAACCGATCAAGTGGAAAATATTAAATATCAATATCAAGAACGAATTGAACAAGCTGCTGACGATCCGGAATTGAAAGAATTGCTTCTACATGAACGGGATCAAAAAATTGAAGATATTAAGAAAAACTTTCAGGATGATAGTCACGTAGAAGAAAAAATTCGAAAGCAAAAAGAGGCAATTATTCACCGGTACGCTGTTTTAGAGAATGAAAATAAAAAGGCGTTTTTAGATGAGTATAATTACTTTGCTTACAGTTTACGAAATATTGAAACGGGAGAAACCTTTCAATCTGGCGATGTGAATGCGGAAGCGGTGTTTAAAGAGAATTTTGGAGATAAAAATTCGTATTTAGTCGTAAACAGTTCAAGAACGATTTCCCCAAATGAATATGACTACACAATTATGAAACCAGAGATGACGATTGAAGGAAAAGTATCTCGTTATGAAGGTACTATCATCATTCCAAAATCGATGATGCAGAATACTCAATTTAAAGAAGATTATCAAGTGTTTATGACTGTAAAAATAATACTTTATAGCATTTGGGCTACTTCTTTGTTGGCGATTGTTGGGGTGATGACGGTAGCGAAGCCGTCCTTTAGAGACTTTTTATTTGAAAACCGCTTAAAAGAATACTTTTTAAAAATGCCGATTGACTTACGTATTGCTGCAACGTTATTTGCAATAATGATTACGTCTTTAATATTTGACATTACAGGTAATTTCATCCGATTCAATTATTATTACATGAATCATGAATGGATTCAAATCGGCATTCATTTAGCAATCGACTTAGTATTAATTTATATTTTTACAAGCATTAGTATTTTGGGAGCACTATGGACTTGGGAATCCGTGAACAATGAAGAAAATATTAAATATGAGTGGAAAAGATCATTAGCTTATCGTTTATCTGACGGCAT
>SMEK01000414.1_pt1 | contig 16734 bp, 12 predicted proteins | sample 2456371 | NCBI WGS metagenome assembly SMEK01 (sample SAMN10132590, study PRJNA489261) | soil metagenome | isolation source: day1 antibiotic-loamy sand soil ammended with composted manure from dairy... | place: USA | collected 2015-04-01
GCAAGTCTCGAGAATGGTAATGATTGAATCCAAACAGTACCAGGGCCTCGTAAAGTTGCGAAGAAGATACCTTCCCCACCGAACAGAGCGGTTTTAATGCCACCAACAGCTTCAATGCTATAATCCACTTCTGAAGTCATTGCGACAAAGCAGCCTGTATCGATTCGAAGAACTTCACCTGGCTGTAATTCTTTTTGATGAATGGCACCGCCTGCATGAATAAACGCCATGCCATCCCCTTCAAGTTTTTGCATGATGAATCCTTCTCCACCGAAGAACCCAGCAGAGATTTTCCGTTGAAATTCGATGCCGACGGAAACCCCTTTTGCCGCAGCTAAAAAAGCATCCTTTTGACAAATTACTTTACCATTTAATTTACTTAAATCCATTGGGATGATTTTACCTGGATAAGGAGCTGCAAAATATACCTTTTTTTTCCCCATGCCAACGTTTGTGAAGGTCGTCATAAATAAACTTTCACCCGTTAGAAGCCTTTTCCCAGCTCCCATTAATTTCCCCATGAATCCTCCACCGCTTTTAGAAGATCCATCACCGAAAATTGTTTCCATTTTTATGCCATCATCCATCATCATTAAGTTCCCGGCTTCAGCAATAACTGTTTCATTCGGATCTAGTTCCACTTCAACGTATTGCATATCATCGCCATATAATTTGTAATCAATTTCATGATTATTCATGTCCTTGCCTCCTTTAGCATTTACTTAATATATACGATATTTTCATACGTTTCCCTTTGGATAAAGTTTCAACTAGTTCAAGACATTTTATGAATTGTTGAGAAAAAAAAGGGATTATCGAGAAAATGTTGAATAATAGTACAATAAGTAATTAAAAATATAAGGAGGGTGTTATGGACTTAAAAAACTATATAAATGGCCGTTGGATTGAACAAGATTTAGAAAAAGTTGCAGTCATTAACCCAGCAACAGGTGAGGAATTAGCGAAAGTCCCTCTTTCAACGAAGAATGAAGTGGAAGAAGCTGTTCGTTCAGCAAAACAAGCTCAAAAAGAATGGGCTCTCATTCCAGCTCCTAAACGAGCTGAATATTTATATGAAATTGGTTATAAATTAAAGGAAAAGAAAGAGTATCTAGCTCAAATCCTCACAAAAGAAATGGGGAAAGTGATTGAAGAAGCCCGTGGCGAAGTGCAAGAGGGCATTGATATGGCTTTTTATATGGCGGGTGAAGGCAGACGATTATTTGGTGAGACGACTCCCTCCGAATTACCAAATAAATTTGCAATGAGTGTAAGAAGTCCCGTCGGCGTTGTTGGCATTATAACACCTTGGAATTTCCCCATTGCCATTGCTACGTGGAAGTCATTTCCTGCGATTGTTGCTGGTAATACAGTTGTTTGGAAACCTTCTACCGAAACCCCTCTCATGGCGTATGAATTAGGAAAAATTTTTGAAGAAGTTGGCCTGCCTGAAGGAGTTGTGAATATTGTATTTGGGTCAGGTTCTACGGTTGGTACGGCACTTATAGAACATCCAGATGTAAAAGTGATTTCTTTTACAGGTTCAAACGAAACAGGACGCAAAGTCGCAGAATTAGGTGGCCGACATTTGAAGAAAGTCTCCCTTGAGATGGGTGGTAAAAATGCCATTATCGTAATGGATGATGCAGATTTAAATTTAGCTGTTGAAGGAATTCTATGGAGCGCCTTCGGTACAACAGGACAAAGATGTACCGCTTGCAGCCGAGTCATTGTTCACAAAAATGTGAAAAATGAATTAGAAGAAAGGTTAGTCGCAGCACTTAGTAATTTAACGATTGGCAATGGTCTTGATCCGGATGTGAAAGTCGGACCAGTTATAAATCGGGCAGCTTTAGAAAAAATTTATCATTATGTGCAAATCGGCAAAAATGAAGGCGCAAGATTATTAACTGGTGGAGAAATTATTACAACACCACCATATAACCAAGGATTTTTCTTTGAACCAACCATATTTACAGATGTGAAACCTGATATGACCATTGCTCAAGAAGAAATTTTTGGACCGGTATTAAGCATTATTGAGGTAAATAGCTTGGATGAGGCTATTGAAGTCAATAATAGTGTGAAGTTTGGTTTATCCAGTTCCATTTACTCTCAAGATGTAAATCGAATTTTTAAAGCGCAACGAGATTTAGATACGGGGATTGTGTATGTGAATGCAGGTACAATAGGTGCTGAAATTCATTTACCATTTGGGGGAACAAAAGGAACGGGGAATGGCCATCGAGATTCCGGTCAAGCCGCTTTAGACGTATTTACAGAATGGAAAAGTATCTATGTAGACTATAGTGGCAAGCTTCAGCGTGCACAAATTGATACAGATAAATAAAAAGAAAAGGGGATGTTTGGAATGAAAGTAGTAGTGTTAGGTGCAGGACTTATGGGGAGAGAAGTTGCGCGAGATTTAAGTGCAAGCGACAAAGTAGAAAAAGTTTATTTAGCAGATTTAGATATTGAAATGGTAAATGATTTTATCAATGAAGCAAATTTACAAAAAATCGAAGCAGTGTATTGTAATGCAGAAGACGAACAACAATTGCGTGATATTATTTCAAAAGGAGACGTGTGTGTTAACGCATTGTTCTATGAGTTTAATGAACGTGTAGCAAATGCTGCAATTGATGTTGGCGTACATTCTGTTGATTTAGGGGGACATATAGGGGAAGTAACAGAAAATGTACTGAAATTAGATGAACAAGCAAAAGAAAAAAATGTAACGATTATTCCAGATTTAGGTTTAGCACCGGGAATGATTAATATTTTAGTTGGATACGGGGCATCGAAATTGGATAGGGTAGAGTCCATTCAACTATATGTTGGGGGAATTCCAGTAAAACCTGAACCTCCATTAAACTATACTCGCGTCTTCTCCCTTGAAGGTGTCATCGACCACTATACGGAGCCAGCTAAAATTATTCGTGATGGACAATTGGTGAAAGTGGAGTCACTCTCAGGAGTAGAACCTATTTACTTCGATCAATTTGGAACATTAGAGGCATTCTATACTTCTGGAGGAACTTCAACATTATATAAAACATTCCCGAATGTGAAAACTCTTGAGTATAAAACAGTTCGCTATAAAGGGCATGCTGAAAAGTTCCAGTTATTGAGAGAATTAGGATTCTTCGATCGAGATAATATTGTCAATGTAGATGGTGTCGAAGTGAAAGTACGCAGCGTTGTTCGAGAAGCGCTAAAGAAAAAATTGTACTTAGGTAAAAAACAAGATGCGGTAGTGCTACGAGCAATTATCGTTGGTGAAAAATCTGGTGAGCAAGTCACATACGAATATGAAACGATTTTAAAACGCGACGAAAATTCAGAAGTGACGGCAATGGCACAGGCAACAGCTGGTACGATTGCTTCCGTAGCGATTATGATTGGTGAAGGAACAATTTCACAACGTGGTGTGTTCCCACCAGAAACGATTGTACCAGGTAAAGAGTTTATTGAAAAAATGAATAAACGCGGCGTTATAATTAAAGAAACGTCTCATCGTTCATCGATTGTAAAATGGTAAAAACGTGTTCTAAAATTATTTGTCTGAATGTTCTGTATAAAGAGCGAATGGAGAAAAGAACGAGTTTTCCCATTCGTTCTTTTGCTTTTTTAACAAGACTTGGATGTCCACTAGAACGTGAAGTGTAATGCTTCACGTTTTTTCTTTTTCTTCTTTAATAGCATAAAAATAAAAGTGGCAAAATCGGAAATTCATTTTAAATGATGTAACTATATAGAATTTTGGCAGTCTAATTGATAAAAGGAAGAAAAAGGAGTGAAATGGGATGAATAATAAAACCAAGATCTTGGCAAGTGGATTCATTCTACTCGTTTTTGGGGTGTTTCTGAGCTTCATATTGCTCGGAAAAAAGGTTGAAGTAAATGCAGCTTCCGTCGTTTTTTATGGGCAGCCTTATGATGTTCATCTTTCCCATGCATTAGATGAACAGGCAATTCAACGCGGCAAAGTGTACGTTACTGATGAAGATGGAAACAAAGTGGACGCAACGGTTACATTAAGCAAAAACCAACGCACATTAACGGTTGAAAATTTAAAAATAGGCAAATACATTCTTCATATTGAAGATAAATCCTTCCGAAAATCTTCGGTAAATTTAAAGAATCAAAAAATTGAATTTGAAGTGATTGAAAAGTTGGAATCCATAAAGTCCGTTAAAGAATTAGAGGAATATTTCCAAGCATTGCTTAATAAGCATAATCAAAACGGAGTTAAATGGAAATTTTTTGAAGAAGAGCGTGTTGAGATGAAACAATCAACTGAAGCAGATACTGCTTCAAGTGGAGGAAACCATTCGACAACGAATAATCAAGTCGAAGGAATTGATGAGGGCGATGTCGTTATTACTGATGGCAAATATATTTATGCAACTGTAGAACAGCAAATTAAAATTGTTGATGCACAAAATCCGAAAAACTTAAAACAGGTTGCAACGATTCAACTAAAAGGCAACGGCTATCCTCATCAGTTAATGAAAGAAGGAAATTATTTAATCATCTTATTGGATGAGTTTGTAGAAGATCCACGAAATAGCCATAAAGAATATTATGGCGGAAAAACGTTTACAAAAGCAGCGATTTATGATGTCAGTGACGCTTCCAAGCCAAAACTGGTAAAGGAATTTGGTCAAGAAGGTTACATGAATGGTGTTCGTAAATATAACGGTGTACTTTACATTGTTTCAAACTATACACCAAATTATTGGATAATGAAAGATGCAGAGGTCGAGCTAAGACCATACATTGTTGAAGATGATGAATCCAATCCTTTGGAAATTGAGAAAATCTCGATTATTCCAAGCTCTACAGAACCATCTTATACTATAATTTCAGCGATTGATTTGAACAATTTAACATCTAAAGAAGTAAATACTAAAGGATATTTAGGTAGTAGTTCTACTCTATACATGTCTAAAAATGCATTATATTTAACAGCTTTTGATTATGGAATGGCAGTGCCTTTGCCAATCGATTTAAGAGTGACGACTTCTGATTCTGAAGCAGAAAAGTCAATAGCTCCTATACAATCAGGTGAGCCAAAAACGAACATTTATAAATTTGCAATTGATGGAACAAATATTGAATTTACTGGGACAGGTACAGTGAAAGGGAATGTATTAAATCAATTCTCTATGGATGAACATAACGGATATTTCCGCATTGCAACAACGGAAGGAGTTGCTTGGGGTAGTCAAGCGAATTCCAAAAACCATCTATTCATTTTAGATGAGAACTTGAAGAAAGTAGGAGAAGTTACAGGGTTAGCGAAAGGCGAACGCATTTATTCCGTTCGTTTTATGGGCGATAAGGCGTATATTGTGACATTTAAAGAGACAGATCCACTCTTTGTAATTGATACGGCAGAACCGAGCAATCCAAAAGTATTAGGTGAATTAAAAATTCCGGGCTTCAGCAACTATTTACATCCGCTTGATGAAAACCATTTAGTCGGAATCGGCTATGATACAGAACAACGGATGGATTCATGGTCGAAGGAACCGTTTACTGTAACAAAGGGAATGAAAATTTCTTTATTTGATGTATCTGATTTCGCGAATCCAAAAGAACAAGATATGGTTATTATTGGAGGACGCGGAACTTATTCGGAAGTGCAATATAATCACAAAGCACTTTTTAGAAATGAAGCTTTAAATTATTATGGATTCCCAGTGATATTGTATGAAGAAGGAAAGAATGACGATGTGAAATATAAAGGATTGGGTGCGTTAGTGTACGAAATTACCACGGAGAAGGGGATTCAGTTAAAAGGAAACTTAATTACACCTGCGAAAGCCAATGAATTGTATGAAGATTGGGAATCAAGCATATCTCGTTTAGTGTATATTGATGATGCCTTGTATACAATATCACCGAAAGAAATTAAAAGCTATGATTTGAAAACTTTTGAATCAATTGGACAAATGAAAATCAAATAAGTTCAAAAAATCTGCTCTGGTTGAAGAGCAGATTTTTTATTAAGAAGGGAATATTACAAGTAAATCAACTTGAGTAGATAAGTGATCAGAACAAGCAGAGGAAATATCCACATGATAGAATAGACAATCTGCACGAGAGGGGAAAGTATCCACACAAGTAGAGGGATATCCACACAAGCGAAGTATAAATCCGTACCAGTGCGAGTCCTATCCACACGAGGGAGGTAAACATCCGCACCAGTGCAGTTCTATCTACATGTGTGGGAGATGCATCTGCACAAGTAGATAGTACATCACACATGGACACAATCTACCAAGTTGTTTCTACATAAATACAAAAAATCCCCAAGCTTCATCATTGCTAAGGGGATTTTTCATATTCAATGAATGTTTAATATTTCGCTTACCGTCACACATTCATAGCCTTCTTGTTGCAAATATGCTAATACGCTTTCAAGCCCGTCTGCTGTTGACTGATGAATATCGTGCATTAATATGATTGCTCCATCGTGCAAGTTTGCTTTTATGATTGGCAATAATTTATTTGAATCGCGGTATTTCCAGTCGTAAGTATCAATTGTCCATAAAATAACAGGTACATCAATTAAACTTTCAACGTATGAATTAGTAGCACCATAAGGAGGTCTAAATAGAGTAGGATATTCTCCAATCACATCATATATCACTTGACTTGTATAATCGACTTGCCAAGAAACTTGAGAGGTGCTTTGTTTCGTTAATACTGGATGGTTATATGTATGGTTACCAATTTCATGACCGCGATTTAACACTTCATGTACGATATTTTTATGGTTTTCCACTTGTTTTCCAAGCATGAAAAACGTTGCCTTTGCACCGTACTTTTCAAGGGTGTTTAAGATTTGCATCGTCACTTGTGGATGTGGTCCGTCATCAAAAGTTAAAGCTACTTTTTTGCGGTCTGTTTTAGGAGTCACAATAGTTACATTGCTTTTCACTTCGCTTTGGAATGCGGATGCTAAAATAGGATTCAAGTAATAGATTGGGATATTAATCGTTGCAGGACCTGCATGTTCTTCAGCAAGTTCTCCTTGGTTAAAGTAAAATATAACCGATTCGCTCGTTATGGCAAAGCGATTGAAATTATTCCAATTAGGTACTGTTGTTTGCACTAGTTTTTCATCGATTATTTCTTTACCATAATATTCCTTTAGTTCAGCTTGAATGAATTCAGCTAACAAACCTAAATGCCCGATATCTTTGTTTAATAATGTACTAGAATCGATTAACTCTCCGGTTTCTTTATTAAATACAATGGTTTTATAGGTTTCTTTATAAGAAACTCGGTTCAGCGATAGCCGTTTCTTTAATACGATTGAGTAAAACTGATTGTTAAATAGGTGAATTTCTGTGGAGATGTCTAAGTCACCAATCGTTTTTACTTTATTTACATGATTTTTCTCGTTTAGTGAAGTGATATAATCTCGCTTCGAATCTTTTATGTATTTAGTAATCTGTTCATTCACCAGATCAAAAGGTGTTTTTGGGTAATCTATCGAATATGGTATTAAGCTATTCATTGACGATTCGGAAACGATTCGGATTTCCGGAAATTTTGAATCTGTTTCATCAATTAGAGAGGGAATCTCCGGATATTTTGTTGTAGCAGAAACGGTTGGTTTTTGGAATTTAAACTGTCCCGTTATGGAAATTGTAATAACAATAATCGTAGTTAACGCAATGATGGAACCAATCAATATTAAGTCAATCCATGCGCGGTGTTTTGACTTCCGCTGTCTCATCTATGGCTCTCCTCTCTATAGTTATCAAAAGGTGGTTTTATTTAAGTTGAAAAAGATATGTACTTGAGATTTGCCTTTCCGTTCGGTATGATGCAAAGAAGAAAGGGAGAATAAAGCAATGGTAAATGAAAAGAATGATGAATTGGCGTTAGATTGCTTATTGTTAGCGGGACAAATTATGATGGAAAGCGGTGCTGAGACTTATCGAGTAGAGGATACGATGCTCAGAATGGCTCGCTCCCAAAATTTAGACGCCCAAAGTTATGTAACACCTACGGGGATTATTCTTTCCCTTGGTAAACAACAAAAAACAAAAATTATATCCATTTCAAGCCGTATTACAGACTTGCATAAAATTGCGAAAGTAAATAATGTTTCTAGGAAGCTTACACTTAAAATAATAACATTAGATGAAGCGTATGACGAGCTAAGAATGATACAAAAAACAAATTATTTTTTGCCAATTTGGTTGCAAATTTTAATGGCTGCCGTATCAAGTGCTTGCTTTTTAATTTTATTTAAAGGGACTTGGTTTGATATGCCAGCAGCTTTTATAGCAGGGGGCACAGGTTACCTTGCATTATTGGCCATTCAACATTTAACGAAAGTGAAATTTTTCTCTGAATTCTTCGCTTCTTTTGTCATTGCGCTCGTGGCATTTTCTACTGTTAAACTCGGTTATGGAAATGAAATCGATAAAATTATCATTAGTGGCGTGATGCCACTCGTTCCTGGGGTATTAATTACAAATGCTGTTCGAGATATGATGGCGGGTCATTTAACCGCTGGCATTGCGAAAGGGACAGAAGCGTTTTTAACGGCTTTTGCTATCGGTTCGGGTGTTGCAGTGGTTGTGGCATTTTATTAAGGAGTAATGGATATGGAATATGTAATTCAGTTGATTTTTAGTTTCCTTGCAACAGCGAGTCTTTGTGTGATTTTTAACGCTCCGATTAAAGCGATTCCTTATTGCGGATTAGTCGGGGCTGTTGGATGGATGATTTTTTATAGTGCCTTGCAATTACAATTAACAGAAGTATTCGCTTCTTTTTTAGGGGCTTTCGTTGTCGCAATCTGTGCACAAGGATTTGCAAGAAGATTAAAATCTCCGATGATTGTTTTTATTGTCTCAGGGATTATTCCTTTAGTACCTGGTGGGCTTGCATATAATACATTGCGTTATTTTGTGGAGCAAAATTATACTTTAGGATTGGAAACCGGAATTCGTGCGTTTTTAATTTCAGGGGCAATTGCTATGGGGATTGTTTTTTCTGAAGTTATATTTCAATTGTTCGTTCAATTTATGAGGAATAGTCTGACTTCTATGCAATCTTTTAGTCGAAATAAAAGACGACAATAAATGCATTATTTAAAAAGGCTACTCAAAACACTAAGGAGTAGCCTTTTTTATTTAAGAAGATAAAAGCTGAGGTATATTGTCTGCTGTAACAGGTTTACTGATTAAAAATCCTTGTATAGCATCGCATTCATATTGTTCTAACAGTTCTTTTTGTTCATTTGTTTCTACACCTTCAGCTAACACTGTCAAGTTCATGGATTTTCCGAAATGAACAATGCCCTTAATTAAGCGTTGCGTTTTTTCGGATTGCGTAAGTGAATGAACAAAAGTTTGGTCGATTTTTAATGTATTAATCGGTAAAAGTTGCATGTATCGGAATGAAGCATAACCTGTTCCAAAGTCGTCCAATACAAAGGTAATGCCTTCCTCTTCTAATTTACGCATTTGTTGAATGATGGATGTTTCCGCTTCAGCTTCTAATGCAAACTTTTCTGTAATTTCGATTTGTATGAGATGAGCAGGACAACCTGTTTTCGTCAATGTATCTAATATGAATTTTGCCATGTTTTTATCCCTAAATTCTCGAACAGATAAGTTAATCCCTACTTTTAATTCGAGGCCTTGTTTTTTCCATTTAGCTGCTTGTTGACATGCTTCTTCAATCACAAAAGAACCGATATCGTTAATTAAACCAGTTTCTTCAGCAATTGGGATTAATTCGTCGGGACTAACTACGCCAATTTCTTCGTCATCCCATCTCACAAGAGCTTCGACCGCATAAATTTGTCCTGTTTTTAAATCTACTTGCGGCTGATACAATACCTTTAAATTATGCTGATCGAGCGCCATTAACAAACGTTTTTCAATGATGGATTTCCGATTTAATTTTTTATGGGCAGCTTCAGAAAGAGATAATATATTATCTCCACCAGCTTCGCGAACATTAGCAATCGTTGCAAGAGAAGCGTTCATTAATTGAGTAAAGTTCGATTGATCTTGCGGAGAACGAGTAATTCCACCGCTGATTGTAATCGGCATTGCACGATTGCCAAGGTAAATTGGATTTTGTTTTAAATAGGATAAAAATCCTTGGATAAACCATTCGCCAAGGGGAGTAATCACAACAAAATCACTTTCGTTTATGCGAGCGAGTAAACTATCCTGGAAGTAAATTTTTAAGCGTTTCGTGAACTCTAAAATAAAGTTGTTGTCCAGCTCAACATGATGAAGTTCCTTCAACGTGTAGAATTTATCGATACTCAAATAAACGAAGTAAAATTGTTGTTGCTCTGCAATCATTTCTTTTACAACGTTTTCTAAGCGATGGACATTCATTAAACCAGTTTCTGCATCAACGTAAGCAATTTTTTCGAGTTTATGTTGCAATTCTTTTTCATTTGTAATATCTTGCTCTATTAATATGTAGCGATATTTTTGTTCACTATGAGAATAAGTGGGAATGGCAGTTAAATGTACCCAATAAGTTTCACCGGTTTTTTTCATTTTTTGTACATCGCCTTGCCAAATTTTCCCTTGAGATATAGTATTCCATATAGTATCAGCTATTTCATGGCTTTCTTCTGTATCAGGGAATAGTTGCCAAAAGGTTTTTCTTAACACTCGTTTTGGCGTCCATTTACTTGTTTTTAAGAATAAAGGATTACAGCTAACAATAAATCCTTCATGATCTAACGTAACCATCATAAAGGATGAGAGAAGCCCACTCTTTAAATCAGATAGTTCTTGGTCAGATTCTCCTAACTGAGAAAATTGGTGTTCTGGTAAGCAATAAAAAACAATGCAACGATTGTTGTTAATCGTGCATGGGAAAACGATTACGTCTGCTTTGATAAGCGTTTCATTTTTATGAATCAGTTGTATATGATTTAATCGAATGTATTCTTGAGCATTCAGTATGCGCTGCCAAGTATTTTCAGATAAAGTAGAAAATAATTGTTCTTTTAATGAATCAACACTCTGAAAGTCCTGTTTTGTGTAACCAAAATATTGTTCACATATGGTGTTCCAAGTGATTGTATCTGCATTTACATTTAATGCAAAAGATGGGAAGGGAGCTTTCAGTAGCAAGTTTTCATCATAGCTTTGCGTTATATTAAGGTTCATCCTAATTCCGTCTCCTTGCATACCGTAATTTTATACCATATTTATTATAAATTATTTTGAAGTCAATAGTCACTATTGTAGGACTATCAATTTTTTGACATTAAACAATGATACTAAAATGGGCCTATAAAAATAGTAAATTGTTACAATAATAATTCTATATTATAAAAAGGAAGTTCATGCTATGCAACATTTAAAAGGAATTATATTAATCATCATAGGAGCAATGCTGTGGGGGGCAACAGGGCCACTAACAGAGTGGATTTTAAAAGATTCAGGTATGACGGTGAATTTTTTTCTTACTGTTCGATTGCTTGTTGCTGGAGTAGCGATTTTATCATTTTTACAATTTACCAATAATTCAGTTATGGCTGTTTGGAAAACAAAATATTGGAGTCGCCAACTTGTTATATACAGCGTAGCCGGTATGCTTGGGCTACAATTTTCTTTCACAATGACCATTCAAAGTAGCAATGCGGTTTTTGCAACACTATTGCAGTTTCTAGGGCCACTTTTTATTCTTGCTTATACATCTATTAAAGTTCGAACATGGCCCCCTAAATACCAAATATTAGGTGTCCTTGGTACGCTGCTTGGGTTATTTTTATTACTAACAAACGCGAAAATTGATCAGTTATTGGTTAGTCGTGAAGCGCTTTTTTGGGGTCTTGTACTAGGAATTACTTTCGCTATTTATACGTTATATCCTGCACGTTTAATGGCAGAGTGGGGGGTTTTACTTGTAGTTGGTTGGGGAATGTTGATTGGTGGAGTCGTGTTAGGAATGGGATCGTTTATTTGGCAAAGCGATGAATGGGGGTTGCTCTTCGATATTAAATTATTGATTTCTATGTTTAGTATCATTTTCTTTAGTACCGCAGCTTTTGTTATGTTTTTAAGCAGCATGAATTATATTAGCCCGGTATTAACGAGTATATTATCCACAATGGAGCCGCTCACTACAATGGTTATTTCGATGATTGTATTTTCAACAAGATTTGGTCTATGGCAAGCAATTGGAATACTTCTTATGTTAGCATGCGTAACGTGGATTTCAGTAGCGAGTGAAAAAGCGGAAAAATACAATAAAAATTAGCGCTGAATAAATGGTACGATTTAGCGAGATAAATGTTCCCAAATGTTTGGGAGCAATGCACTTTGATTTAAAAATGAATTTGGCGTTGTTTTATAGATTGGGGTGGGTTTGTGAAAGTTGTTTTGAGTTATTTAAAGCCATATAAATGGTTTGCGCTAATTGCCTTAGGATTAATGTTGTTAGAACTTGTAGCTGAATTGGCACAACCGATCATCATCGCCAAAATTATTGATGAAGGTATTGTCTTAAAGGATTTTCATGTGATTTTCTTATGGGGATGCATGTTGATAGGAATTGCATCTTTAGCCTTTTTATGCGGAATTGTAAATACATATTTCGCTGCACATGCGGCACAAAGTTTTGCTTTGGATTTACGAAATGCTTTATTTAGAAAAATTCAATCATTCTCCATGACAACTTTTTTGAAATATCCAACATCCAGTTTGATTACAAGGCTCACCAACGATGTTCAACAAGTACAAAGCATTTTATTCATGAGTCTGCGCATTATGATTCGTGCTCCTTTAGCGGTTGTACTGAGCCTTGTAATGGTGTTTTTCGTTAATGCCAAGATGGCGATGATATTAATGATTGGTACACCGATTCTCACTATTTTTTTATATATAATTGTAAAAAACGGGAGTCTTTTATTTGGACAAGTACAACGTCGAATGGATCGAGTGAATCGTGCGCTTCAAGAAAGTTTACAAGCGATTTATTTAGTGAAAGCTTATATGCGAAATGCCTACGAAACGGAAAAATTTAACCGGATAGCCGAAGATTTAAAACTGGATACGATGAAAGCTCTCCGAATGATGGAGTTAATGATGCCCATCATGAGTTTTGTGCTGAATGTGAGTTTACTGCTTGCTATTTGGTATGGTGCACGTGAAGTAAGCATGAACGAGGCGCAAGTGGGGGAATTAGTGGCAGTTGTCAACTACGCTTTACGTATTACAGGATACTTCGGAATGTTTGCCTTTATTTTAAACGGGTTTACTCGAGCTAAAGCTTCCAGTGAACGAATGGCGGAAATATTAGTCATGGAAGAGGGGCTGGAAGAAGAAAAAAGCGGGACGGAAACACCGAAAGAGGAATTCGGAACGGTTCGTTTTAAAGGCGTTTCCTTTAAGTATCCAAATACAAAAAAATTAGTCCTTCAAGATATTTCTTTCGAAGTAAAGCAAGGAGAAAAATTGGCGATAATGGGGACGACTGGCTCTGGCAAAACCACGTTACTTAGTTTAATTCCCCGTTTTTATGAACCCAGTAAAGGAGAAATTGTAGTTAACGGAAGAAATATTTCCGATTGGTCATTGAAGGATTTACGTAACATGATTGGTTATGTTCCCCAAAAGGCATTGTTATTTACAGGTTCGATTGAAAACAATGTAAAGTGGGGGAAAAGAATGGCAGAACATCGTGAAGTTGTGGCTGCTACGACAAAGGCACAAATCCACGATACGATACTCAATTTTCCTGAACAGTATAAAACAAGGGTTGGCCAAAAGGGCGTCAATTTATCCGGTGGCCAGAAACAGAGATTATCGATTGCAAGGGCGATTATTCGAAAGCCTCAAATTTTAATACTAGATGATAGTACAAGCGCTCTCGATGTAAAGACGGAAGCTGCTTTATGGGATGCCTTAAAAGATACAGAGGCGACGATGCTCGTTGTGACTCAAAAAATCCATACAGCAAAAGGGGCAGATCGCATTGTATTGTTAGATGAAGGAAAGATTGTTGCTATCGGTACACATGACGAATTGATGAAAAGTAGCAAGCTTTATCAACAAATCGCCAGCACCCAAGAGGAACAGGTAGGTGATGAATGATGGAAATGTTCAAAAAACCTTTTGGGTACGAACCGATTTTGACGAAAGAAGATTTACGCAACGCGGAGAAAAAACACAAAGGTCCTAGAGCAAGCGATTGGAAAAGAACGCTCCTTCGTATTTGGAAATTAGTGGATGAGCAAAGAGGATTGTTGATTGCAGTTTTCATCATGGTCATCATCAGTTCGATTGCCGGGTTATTAGGACCTTTTTTGATGGGATATATCATTGACCATTTTGTTATTCCGAAAGAATTTCAACGTATGGTTCCGATGATTGGTGTGCTAATTGGTGTGTACATTGTTTATGCAGTGACATTGTTTATGCAAAACTATTGGATGGTAGGCATTGCACAAACAACGGTATACAGAATGAGGACTGGTGCTTTTAAACATTTGTTAAAGCTCCCAATCTCTTATTTTGATAAAAGGCAGCATGGAGAAATTATGAGCCGTTTGACAAATGATATTGAAACGGTGAGTGCTACGCTAAATACGTCTTTTATTCAAGTGTTTTCGAGCCTTTTAACCCTTGCCGGCACAATCATCGTGATGCTCTATTTAAGCCCGTCTTTAACACTCATTACAATGATCGTCATCCCGCTTATGTTTATAGCAATGAGATGGATTACGAAAAGAACGAGCAAGTTGTTTAAAGCGCAGCAAGAAGCTCTTGGAGATTTAAACGGGATGATTGAAGAAACGATTTCTGGTCAAAGTATTGTGAAGGCTTTTTCTCAAGAGGACCACGTGAAACAGGATTTTTATATGAAAAGTAAACGTCTAAAGAACGTTGGATTTTGGGCGCTTGTATATTCAGGTTATATTCCAAAAGTCTTTAATTTTCTAAACAATATGAGTTTTGCTATTATCGCCGGAATCGGAGGAATTTTTGCGTATTACGGGTGGGTAACAATCGGAACTATTGTGATTTTTACAGAATACGCTCGGCAATTTACCCGACCATTAAATGATTTAGCGAACCAAATCAATACCGTATTATCAGCAATTGCAGGGGCAGAGCGAGTTTTTTCAATTATGGATGAGGAGATGGAAGAGGACCGAGGAAACCTACCAGATGATTACCTAATTCGAGGTGAAGTAGAGTTTCGAAATGTGTCTTTTAAATACGAGTCAAAAAACAAATCTGATACATTGCACAATTTGAATTTCCGTGTTCAACCAGGTCAAACGGTGGCGCTTGTTGGGCCTACTGGAGCCGGGAAGACGACAACGATGTTATTGATTGCCCGCTTTTACGACGCAAATAGCGGTGAAATTCTCATTGATGGAAAGAATATTCGCGATTATAAGCGGCAAACGTTGCGACGACAAATGGCTTTTGTGTTGCAAGATCCCTTTTTATTCGAAGCGTCTGTTCGAGAAAATATCCGTTATGGAAGGCTTGATGCAACCGATGAAGAAGTGGTGGATGCAGCAAAAAAAGCCAATGCTCATGATTTCATTATGAAGTTGCCAAAAGGCTATGACACGGTGTTAAAAGCGGATGGTAGTGAAATTTCGCAAGGTCAAAAACAATTGTTATCGATTGCAAGAGCATTTTTAGCGAATCCTGCAATTTTGTTATTGGATGAAGCGACAAGTAGCATTGATACTGTAACGGAAAAGAAAATTCAAGAGGCATTAGAGGAGTTAATGAAAGGACGAACTAGCTTTGTCATCGCCCATCGATTAAATACCGTTCGTCATGCAGATATCGTGTTTGTGATGAAAGACGGAAGAATTGCAGAATCGGGGTCTCAGCAAGAATTAATCGAAAAAGATGGAATTTATGCAAATATGTTAAAACAATCAAAAGGAGGGGGTGTTTAGAAAGGTGTAACTTTCTAAACACCCTCACATCATTATCATAATCTTTTATCAATTTTTGATTCTGCGGTGTGTGAAATCAGTTTCCACCATGCTTGTCAGAATTTGTATAACCAGTTTTGGGTTAATTACAATTTAAAATCACACCCTAAACATGCTATATATGAACTTTTACTCAATTAAAATATTTCTCCCAAATCAATCGTAATTTGGTTAAGATAGATTACTTAAAGCTATATACAAATCCTACCTCACTCTTAGAATCTAAGGATAGTAAATTAATATGAAAGGGGATTATTGACATCAACTCTGCTCTAGCCTATGTTGATGAAAAAACGGCAATTGAAAATATGAAAGTGGCTATTAATACTATTCGTGAGGCTTATGATAACAGAGTTTCAACAATTGACAAAGCTTATTTAGAAAAATAGAAAGAGGTGAACGATATGGATAAGGAAATATATCCAAGATATGAGCTGGGTAAATTACTAAATATTACGTACCAAACTAAAATCCTCCCAAATTCCATCAATCTTTCTATAATTTGGTATCCACTCTGTTGCTTCAGATATAATAAAAAATATCTGTGACAATAAAAATACTCCAATAGCAGATACTATTTTTAAAAAACGGAACCGATTTTTGATTATCAGCCTATCAATATCCCTCTCTGTATTAAATAACATTTAGGTTAATAAAACATAACTAACAATATCCTTATATAAGGATGTAACCTGATTTCAAACATTTCCATAATTTTATTTTCAGGACCTTTTAGATGTTACGTTAAATTT
>SMEK01000415.1_pt1 | contig 16708 bp, 16 predicted proteins | sample 2456371 | NCBI WGS metagenome assembly SMEK01 (sample SAMN10132590, study PRJNA489261) | soil metagenome | isolation source: day1 antibiotic-loamy sand soil ammended with composted manure from dairy... | place: USA | collected 2015-04-01
GCCAGGTACCGCCCTGCCACGGCACCTGCGCCACGAGGGGCCGCAACAGCGGGTTCACGGCCCAGCCGAACAACGCCCCGCCCACTGCGGCGATCAGGTTCTCCCCGGCGACCATCGCCACCACCTGCCGGGGTGTGGCACCCGCCAGGCGCAGCGCCGCGAGCCGTTTCTCCCTGCGCGTGGCGGTGAGTCGGGCCGCCGAGGCCACCAGGACGAGACTGGGCACCAGGAGCACGACGACACCGACCCCGGCGAGCAGCCCCAGCAGCGGATCGACCATGTCGGCCGAGAGGGCGAACCCGTCGACCGGTATCCCGGAGTGCGCCAACTCCTCGGGTGTGTGTCCCACCAACGCGACCAACTGGTCGGGTCCGAGCAGCGCGTCCGTTCCGAGCAGTCCGACGACCTCGCCGGGGAAGCGTTCGGCGAGCACCGAGCCCGGTAGCTCAGCGGCGAGGTCCCGCAACGCGGGTGACAACAGCACCTCGCCGGGGCCGGGGAACCGCTCGACACCCGGCGGAAGCTCGATGTCCGAGGGGTCACCGTACGCGGCGACGTCCACCCTCCTGATGTGGCGCTCGCCGTGGAAGTCCTCACTGACCGCGATCAACATCGGGGGGTTGTCGGGGTCGCCGACACTGTGGAACCCCTCCTGCCACGCCGTGCGGTCGGCGCGTGAGTGGGTGGCCCCCGGCAACGACACCAGCACCAACATCAGACTCGTGGCGACGGCGACACCCACCCCCATGAGGATCGCCGACGTGCGGGTGCGCCTGTCGCCCCACAGGATCCGCAACGCGATACGTAACGCCGTCACAACTGCACCCTGCCGTCGCGCATGGACACCATCCGCGGCATCGACGCCGCCAGCTCCCGATCGTGGGTGACGACCACGACCGCGGCGTCGGTCTCCGCCGCCGCGTCGAGCAGCGCCCGCATGGTCTCCGCACCCGTGCGACTGTCGAGTGCGCCGGTGGGCTCGTCGGCGAAGATGACGCTCGGCCGGTGCCCGAGTGCCCGCGCGATGGCCACCCGCTGGGCCTCACCCCCGGACAGCTGCCCCGGCAGCCGCTTCTCCTTGCCCTCAAGTCCCATCCTCGACAGCCATTCGGCCGCGGTGGCCATCGCCTTCCGGCGCGACGTCCCGCCGAGCAACAGCGGCAGCGCCGCGTTCTCCTGGGCGGTCAGTTCGGAGACGAGCATGCCCGACTGGAACACGAACCCGAACTCGTCACGTCGCAGTTTGCTGCGACGGGTCTCGCCGAGCCTGTCGATCCGTTGCCCGGCCAGGAACACCTCACCCTCGTCGGCGGGGAGGATGCCCGCGAGGACGTGCAGCAAGGTGCTCTTGCCCGAGCCCGACGGTCCGACGATCGCCACGGCCTCACCGCGGGCGATCTCGATACTCACTCCGTCGAGCGCTCGCTGGGTGTCGTAGGTCTTGATCAGTCCGCGCCCGACGAGCACGGGCGGAACACCGCTCCCGGTGGACGCACCGAGGGCTTGAGTCTCTGTCTGCGAACGCATGCACAGCAGCATCCGAGAACACCGGTGATTCCACCTCGGACAGACGGGCGGAACCCGGTCGGCTCGCCTCGGCCGTTCGGCCGAGGCGGCGATGGCCGGATGGCCAACCCCGGCCGAACGGCGACTGCCCTACCGTCGAGGCGTGTCCCGACGCTCGGTCCGCGATCTCGCCGCGCTGGTGTCGCAACGGTTCGGTCTTCCCGAGATCGCGCTGTTCGCGGCAGTGCTGTGTGACCTGGTCATCATCGCCACGTCGGCCTTCGACGGCATCGACGCCGTAGTGCAGGAGCTCTGGCTCCTGTCCGGCGTCGTGGCGCTGTCCGCGTGCGCACTGTGGTCCGCCACCAGACCGGGACGGGCGGTGATGGCCGGGGCCGCGGTCCTGGTGTCGTCCAGCGTGTTGTTCAAACTCACCGACACCCCGTCGTTCACCGCGTTGTTGGAAGGCATCACCTTCGCCGAGACGGTGGCGGGTGTCGAGTTGCTGTACTACGCCGTACTGCGACTGCCGCCGATCGCGGCGTTCTGCGCGAGCGCGCTGCTGGTGGCGGCCACACTCCTCGCGTCGGCGGTGCGGACGGATTTCTGGAAGGACGACACTCCCATAACGACGCTCTTCGCGGGTGCCGTCGTGTTCCTGCTGATCGTGCTGGCCGTGGCCTACCAGCGCATGTCACGACGCCCCCGCCTCGAGCAGAATCCCCTGACGGCGTTGCTGCGGCAGCAGTGGTTGCTCGTGGCTCCGCTGGCGACCCTACTGCTGCTGGAGATGTTCACCGCCGCCGAAACCGGCTTGTTCGGCCTCCTGGTGCTGCTGTGCTCGGTCGGCACGGTCGTGGCCGCCGTCCTGGCACCCCGGGCACCCGCGTGGTCGGCGGTCTACTACAGCGTCTTCATCGTCGTGGCGGGTGCGATCCGGTGGTTCACCGGCGTGCTGGTCGGCTATGCGGACCTTTATGGACTGTCGTACACGGTGATGCTCAGCGGCATGGCCGTGGTCGTGTCCGTCGTCCGACACGAACCGCCGGCCCGGGCCGCGTGGCTGCTCGTACTCCAGTCGTCGGCCGTCGCCATGGTCGTCCTGCCCAACATGCCGAAGAACCTCGTGGAGATCCGGATCACGTTCGTCATGGCGTTGTTGGCGCTGGGCATTTGCGTGGCCATCGGCATGTTCCTCCGTGCCCGCGACTCCGAACGGGCACGCGTCGTCGCCGCCGCCGTGAGCGACGCGCAGACTGCCGAGCGGATGGCACTGGCGCGGGAACTGCACGACGTCGTGGCGCACCATGTCACGGGAATCGTGGTGCAGGCGCAGGCGGCGCGGATGCTCGCCGAACAGAACCCGGCCGTGGTGGTGGAGGCGCTCGGGCAGATCGAGAAGGCGGGCACCGACGCGATGAAGGCGATGCGCAGGCTCGTGCAGAGCATGCGGGGAGACGCCCCCGCGGGTGCCAGCGAGTTCAGTGAGCAGGCCACCAGTGACCTGGCCGCCGACCTGCGACGCCTGGTGGACGCGGGGAACCACGGCGTACCGACCGGACTGGAACTCGACATCCCCCCCGATCTGCCGCAGGAGGTGTCGCGGTCGACGCTGCGAGTGGTGCAGGAATCGCTCACCAACGTCGGTAAGCACGCCGAGAACGCGACCAAGGCGTCCGTCACGGTGCGCGCCGTGGACGGTGAGCTGCACATTCGCGTGGCCGACGACGGTACGGGCGGCACCCGGCAGCGCGCGGGCCGGCCGACCGAGGACTCCGGATACGGTTTGGTCGGCATGCGTGAACGCATCGATCTGCTGCGGGGACGGCTGTCGGCGGGACCGTCGGCCGAGGGCGGTTGGCTCGTCGAGGCGTGGATACCGTTGGCGAGCGAGGCCGGCAGAAAGGACGACGAGTGATCCGGGTGTTGATCGCCGACGACCAGGACATGGTGCGAGCGGGGTTTCGGATGATCCTCGGCGCTCAAGAGGACATCGAGGTGGTGGCCGATGTCAGCGACGGGGTGGAGGCCGTGCGCCGGGCGCGGGAGCTGCGGCCCGACGTGTGTCTGCTCGACATCCGCATGCCGGGTCTGGACGGGTTGGAGGTGACCCGGCAGCTCGCCGGCCCCGGTGTCGCCGACCCGCTCAAGGTCGTGGTGGTGACCACGTTCGACCTCGACGAGTACGTGCACGCGGCGTTGCAGGGCGGCGCGTCGGGCTTCCTGCTCAAGGACGCGGGCCCGACGCTGTTGATCGAGGCCGTGCGGGCGGCCGCCCGGGGCGACGCGCTGGTGTCGCCGCAGGTGACGGTGCGGCTGCTGAGGCATTTCGGCAGGAAACAGCGGCCCGACCGGTCGACGAGGGCGAAGGAGCTGACGGGGCGGGAGCTGGACGTCGTGCGTGCCGCGGCACGGGGACTCACCAACAGCGAGATCGGCGCCGAACTGTATCTTTCGCTGTCCACGGTGAAGACCCATCTCGCGTCGGTGCAACAGAAGCTCGGGGTACGCAACCGAGTGGAGATCGCGGCGTGGGCGTGGCGCAACGGGATCATGGACGAGGAGTCGTAGTCCCCGCGCCCTAGGATCGAGGCATGACGCTCCGCCTGCACTCCGCCGTCGTCCTTCCCGCCGACCCCGACTGCTCCGTGCTCCGGGACGCCGTGGTCGACATCGACGCGCACGGGCGGATCGCCTACTGCGGGCCCGCGGAGACCGCACCGAGCGGCCCCGACGCCCCCGCCACGACCCGGAAGCTGTCCGGGATCCTGCTTCCCGGCCTGATCAACGCCCACGCCCACAGCCCGATGGTGCTACTGCGCGGCATGGGTGGTGATCTTCCGTTGCTGCGTTGGCTGCGCGAGGTGATCTGGCCTACCGAGGCCAAGCTGCGCCCCACGGACATCAGCGTGGGGATGACGCTGGGTTCGGTGGAGATGCTGTGCCGAGGGGTCACCACGAGCGCCGAGATGTACTTCCATCCCGAACGGATCGCCGCAAGCGTGCTCGCCACCGGGGCCCGCGTCGTCCTCGGCGGTCCGATCATCGACCTGCCCGGGATCGACTGGCGGGTGATGCTGCGCGAGACCGACCGGTGGATCGACGCCGACGGCCTGCGGTTCGGTACCGGTGAACGCATCGAGTTGTCGTACGCGCCGCATTCGGCCTACACGCTCCCCGTCGAGGCCCTGGAGGCCGTCGCGGAGTCGGCCGCGGCACGTGGTGCGCTCGTGCAGATCCATGTCGCGGAGACCGCCGACGAGGACACCGCCCAGCGTGCCGAGCACGGGTCGGTGCCCGCGTTGTTGCGGAAGACGGGGCTGCTCGACGGCAGGCTGCTCGCCGCACACGCCGTGCATCTGTCCGATTCGGACATCGACTTGTTCGCGGCGAACGGTACCGGGGTGGCGCACTGTCCCGGGTCCAACGCCAAACTCGCCTCCGGTATCGCCCGGCTCACCGACCTGCGGGCCGCGTCCGTCGCGGTCGGTCTCGGCACCGACGGCCCGGCCAGCAACGACGACCTCGACCTGTGGGAGGAGGTGCAGCTGTCGGCCATGCTCGCCCGTCTGTCCACTCAGGACGCGACAGCGGTGCGGGCGGCCGATGCGCTGCTGTTGGCCACCAGAGGTGGCGCCGATGCGCTCGGCCGCGACGACATCGGCGCGATCGAGACCGGCCGCTGGGCCGACCTGGTGCACATCGACGTGGACGATCCCGCGTTCGCCACCGGCCTCGACGTGCCGGACGACCAGTTGCTGGCCAACCTGGTGTGGGCGGCCGGGTCGCGGAGGGTCACCGACGTGTGGGTGGCGGGCGAGCACGTGGTCGCCGACGGCGAACCCACCCGGGTCGACCGCGCCAAGGCGCAGGCGGACGTGGCCGAAGCCGCCGCCCGCCTGCGCTGACCCTCCCCCTGGGTCAGGGAACGGCGCGACGCGTGGTCAGGTACGCCGCACCCGCGAACACGAGCGCGATCACCAACGGATACCCGGCCTGAAGGGCCAGCGGCGGATGGTCGGTGAGGAACACCCCGATCCGGCTCCACCATTCCTGCCAGGTCACCACGACGACGGCCCCCACCGCGAGCGCACCCAGGCTGATGACGAACGCCCACACGCCGTACTGACCCCAACGCTTGAAGACGATGCCGATCCACAGCCCGAAGAAGGTCATCGCCAACATCGGCACCGTGTACGCGAGGAACTGGGCGAAGACGTTGTCGTGTTGGAGGAACGGCAACTCGAAGAAGATGAGGTTCACGCCCCACCCGTCCGTGGCCCGTTCTATGTACTTGCACAGGGTGAACAGCGCACCGTAGAGCACGGACTGCCCCACGATGATGAGCGTCGTCGCGCCGAAGAAAACCCGACGCGTCACGCTCAGCCCCACCGCGAACGGGAACATCTGCGTCATCGTCTGCAGGTGCACGATCAGCATCGTGACGTAGACGGAGGCCAGTCCACCGCCGACCCCGCCTTCCTCGGTCACCGAATCACCGATCACGAAGAAGATCAGGATGGTCGCGAGGAGGGCCAACGCGAGGATGACCACCGGCAGGATCAACGTGAGGCCCGCGTTGATGAATTGGATTCGGGCTACCCGTAGCAACTGGGTCATCACCTGGCCTCCTCGCCGTTCGTGCCGTTCGAAGCGCCGACCAGCGCTCGCTCCGCCTCGGACAGTTGGGTCGTGCGCACCACGAGTTGTTGCAGCGAAACGGGTTCCACCCGCAGATTCGGGACGTCGCGCCTCGGTGCCGCACCGCTGAGCGTGACCCTGAGGAATCCCCCGAGTTCCTCACGGTGGAGTTCGGTGTAGCCCGCGGCGAAGTCCTCCACGGCCTGCTTCGGCCCCGTGACCGTGATCGCCTGCGACCGCAGGTTCTCAGCGCTGTCGTCCATGAGGATGCGCCCGGAGTCGATCACGATGACGTGCTCGATGAGATCGCTGACCTCGTCGATCAGGTGGGTCGAGAGCACGATCGTGCGTGGATGTTCGGCGTAGTCGGCGAGCAGTCGGTCGTAGAACAACTGCCGCGCCACGGCGTCCAGTCCCAGATACGGCTCGTCGAAGAGGGTCAGCGGTGCCCGCGCGGCCAATCCGATGATCACGCCGACGATCGACAACTGGCCCCGCGACAGCTTTCTGACCTGCCGGTTCAGGGGGAGTTTGAACTCCTCGACGAGTTCGGCGGCGAAGTCGTCGTCCCAGTTCGGAAAGAGCAGACTCGCGGCCTTCAACGCGTGCCGCGCCTTGAAGACGTCGGGATACTTCTGCGACTCCTTGATGAAGCAGATCCGCCGCAGGACGTCCGCGTTCTCGTACGGGCTCCCACCGAACACCTCGATGTCGCCCTCGGTCGGGAGGTCCTGACCGGTGAGCAGGCGCATCACGGTGCTCTTACCCGCACCGTTACGGCCCAGCAGACCGTGGATGCGGTTGGCGTGCAGTTCGAAGGACACGTCGGACACGGCTGTGTGAGAGCCGTAGCGTTTGGTCACGCCACGTAGGCTTGCCACGGTCATGAGTCATCCCCCCAGGTGTCGATCATTTTCTTGAGGTCCTCGGTGTCGATACCGAGCCTGCGCGCCTCCACCACCAGGGGCGCGATGAACTTCTCGGCGAACGCATTGCGGCGACGTTCGAGCAACGCCTCACGCGCCCCGGTCGCTACGAACATCCCAACTCCTCTTTTCTTGTAGAGCAGGCCGTCGGCCACGAGCTTGTTGATGCCGTTCGCGGCCGTGGCCGGATTGATCCGGTGGAACGCGGCGAGCTCATTGGTCGACGGCGCCTTGCTCTCCTCCGGCAACGAGCCGTCGATGATCGAGTCCTCTAGCTGCTCCGCGATCTGCAGAAACAGCGGACGACCGTCGTCCCTCACGCCGACCACCCGGCGAACCACTTACTGGGTTCATTAGTCATGTAGGTAACCATGGCACCAGTGGGGTGATGTAGTCAAGAGAAAACCGCCCCCGTCGTTCGCGACGAGGGCGGTTCCGGTCGGATGCTCAGGCTTCCAACAGCGGTTGGCCGAGGTACTCGCCCGGTCGGCAGCCACGCGGAACGGCGAACACGGCCGAACCGATCGGCGTGGTCCAGTCGTTCAGCGAGTCCAATTCGGCGAGGCGCCGCTGGATCGGCGTGAACTGAGCCTCGATGTCGGCCTGGAAGGTGACGAACACCAGGCCGCTGTTGGACAGCTCACCCGGTTCGGGCGGATCGTCGTAGTTGTAACTACGCCGCAGGAACCGCTCGTCGGGATTGTCCGAACGGGCCCGACGGATGTGCGCGAACATCGGGATCACCGACAGACCCCGCTCGTCGACCGCCTCCAGATCCGGCTCGTCGTGCTCGTGTCGACCCGTCAGCGGCGCACCGTTGTCCAACCGCCTGCCGATCACCAACTCCCGCGCGGGACGGTCCAGCTCGTCCCAGGTGTCGAGGTTCATGGCGATGCGCCGCACCACCATCCCGGTGCCACCGCGCAGCCACTCGGGGCCGTCCGAGATCCAGATCAGCCGATCGTCGGGCCCGGGACGCAAATTCCTCGTACCGTCCAACTGGCCCATGAGATTGCGCATGGTGGCCCCTTCGGGCACCGCTCCCGGCGTGTTCCGGAAACCCCGCTGCACCCAGCGCGGCCGCGCGAACGAACGGGCCTGTTTGGTCAGCACCCGCACCGCGTGCGCGACCGTGACCTCGTCGTCGGCGCACACCTGGGCCACGAGATCACCGCCGCTGAACTCCTCCCGGAGCCGATCGATGGGGAACTCGGGCAACGGCGCCAGCCAGCTCGGCCGTAGCTCCTCCCGTCCGGCCGCGGCCAGGAAACCCGGACCGAAGCCGACCGTCACCGTCAACCGCGCCGGGAGCAACGCCAGTTCCGGTTCGGTGTCGGTCAACGCGGGCGCACCGCGGGTGAGCCGCTCGATGTCGTCGGTCCACACCCGCATCCACCGGATCAACGCCTCCCGGTCCACACCGTCGAGCAGGTCGAACGCCACGAACGTCGCGAAGGCCTGCGCGGGTGTCGCGACACCGGCCTGCCGTTCGCCGTGGAAGTCGACGGTGGCACGCCCGATGTCACCCCGATCCGGACGATCCCGGCCGTCGGCACCGCCATCGCCGGTGAACAGTTCCCGCCCGCCCAGTGCGGCGGCACCGCCCAGTGCCGCCGCACCGGTGGCCAGGAAAGCCCGGCGTCCGAACCGCCGGCCCTTCATCGACGGTCACCCTCGTGATCGTCCTCGTGATCACCGCCGTGATCACCGTGGTCGCCCTCGTAGTTCTCCCGGGCACCGCTGAACGACCGCCCCACCACGGTGAACTCGACGGTCGATCCGTCGTCCGCGGTGACGACGATCGTCACGTCCTGACCCGCGAGCACGGGCTCCTTGAGGTCCATCAACATGAAGTGATCCCCGCCGGGTTCGAGCGTGTACTCACCGCCCGCGGGCACGACGATCCCGCCCTCCTTCTCCCGCATCGTCGGGTTCAGGCCGTCACCGCCCGCAGCCATCTCGTGCAGCTCGCCCGAGCCCGCGACGGGGGAGCTCAGGCCCTCCACCACGACGTCCGCATCGGAATCGTTGGTGAGAGTCCCGAAGACGGCCGTCATGTCCTCGTCGTCCTCGGTGGCCTTGACCCAGCCGTCGTGCAGCGACAGCGCTTCCGCCGCCGCGGTGGGATCGGTGGAGGTGGTCTCGTCCGCCCCCTGTCCGGTCTCGGAAGCACCGCACCCGGCGACACCGAGACCCGTGACGAGGGCGAGGGCCAGGCCGCCGACGAGACCGGACGTGCGGGAACGCGTGAAACGCATGGTCGTCTCCTTCGAGGGAAGGTGAAAGGTGAACGGAAATCCGCCACGCGCGAACGACCGGCCGGACGGTTCGGGGCCGGTCGGTACCGCGACGAACTACGGCGCGGCGGGTGGCGCGGTCCGTGTCATCCGGACACGGCCGCGAGAGGAGACGACTCGATCGGAGGTCCGCGGCGGAAAACGGGGGTCAGCAACAGCAGCAGGCCGCCAAACACCCTGGGCCGACGCCGGGGACGGACGGTGAGCACCGGCGTGCTGGGCGACGGTGGTCGCGCGGGGACGACGACCGTCCGCCAGAACCAGGACCACACGGCCCACAGCAGATGTTCGCCCCGCGCCAGGAGGACGGCGGTGACACCGGTCACCGCCAGGTGGGCACCCGCCATCTCGGGAGCCAGGATCGACGGCTCGACACCGTGATGCGATCCCGCCGAGGAGAACACGTGGTGGAGTACGACCTGCCCCGCCAAAAGCAGCAGGAGCAACGTTCGCCCGGACAGTCGTCGGCGCGACACGACGTGCACCGACGGCAGCACGAGCGCCGCCCCGGCGAACAGGGCCGAGGGTGGGACAGGCGCACCCCCCACCAGATGCGCGGCCGCGGCGAGCACGACCACCGTCACCGTCACCACGGTGACGCGCAGGAACCTCAGGGATCCGGTGAGCGGTGTCCCGACGCGGTGCGCGCCCACGACAGGCACGCTAGCAGGTGGTATCCCGATTACCGGTGGGGACGTGGCCGAATAGTCACCTCGGTCATATGTGCGTCGGGCCCGGCCGTCACGGCCGCCCGCACGGCCTCGGCCACGGATTCCGGACGCAGATACTTCTCCGGCGCGTACTGCCCACCCTCGTGCGCCACGACGGCCCGTTGCATGTCGGTGTCGGTGCGTCCCGGGTACACCGTCGTGACCCGCACGCCCAGGGGCTCCTCCTCCGCCCGCAACGCGTCGGCGTAGGCGCGCACGGCGAACTTGCTCGCCGCGTACGGCCCCCATCCGGCGCGCACGGCCAGCCCCTGACCGGAGTTGATGAAGACGACGTGGCCCTTGGCCGCACGCAAGGCGGGCAGTACCAGCCGGGTCAACTCGGCCACGGCCACGAGGTTGACCTCCAGGTTGTGCCGCCACACCGCCGCGTCCGAATCGGCCACCGCACCCAATTGCGCCGTCCCGGCCGAGTGCACCAGCACGTCCAGCGTGTCGAGGGAGGCGGTCGCCTCACGCAACGCGTCCGCGTCGGTGAGGTCCACGGGCCACGCCTCCGCCTGCGGAAACCCCTGTGCCCGCTCCCGCAGCGCCTCGGCGTCCCGGCCGCCGAGTAACAACCGGTGCGTCGGCGCCAGAGCCTCGGCCACGGCCGCGCCGATGCCGCGGGTGGCCCCTGTGACGAGAGCAAGAGGTCGGTCAGCCATGCGTCCACGGTAAACGCGTGGGCCGACCGACCTCTCATCGGACCGGATCGAAGGTCACCCGGCTGTCACCTGCCGATACGGCCCCCGTCCTTCTTCCACACCGCCACGATCGCCGGCCGTGCCGGCGAGTCCCCGCCGTCGGGCCAGTGGGACAGCGGCTCCTCGGGGTTCCCGCCCTCGCCGGGATGCTGCACGGCGACCAGCACGACGTCGTCGGTGACCACCGGTCCGCACGCCTCGGCGCCGATCGGGACGGTCAAGAACTGCTTGACCCTCCCCCTCTCCCGACCTTCGACCGGCACGGAGAACAAACCGTCGTTCGAACCCAGCGCGTTGCCGTCGGTGGAGATCCACAGGTTGCCGTAACTGTCGAAGGCCACGTTGTCCGGACACGAGATGGGGCTGACCTGGCTTTTGTCGAAGCCGCCGAAATAGGTGTCGGCGGCGGCGGGATCGCCGCACACCAACAGCAGCCGCCAGGAGAACGTGGTCGAGGCCGCGTCGCCCCGGTCCTCCTCCCACTCCAGCACGTGGCCGTTGCGGTTGCCGTTGCGCGGGTTCGCCTCGTCGGCCGCCCCCTTGCCCGCGGCACCGCGGTCACTGTTGTTGGTCAGCGACGCGTACACCCTGCCGTTGCGCGGGTTCGGCTCGATGTCCTCGGGGCGGTCCATCTTCGTCGCGCCGACCTTGTCGGCCGCCAGGCGGGTGAAGAGGTAGACCTCCTCCGCCGTCATCCCCGGCACGTACGACGTGTTGCCGCTGGCCAGCGGGATCCATTCGCCACGACCGTCGAACTGGCCGTCCGAGGGCAGTCTGCCGCTGCCGTCGATCTCCTCCTCGGGGCTGTTGCCGGTGAACCTCGCGACGTAGAGGGTGCCCTCGTCGAGCAGGCGCGAGTTGTGCTGGCGGGCGTGCGCGCTGCGTCCCGGCTTGTACCTGCCCTTGGAGACGAACTTGTAGATGTACTCGAACCGCTCGTCGTCACCGGAGTACACGGCGATCCGGCGATCCTTGGTGATCTTCACGCTGCCGGCCTCGTGCTTGAACCGGCCGAGCGCGGTGTGCTTGATCGGCGTCGAATGGGGATCGTTGGGGTCGATCTCGACGATCCAGCCGAACCTGTTCGGTTCGTTGGGTTCCTGCGCGATGTCCCACCGCTTGTCGAACCGCTCCCATTTCCGCGTGCTCGCCCCGCCCGAGATGCCGTACCGCTGCAGCCGTTCGGCCTGCACGGGGTCGGTGACGGATTCCGCGTTGGCGAAATACTGGTTGAAGTTCTCCTCCCCCGACAGCACCGTGCCCCACGGTGTCACCGAACCGGCACAGTTGTTCAACGTGCCCCGCACCGTGCGGCCTTCGGGGTCCTCGGAGGTCTTCAGGTAGTCCGAACCCGCGACCGGACCACGCAGCTCGAACTCGGTGTCGGCGGTGATGCGCCGGTTGTACCTGCTCGGCACCACCCGCAACCCGCCGCGCGGCTCCCGCACGGCCTGCACCACGGAGAGTCCGTGCGCCGCCCAGCCGATCCGCACCTGCTCCTCGGTCGGGTTCTCCGGGTCGTAGGTGCCGACGGGGAACATGTGCGACTCGGTGGTGTACTCGTGGTTCACCACCATGAGGTTCCGTCGGCCGAGGGGGTCTTGGGGGATCAGGCCGACGAAGTCGTTGTTGTAACCGAACTGCTTGGCCTGCGCCTCCGCGGTCTGGTTGTGGAAGTCGAACCCCGGGGCACCGGGCAGAACCGGGTCCCCCCATCGGATCACGACCTGCTGGTCGTACCCGCGCGGGACCACCACCGCGTCGGCGGTGTTGGGTTCCACCGGTTCGAAATCGGTGCCCGGCACAGGCCACGACGGCCTTCCCCTGTCACCTCGGCCCTGTCCCGCCAGAGCGGGTGGAACAGTGCCCTCGGCCGCCGCGGTGCCGGACAGTGCCGCGAAACCGGCGGCGGTCGCGGACATCACCGCTGTCGCCTTGAGCGCACCCCGGCGGGACACCACGTTCTTCGCGATGTCACCGAAGTACGTGTTGTCCGACGTGTTGGGGGCGGGATGGGCGCATGCGTTGCCGCAGCGGTACTCGCAGGTGACGGCCGAACGGCCGGGTCGGTGAGAACTCAGCAGGGGCAGCAAGCGTCTCGGCTCTGTGGACACACGGCCTCCAGTCACTCGATCAAGGGAAGCGCCGGTGACGTTAAGTGCCCAAAGCAAGCCACGGTATGCCTGTCGGTGAACATCAGGCGAACGGCCTAAGCCTTGAGCCGCCGAATCGGCTGCGCGCCTACGGACCGTGAGGGCCTAGACCTTTTTCGACGGCCTGTTCGGCGGACGTGAAGCTCATCGCGCAGTGGTCCGCGCCCGAGGACCGCGGTTTTCAGGAGGTGTCGGATCACGGTGTCGTAGGTACGGTGAGCCGGGTGGACGCAGTGGTATTCGACCTCGACGGAGTCCTCGTGGATTCCGAGCGCATGTGGGACGAGGTGCGCCGATCGGTGGTCGCCGAACACGGCGGGCGGTGGCGTGAGGAGGCCACCCGGACGATCCAGGGGATGAGCACGCCGGAGTGGGCGCGCTACCTCGTCGAGGAACTCGGCACCCGGCTCACCGCGGACGAGGTGGCCGACACCGTGATCCGCGAGATGGCGGCGAGGTACGAATCGGGGCCGCCCATCATCGCGGGCGCGGAGAAGACGGTGCGAGCGGTCGCCGAGCGCTATTCCGTCGCCATCGCCAGTTCGTCGCCACCGACGCTGATCGACGCCTTCCTCTCCGCGGCCCGGCTCACGGATCTTGTGCGCGTGGCCGTGTCGAGCGAACAGGTCGACGCGGGTAAACCCGCGCCCGACGTCTATTTGGAGGCGGCCCGCCGGTTGGAGGTCGCACCCGTGCGGTGTGCCGCCGTCGAGGACTCGACCAACGGCCTGCGGTCCGCGCTCGCGGCCAGGATGACGGTGATCGGCGTACCCAATCCTCACTACCCGCCCGATCCGAACGTCCTCGCCGAGGCCCACGCCGTCATCGACGACATCACCGAACTGCCGGAGACCCTGAGCCGAATACGGTGAAGGCCATCTCGCGCGTCGTCCGCGCGAGATGGCCTTCACTCACGTCGTCTCGCCGGCGGGGACCCGGCGGGAACGCCTCAGCGCTCCAGCTCGCCCCGGATGAACTTCTCCACGGAGTCGCGGGCGGTGGAGTCGTCGTACTGCTCCGGCGGCGACTTCATGAAGTAGGACGACGCCGACAGCAGCGGACCGCCGACACCGCGGTCCTTCGCGATCTTGGCCGCACGCACGGCGTCGATGATGATGCCGGCGGAGTTCGGGGAGTCCCACACCTCCAGCTTGTACTCCAGGTTCAGCGGGACGTCACCGAACGCGCGACCCTCCAGCCGGACGTAGGCCCACTTGCGGTCCTCGAGCCACTGCACGTGGTCCGACGGCCCGACGTGGACGTTGCCCTTGCCGAGGTCGCGGTCGATCTGCGAGGTGACGGCCTGGGTCTTGGAGATCTTCTTCGACTCCAGCCGGTCCAGCTCCTTCATGTTCTTGAAGTCCATGTTGCCGCCCACGTTGAGCTGCATGGTGCGGTCGAGCTGGACACCGCGGTCCTCGAACAACTTCGCCAGCACACGGTGGGTGATCGTGGCGCCGACCTGCGACTTGATGTCGTCACCGACGATCGGCACCCCCGCCTGCTCGAACTTCGCCGCCCATTCGGGGTCGGAGGCGATGAACACCGGGATGGCGTTGACGAAGGCCACTCCCGCGTCGAGCGCGGCCTGCGCGTAGTGCTTCGACGCCTCCGTGGAGCCGACGGGCAGATACGACACCAGCACGTCCGCCTCGGTGGCGCGCAACACCTCCGCGACGTCGACCGGCTTGTCGTCCGATTCCTCGATCGTCTCCTGGTAGAACCGGCCCAGCCCGTCGAGCGTGGGGCCCCGCTGCACCGTCACGCCCAGTGGCGGAACGTCACAGATCTTGATCGTGTTGTTCTCGCTGGCGAGGATCGCCTCGGACAGGTCCCGCCCCACCTTCTTGGCGTCCACGTCGAACGCCGCGACGAACTCGACGTCGCCCACGTGGTAGTCGCCGAAACGCACGTGCATCAGGCCGGGCACACGTGTGCTCGGATCCGTGTCCCGGTAGTAGTGGACGCCCTGAACAAGCGACGCCGCGCAGTTGCCGACGCCAACGATGGCTACCTTCACGCGGCGGTTGTCGCTCATGCCGGTATCTCCTTACTTGTCATTGCTGGTGTGGTAGGTGATGTCGAACGGCGCGACAACGGCGCCAGCCGACGTCAGTCGACGTCGGCCTTGCTGCTGCCTCGCTGCTCGGCCTGTTCGTGTGCGATCAGCTCGTTGAGCCAGCGCACTTCCCGTTCACTCGCCTCCAGTCCGAGCTGGTGCAGCTCACGGGTGTAGCGATCGATCTTCTCCTCGGCCTTCGCCAACGCCGCCCGTAGACCTTCACGACGCTCCTCGACCCGGCGCCGCCTGCCTTCCAGGATCCGCATCCGCACATCGGCCGGTGTCCTGGAGAAGAAGGTCAGGTGCACACCGAAGCCCTCGTCGTCCCAGGTCTGCGGACCGGCGTCGGCCAGTAGTTCGGAAAAGCGTTCCTTCCCTTCGGCCGTCAGCTTGTAGACGCGCTTCGCACGGCGATTCCACCCCGTGGATGTCTCAGCCGGTTCTTCGACGATCAACCCGGCTTTGAGCATCCGCCGCAAAGTCGGGTAGACGGAGCCGTACGAGAAGGTGCGGAACATGCCGAGCGTTTCGTGCAAACGCTTGCGCAGCACATACCCGTGCATGGGTGCTTCGTGCAGAAGCCCGAGGATCGCGAGCTCCAGCACAGCGCACCTCCTCCCGGGAACACCGGACATGTCGTCCGGCGTTAGCTGCCGTAGATCGCCTCAACCTGGTTACCCAATATACAGCTCGATTATATCGAGCCGATACATCGAAGTGGCGGAACTAACGGGGGACACATCCGGCGCCTCAGCGGCGTTCATCGAATCGTTACCCGGTTTTCGGCGTGCCTGCACGGTCACGCATCGCTCTTCCCGCAGCTCTCACCTGCGTCGTCGTCGCGGTTCACTCCTGCGGCTGCAGGACCTCCGACCGGCAAAAGCCCGTACCCTGTGAGCGTGCGAAACCAGCGGCAGGTTGTCGACTACGCGCTCCAGCGGCGTGCGGTGCTGGCCGAGTTCTACTCAGGCAGGGTCAGCACGCTCGACGTCTGTGACGCCACGCCCTACCTGCTCAAAGCTGCCAAATTCCACGGAACCCCCAGCTCGACGACGTGCCCCGTGTGCCGTCGGGACGTGCTGACCGACGTGCGCTGGGTGTACGGCGACGAGCTGAAGCACGCGGCGGGTTCGGCCAGGGCTCCGGAAGAACTGGATCGCATGGCCAACCTGTTCCGTGAGTTCACCGTGTACGTAGTCGAGGTGTGCCAACTGTGCGGTTGGAACCACCTCGTAAAGTCGTACGTCCTCGGAACCGGGTCTCCGCACCCGCCGTCCCGGAGGACGGCGGAGCGGTGACACGTGACACCGACTGCACACTTGTGGCCACACCCGCCGCCACAGTGCGCGTAGGTTCGGTTCGCGGAACGGCGTGCCAGCAAGCGCCGATCTGGGAGGGTCTTGAGTGAACGACCAACGAAACCACCCCTGGCCGGAGGAAGATCCCGGCGACAGGCGCTGGCCCGGTGCTGGCGGTTCGGAAGGACACTCTGCCGCACCGCAATGGCCGACAGGTGACGAGCGGCCTCCTCGTGCTCCTCGTCCCCCGGAACGCAGGCCCGCCCAACCCGGACCCCGGCCGCGGCCGCCTCAAGGCCCTCCGGTAGCGGGGGATCGACGCCCCGACCGGCCTCACCGGTCGCAGAACCCACAGCGTCCGGCTCAGCCGCCACCCGGCCCCCGAGGGCAGCAGCCGCAACGTCCCGCCAG
>SMEK01000417.1_pt1 | contig 16628 bp, 13 predicted proteins | sample 2456371 | NCBI WGS metagenome assembly SMEK01 (sample SAMN10132590, study PRJNA489261) | soil metagenome | isolation source: day1 antibiotic-loamy sand soil ammended with composted manure from dairy... | place: USA | collected 2015-04-01
AAAAAAGATTCGGCTAAAGCCTTGTAACCCTGACCATCCATGCCCTCTGGATAAATCCGGAGGCAACTGAATGGGTTCCGGTGGACTGGTAGTGTTCTCCTGCCAGTTCGCAGGCGTTTTTCACCTGCAAACTTCCAACACCGCTTGATTTTATAATATAGAAATGCCTCCTTATCAATAGGAATGTGGCTTTAGCCCATTCAAGAAGGAATTACCTGCAAATCGGCTTTAGCCAAATTTTAGATACTTTGGAAATGTATATGGCAAAGTTGAGCCTCTCCACCAAATTGCCTTTATTAGATTCAATTTACTATAGCCTTCTTTAATTAGTAATCCATTCAATACTTGCGTTGAACACTAATTTTTACCAATTTGTAAGTGATGAACCTTCCTTCATCAATAGAAACATGGCTTTAGCCTGTTCTTGAGGACTCCGTCGCTAATCCGGCTTTAGCCAAATGTTAAACCAGCTAACTATAAAACATGCCTTTTATCAAAGTATATATCCATTTGGTTTGGAGCACTAAGAACAGATATCCTTTTTTAGACTCTGGGGCACTAAGGCAGAGAGTATGGACGCACATTCGGGAAAATGCACAGAGCAAAGGAATCTATATCGATTTTATTAATGGGTACACCGATCATTGCCATTGTTTAGTTTCTCTTGGCATTGACCAAAACATCAAGAAAATAATCCAGCTCATCAAAGGAGAGTCTTCTTTTTGGATAAACAAAAATAAGTTGACTCTTGAGAAGTTTGCTTGGCAAGATGAGTACTTTGCCGTTTCGGTTTCAGAGTCCATGATAGGGAGGGTAAGGGAATATATCAGAGATCAAGAAGAACACCACAAAAAGAAAACATTTCAACAGGAGTACAATGAGTTTATGTTAAAATATGGTTTCCAGATTTCAAGCCTAAATAATTCGGCTAAAGCCTTGTGACCCTGACCATCCATGCCCTCTGGATAAATCCGGAGGCAACCGAATGGGTTCCGGTGGACTGGTAGTGTTTCCTGCCAGTTAGCAAGCGTTTGGGCAGCAAGTCTCGCGCTTATCGGATATTGCTAAATTTGAACAAAAATTCTCATGTTTTCTGCAAAACTTGCATGTTGCAAAACAAGCTCCACTTGGTTAAATGCTTATTGTCACAATAATTTTATGATATTAGGTGTTATAATCAAGTGAAATTGTTTAAGCGATGAAGACTTTATTTTTTAACCTTTTGTTTTTGATTTCTATGTCCACTGCTTTTGGGCAAATTGACTTTTCTGCCAACGATCATGTTCCAGAATACAATAGCGGTTTCCGATGGGGCACAAACTTAGGTGGCCAGGTAGGCGAATGGAAAGATTTGGATTTGGCGACATTGGCAGCAGGGTCTGAATCTGATAATGTGCCTGGAGCAGGTTGCAACAGCTTGCGCTTGGCCTTACCCAATCATTTTCTAGAAAGGTTGGGCTACAATATCCGTGTGGAAACATTTAAGCAATATACCGCTAAGCTAGACATGAGCGAACTCACTGTTTTCCTAGAAGGTCCTTCAGATGCAAATTTGGACAAAACAGTGTACTGCCCTTCAAAAGGTGCATCAAAAATGTTTAAGAACCTTTATGAGCCAATTTGGGTAAATGGCAAAAATGGTACATCTGTAAATGAAAATAATGTATTTGCTCATTATGTATATGAAACGGCTACTCGATATGGTCCAATGGTACGATTCTGGGAAATTTGGAACGAACCCGACTATACTTCGACGGATAGGGGATGGCAAGGGCCAGAAGTTGCCGACAGCTGGTGGAACCGAGATCCCACTCCTTGTGAGCTGAATAATTTGAATGCTCCGATACAGCATTATATCCGGGCCTTAAGAATTGCCTATGAAGTCATCAAATTTGTAGACCCTGATGATTTTGTTTGCATTGGTGGTATAGGCCATGAGAGCTTTTTAGATGCTGTCTTAAGAAACACCGATAATCCCGATAAAGGTAAGGTTGCAGCCAAATACCCGCTTACCGGTGGCGCATATTTCGACTGCTTGAGTTATCACAACTATCCGATGTATGGAACACGAGAATATAAGAATGGGAAATGGGTGGCACTGAGGCATTCTGATAAAGCTGTAGAGGTGTTTTTGAATAGTAAGCGAAATAAAGAAGAAGTTCTTGAAAAATATGGATATGGAACAAAATATCCTAAGAAAAGGGTAATCGTTACAGAAACCAACGTGCCCAGGAAGTCTTTTGAACCAACGCAAATTGGTTCAGAGGCAGCTCAATACAATTATCTCGCTAAGATTATCATCAAAGGCCAAAGTGAAGGCATCGACCAGATTCATACCTATAACCTAAGAGACGGAAGGGATGCAAATGGACCTTACGACGTAATGGGTTTCTATCCTTGGCTAGGAGAAACGAAACCTTTTAAACAGAAAGAACACAAGTCAGCGGTAGCCTCCCGCAATGTTATGGAAATGCTTGAAGGGTATACCTTTGCTTCAAACAGGACTAGGACGATGAACCTGCCAGACAATGTTGACGGAGCGGCATTTGTCAAAGATGGAAAGTATATCTATGCCCTATGGGCAAAAACAAAAACTGATAATTCCGAATCCGCTAGTGCCAAATTTACATTTCCTGCTTCTTGGGAAGTAAGTGGTTTTAGACAGTATGGCTGGGATTACGCCTTGACGGGGAAAAGTCAGAAGGTAAATGGAAATGTCGTCCAATTGAATGCGTCTCCTTCGTTCGTTATCACGGACAGTGAAACGGTAGTGGGCACAGGAAAAATTGATCCTGAAGAGAGATTTCAAGTTTATCCAAATCCTTCAAACGGCCATTTTACCATAGACTTTGGTAGCACAATCAATAAAGGGGGAACACTACAAATGTTTGATATGAAGGGGAATATCGTGTATTCAGCGCTTGCACCTCAGGCCGTAAGTAAATATGCTGTACAACTTAATCTCCCAGCAGGCCTATACATTGTAAAGGCTTTTGTAGACCTTAAGCATTACAGTAAAAAAGTAGTGGTAGAATAACATTTAGAGCGATAGGCATGGCCCTATCGCTACTTCAATATAGTAAAACTCCCTCTCTTTGGGTCATGAATTCTTCTTTTCCAGCTTGTTCTAATGTGAGCAGCTCCGCGAAACTGCCATTTCTCTCTACCCACTGACGGAGTAGATCAGTGCCATTGATTAAGTCTACAGGCATTTTTTCATATTCATACTCATAAGGGGGCTGTTTCCAGGCAAACTTATCTCCCAAATGATGATAAAACACTTTGCAGAGCATTTGGCACAATGTCCATGGTTTAAATTTTCTCCTGTCAGTCACATGAATTTGATAACCGCCGCAAGGTATTCCTTTGTGTTTTTGGAAAGTAGGTAGGAAATTTACAGGTCTTAGTACAAATCCTTCTAGCCCACTCTTATCGAGTACAGGTTGTAGCCGTTCCAAAAGCTTATAGGGTTCGATATTCGGATGTCCAATAATTTCCAGACTTCTAGTCGTGCCTCGTCCTTCTGATATATTGGTGCCTTCGAAAAGTACTGTCCCCACGAAAGTGTAGGCTGCTTCAATAGTAGGCAAATTGGGGGAGGGAAGCACCCACGGCAGCTCGGTGTCCTCATAGCTCATCCATCTTTCCCAACCAATCATGGGCACCACCTGCAAATCGCAGTCCACATCCCAGTATTTTTTCGCCATTACAGCAATTTCCCCAATGGTCAGGCCATGCCTTACGGGTAAAGGATGTCTTCCCACAAACGAGCTGAAATTTGGGTCAAGCATGTTTCCTTCTATTGTTAATCCACCAATGGGGTTGGCTCTATCCAAAACAACTACTTGAACGCCCGCTTCAGCACAGGCCTCCATCATTAATGTGGCGGTATAGATATAAGTATAGATCCTAGTGCCTACATCTTGCAGGTCAATAATGACATGGTCCAGGTCCTGAAGCATTTCTGGCGTAGGCTTGCGGGTGTCTGAGTACAAGCTATAGACGGGAAGTTTGAAATAGGGGTGGATGGAATGGTCAGTTTCTACCATGTTGTCTTGCACATCGCTTACGAGGCCATGTTGAGGAGAAAACAGCTTTGTCAATCGTGTGCCGAAAATTCGGAGCATGGACAGTATACCGTGCTGTAAGTTTTTGTCTACAGAAGCACTATGGCATAAGTAGCCGATATTTCCTTTGAGGTTTTGATGAAGGTCGGTTTGCGTTTTGAAATTGTCGAGGCCGCTTAATACTTTGGACATAGTCTATCAATATGGGTACAATAGGAAGATAGCCAATATTATTACTTTTATGGCGCATTTGTATATTATTGTGGTATAAAATTTTGATATTGGGAAGTGAAAATGGGCAGTGGGACTTAGGTTGACGCAGGAGCGGTAGGGATAGCAGCGGAAAGCCCGCAGCGGGGAGGTTGGCGGGTGGACGGACTTGGAGCGGATAGCCCGGCCACCGCCCAAGAATCAAGAAACCGACAAAATTTGACACTATAAAAAGCCTACACCTGTCACAATAAATTTGTGCTGAAGCAATTTTATCATAGAAAACGATGATTATGCCATACTACTATTACAGCTTGTTTCTGCTTTTTATCATAAATACTTTTTGCGTGGGCCAAAGTGATCGGACTTTGGAAGCGCCACCGCCTCCGGAATTGCCAAAAACGGAGTGGACCGATTCGGTGATTCAGACGATGACACTTGATGAGAAGATCGGGCAATTGATTATGGTGCCTGGATATTCTAACAAGGACATAGCGCATGAAGATGAGCTTTCGGCACTGATAGATCAGTATAAGGTGGGCGGTATTATTTTTTTTCAGGGAAATCCAGTAGATCAGGCTAGGATGACCAATCGGTATCAGTCGGAGAGTAAATTGCCTTTATTGATAGCGCTAGATGGCGAATGGGGACTGGAAATGCGCTTGAACAACACGATGAGGTTTCCTTATCAGATGACGTTGGGCGCTATTCAGGATGATTCGCTGATATATGAAATGGGACGGGTGATAGCCCAGCATCATAAAAGAGTGGGGATTCACGTGAATTTTGCGCCTGTTATCGATATCAATAATAACCCTCGCAACCCTGTGATCAATTATCGGTCCTTTGGCGAGGACCGGGAAAATGTAACGGCTAAAGGGATCATGTACATGCGTGGAATGCAGGATGAACGGGTAATTGCCTCGGCCAAGCACTTTCCAGGCCATGGCGATACGGATAAAGACTCGCACTACACGCTTCCTGTGATCACCCATGACAAGGATAGGCTGGATTCGCTGGAGCTGTATCCTTTCCGTAAATTGATTGAGGCAGGAGTGAAGAGTGTGATGGTGGGCCATTTGAATATTCCTGCGCTGGATTCCACAAAGAATCATGTGTCGTCGTTGTCGAAGCCTATTGTTACGGATTTGCTGAAGGAAAAGATGGGTTATACGGGATTGATTACGACGGATGCGATGAATATGAAGGGGGTGGCTGATAGGATGCCTCCTGGAGAAGTGGATGTGCAGGTACTACTGGCCGGCAATGATTTGATATTGATGCCGGTGGATGTTCCTAAGACTGTAGCGGCTATAAAAAAGGCTATTAGGGAAGGTGTATTGACTGAAGAGATTATTGAAGATCGGTGCCGTAAAATATTGGAAGCCAAGGAGTGGGCGGGTGTGAATGAATTCGAGCTGATAGATACGGCCAATATGGTGGCTGACTTGAATACTGCAGAGGCTAAGCTCTTGAATAGGCGTTTGTTGGCCGCTTCTTTGACGCTGTTGAGGAATGAAAATCAGTTGCTTCCCATAAAAGGTCTCGATACTTTAAAAGTAGCCACCATAGCCATAGGCACAAAAAGCAAGAATGATTTTCAAAAGACGGTTGACAAATATGTTTCGGCCACTCATTTTACCTTGGATAATAATAGCAACAGGGAACAGATCAATGCTATAGAAAGACAGTTGAACAAATATAACTTGGTGTTGGTGTCGCTGCATAGGCAAGAAAGGAGGCCCGGTAGTACTTATGGTGTAGGCGCTGAGGTTGCTAGTTTTATAAAGAAGCTTTCTAACCGCAAAAACGTGGGCATGATATTATTCAGAAACGCCTATCTGTTGAGTAAATATCCAGATCTTGACAAGGCAGATGCCCTTGTGGTGGCCTATCAGGATGGGCAAGTGGAGCAGGAGGTGGCTGCCCAAGCTATCTTTGGTGCATTGGGTATGCAAGGAAAGTTGCCTGTATCCGCTAGTGAGCATTTTAAGGCTGGAGATGGGTTGTTCACGAAGGGCGGCTTTAGGCTCGGCTATGCGCCTCCTGAAGCTGTGGGCATAGGTCACTTAGCCTTGAACCAAATCGATACTTTGGCTTCGAAGGCCATTAAGGACGCAGCTATGCCAGGATGTGTGGTATTGGTAGCAAAAGATGGCCAGGTCATATATAACAAGGCTTTTGGATTTCATACTTATGATAGTGTACACCAGGTGCAGCCAGATGATATTTATGATTTGGCCTCCATTACTAAAATAGCTGCTGCACTGCCTGCACTGATGAAGTTGGCGTCGGAGGGGAAGTTTGATCTGGACGAGCCCCTTAGCCAATATTTGAAGGAGTTTAAAAAAAAAGATAAGAGAGACATCACCTTTCGACAGGTGCTTGCTCACCAAGGTGGCCTGGTGGCCTGGATACCATTTTGGAAGAATACAGTTAGGAAAAATGGGCACTACAAATGGTTCACATTTAAAGAAGATTCGTCAAAAAGGTTTCCTTATAAAGTAGCTGATAACTTATATCTCAATAGAAACTATCATAGAAAGATATACCGGGCCATTCGTAAATCACCCATTAGTGAAACTCCAAAGTATGTGTACTCTGACTTGTCTTTTTATCTATATCCACGACTAGTGGAAAAGTTGAGCGGGAAGCCCTTTTTGCAATACTTGGATGAAGAATTTTACGGTCCATTAGGCGCAGAAACCCTTACCTTTAATGCTTATCAAAAGTTTTCTGATGAGCGCATAGTGCCGACAGAATATGACTCTTTGTTTCGGAATGCTCAAATTCATGGAAGAGTGCATGACGAAGGGGCAGCCATGCTCGATGGTGTATCGGGACATGCCGGCTTATTTGGTAATGCTAATGATCTGGCTAAGCTCTTGCAAATGTATGTGCAGGATGGCCGGTACGCAGGCACTGAGTATATTGATAGTGCGACATTGACAGAGTTTACGCATTGCCAGTATTGTTCAGAAGGGAACCGTAGAGCTTTGGGTTTCGATAGGCCGAATGTACCCTATGTGGAAAATGGCAACACTGCTAAAGGTGCCTCGGAAGTCAGTTATGGTCATTCGGGATTTACTGGTACATTTGCTTGGGTAGATCCTAAATTCAATCTCATATATGTATTCTTATCCAATAGAGTGTACCCTACCCGAGATAACACTTTGCTGTTCCAACAAAATGTCCGTACCAATATTCAGCAAGTGATTTATGATGCGATATAGAATAACTTGAAGTTTAGGGTTTTCGGCTTACCGTCATTTCAGAATTTAGCCTTAGCGGAGTAAATATCTGAAATCCCCGTATTCGAGATTGAATGATTGAATGAAGGGTGCTGCATCTGTTCTTATATCAGGTTTTTATTTTGCCAACTGTCAATTGTCTACAGCTTACTCTTATAGTCTGATGTCTAAAATCTGGCGTCCTTTATCCCGCAAGTTCCTTTCATGATGACAAAAGGGCTGCGGGTTAAGAGGAAGATTAAGCTTAATCTTGTCTATTGTCTACAATCTTATATCTGATGTCTTAATTGAATCACGGTGCCAGCCTTAACAACTCCCATATATCTTTGCTTTTGGTATAGACAAATCGGTCATGAAGCCTGTTTTGCCGTCCTTGCCAAAACTCAAAGCGGTCAGGGATGACATTGTACCCGCCCCAGTGGGGAGGACGTGGGATAATGCTGCTCCCTTTGAATTTATCTTCAAAGTGCTTTTGTCGGGCTTCGATCACTTCTCTATTCTCAATAGCCTCACTTTGAGGCGATGCCCAGGCACCGATTTGGCTGCCTATAGGGCGACTATGGAAATATTCGTCCGATACAACTTCTGATGCTTTCTCTACCTTTCCCTCAATCCTTACCTGTCTTTCTAGTTTTTCCCAAAAGAAGTTCAACGAGACATACGGATTTTCTTCCATCTCCCTTCCTTTTCGGCTATTGTAATTGGTGAAAAATTGAAAAGTTCGGTTTTCAATACCCTTAAGTAACACTATTCGGGATGATGGCCTACCGCTGCTAGAGGCAGTAGACAATACCATAGCATTGGGCTCTGTGGTCCCCGCTTTTTGTGCTTCATCAAACCAGGCTAGAAATTGCATGAATGGATCCTCTACAAGTTTGTCCTTGTTCAGGTCAAGCTTTGTATATTCTTTCCTCAGGTCCGCTATTTCGTGTTGCATAGAAAATCTTTTTTCAAAAATAGGAATTAAACCTATAAGTGCCTTTGCAAAGGCTTATAAATTCCTTATTCTTGAAATTCAATGTAATTAAAGGCCATATTGGGGGGAAACACCCTATTGCTTAAGGTGAAGGAGGAGAATAATAAGAAAACAAGGGGTTATGTGATTGTAAGTAATCCTGCAGAGTGGATTTGGCGTTCTTTTGAAAATCTCTGTAACTACATTGAGGAAATGAAAGTTTATAAAAGGTTGTGGGTGGTCCTAAGTAATTAAAGTTTACTGACTGCAGCCTGCACTAAAAAGCTGATAGACATGGATTTTAACGATGATTTCGATAAAATGATCCCAGAAAAAGGAGACCTGATGATCTCTGAACCGTTTTTGCCTGATCCAAATTTCGAGAGAACGGTGATATTGGTGTGCGAGCATAACGATCAGGGATCTTTTGGGTTTGTGCTCAACAAGCCATCTCTATTGAAGCTGCAAGATGTAATGGAAGACATCGATGGCTTTGATGCATTGATATATATAGGAGGTCCCGTGCAGCAGGATACTTTGCACTTTCTCCACCGGATAGGCGATAGGCTTGAAGGCGGTGAACCAATCAACAACGAGGTGCAGTGGGGAGGGAATTTTGAGCAGTTGAAAATTCTGATCCAACAAGGACAAGTAGATGAAAAGGACGTTGTGTTTTTTTTAGGCTATTCTGGATGGGGAGAAGGTCAATTGATGAGTGAGATCAACGAAAAGTCCTGGATTGTTCACAAATCTGTTAAATCAGACCAAGTGTTTGACAAAGATCCCAATAGCCTTTGGCGAGATGTGCTAAAAGAGATGGGAGGCAAATACAAGGTGATATCAAATTATCCCACTGATCCAAGGCTTAATTAAAGGATTTTGTTAATTTTGTTATAGTTGTTATGCAGGTTTTTGTGTAAATTTTGGAATTATGGAGATCGAAAAAGACATATCCGGTGCATCTGAACAGAAGACAGATGAAATTAAAAATGCTATGAGCGATGTAGATATTTCTAACGAAGACAACCCTAAAGGAGATGGTTTTGAAAACCAAGTCTCTTATCGAGGTAATGAAGAGAGGGGAGAAGGTACTGAATATGCATCAAATGAGGCAAACGAGACCCCAGAAGAAACATCATCTTCTGAGGGAGGGCAGCTTGTGTCAAGTTCCGAATCGGCAGGAAAAGACTCAGCAGATAAAACTCCTGAAGAAAACGATGCAGAACACCCTGCTGACGGGAAAGCTTTCCAAGAACTAAAGTCCGAACAAAACCTGGAAACAGAAACAGAAGAACAAGCCCATGCTGAAAAAGAAGAGGATGACGATCATGAAGATGAGGATCAGCAAATAGACTATTCTAACTATAGCAAGAAACAGCTGGTAGAAGTGTTGGCTGCGCTTACCAAAGAAGATAATATCAATAAAATAGAAAGAGTACTGAAGGAAGTGAAGCCTCACTACGATGAGTTGAGGAATGCAGAGCGGGAAAAAGCCCTTGAGAAATTCATTGCCGAGGGAGGAGATGAAGCGGATTTTGCCTACAAGCCTGACGAACTGGATGTTAAGTTTGACGCAGACTATGGCTTGCTCAAAGAGAGAAGAAGCAAGCATTTTGCGAGCATTGAAAAGCAGAAAGATGATAACCTTGCGGCCAAGAACCAATTGTTGGAGCAGTTGAGGAAATTGGTAGATGACGAAGAAACCACTGCTAGTCTAGACGAGCTGAAAAAGATCCAAAGTGATTGGAAGAAGATTGGACAAGTTCCTGCAGGCCAAGTTAAGACCTTGTGGGCAAACTACAATGCCCTTCTGGATCGGTTCTACGACAACAGGAGCATATATTTTGAATTGAAAGAGCTGGATCGCAAGAAGAATCTTGAAGCAAAGCTGGAGCTGTGTGAGCGAGCCGAGAAGTTGCAGGAGGAAACCAACCTGAAAAATGCGATTAAAGAGCTGAATGAACTCCATGAGGAATTCCGCCACATTGGTCCTGTACCACAAGAAGACCAGGAAGCATTATGGCAGCGTTTTAAAGCCGCATCAGATGCATTGTATGACAGAAGACGAGAGTTCATCGATAAACTGAAAGGGGAGCTGCACGAAAACATGATTGCCAAAAAAGCATTGGGCGATGAAGTGCAAACATTCTTGACATTTGATTCTGACAGGATAAACGAGTGGAATGAGAAGACAAAGGAAATCCTAGAATTACAGAAGAAGTGGGAAGCCATAGGCGGCTTGCCTAAGGATAAAGCCAAGGCTATAAACAAACATTTCTGGGGAGGATTTAAAGGGTTTTTTGCCAATAAAAATGCTTTCTTTAAAAAACTGGAAGGACAAAGAGAAGAAAACCTCAAAAAGAAAGAGGCATTGGTACAGCAAGCCGAAGAGCTTAAAGACAGTCAAGACTGGGACAAGACGGCTGAAGCTCTGAAGAAATTGCAAGCCGAGTGGAGAACCATCGGCCCCGTTCCTGAAAAATTCAGAAACTCGATCTTTGCTCAATTTAAGAAAGCCTGCGATCATTTTTTTGAGCAAAAAAGAGCCAAAAACAAAGAAGCCAATAAGGAATTTGAGGAAAACTTGGCGAAGAAGAAAGCCATTTGTGAGGCAATAGAAAAACTTGCAGAGGAAAAGTCGAGCGATGTAGACAAATTGGAAGTGTTGTTTGATGAATACCAAGGGATAGGATTTGTTCCGAGGAGTGCTATTAAAGCTATTCAGAACCGATTTAATGATGCCGTAAACAGGTTTTTGGAAGGAGCAGAGGAGTTGGGTGAGGAGCAGAAACACAACATCAAACTGACGATCAAATTCAGCAAACTGAAGAATAGTCCGAATGCCAACAGAAAGCTGCACCAGAAAGAAGGGGAGATCCGGAAACACATCAGTAATCTGGAGAATGACATCGTATTGTGGAAGAACAACCTTGAGTTTTTTGCCAACTCAAAGACAGCAGATAAGCTGAAGGAAGACTTTGATATCAAAATAAAGAAAGCAAAAGAAGAGCTGGAGGAATTGAGAGAGCAATTGCATGTAATCCGAAATATATGATAGCCAGCTACTTTCAAAAATTTAATATTAATGCAGTAAAAAATATGTGTGCATAGTTTGCAATTAAGTAATAGGGCTATATATTTGCACTCGAATTAAGGAAAAGACCTTAATAAAAATTTGAAGCCTCCTTAGCTCAGCTGGTAGAGCAACTGACTTGTAATCAGTAGGTCGCTGGTTCGATCCCGGCAGGGGGCTCTTGAAAATCAAGGAGTTACATTAGTTTGTAGCTCCTTTTTTATTTGTTTACCATTTTTTTAACCATTTTTTCTCGCTTAAAAAAATAGGCATCACTGCTTTTTTTATTATTATCTAAGATCATAAAGAAAATAAGAGGTAAATCTGTAAAAGAATTGGGTTAACTAAGGTTGTCGTAACCTTTAAAGTGTGGGTAAAAAGTATGGTTAAAAAAATGGTTAAAATTGGAAGGGCCGGGACTAGCCATCTTTTTGGGTCCGCTGCTGTGTAAGATTTTGTAAAGCTTGTTTTTTCATTTCATAAGCTGAGTGAACGCGATTGCTTTCTATTATTTTCTTTATCTCTTCTTTATTATAAACAACTTTCTTGCCCTTTTTGATAAATGGATACTTACGAGCACTGTTATAACCATAAACTGTTTGTTTTTCTACACCTAGAAATTTGCAGAGCCATCCTACGTCCCCATATTTAGAATTATCGTTTTTACTGGTTGGGGTAGTGGCAATATCATTTTTATGTCTGTCTAATTCTTCCCTGACCACCTTCCTGATGGTATTTTCAATTATTTCTTCAATATTCATCCCCACTTCCTCCTATTTTTATTCTACTGTTACTATCGAAAAATAAATCCTGCTCCCCTGGTTCCTTTTAAATGACGGCTCATATTTGATGTAGCCAAAATCATTCAAATCCCGGATGCTTTTATGGTAGGTAGCACTGGCTGAAATCTTTGCTATGCGCATAATCTGGTAGCTAAAGACTTGCACCGGGTTGATATAGTTTTGCTCCTTCCAATATTGAAGCAATGCTGCATAGATGCCGATATGCGTGATGCTGATCCTTGGGTCTTTTTCTATTGCCAGAAAAAAATCAGATAATGGTTGTAAGGTATCCATACAGCATTGCTTTTAGCTCCTTATCACGCGATTGATTGGCTTTTCCTCCGTCTTTTCTTCTTACCTAATTGCGGTATATCAGGATCAGCCTTTTCAACGCTTTGGCTTTGTTTTTTTACACTTTTATTTTCGTCTTGCGCTTGCTTCTCCTCCATTATTTGCTTGCTCCTTTGCCTGTTCATATTGGTATCATAAATGGTGATGGATTTAAATTGAGGGTTTGCCTCAATATATTGGCGCTGTTCATTTCCGTTTAGAGCGAAGGTGACAGCTTGCCTGTTACCCTTTTGGAGAGATTGTAAAAGTGCGGTTTTGCCCTGCTCATTTGAAAGTTCTTTTATCGCTAATTTTGACAGCTCCTTTTCTAAGTCAAATCCGTAATTTTGGTGAAACTGCTTTATCTTGAAATTGCCGTTTTTATCGCTATTCTTTATGTCCAGCTGAATCCATGCATTATAGGCCTGGCCTTCCTTATTTGTCAGGTCTTTGTTCACCGCCCTCCCGTTCATTAGGTTGTAAGCTTCCTTTAAAGTTATATTGCTTCCCTTGTTGAGATAAAAGGTCTGTGTCAGGGCCTCAGGCTTGTTTTCCTGCTTCAATGTCAAGTCGTACTTGTTGAAAAAATACATGTCGCTCTGGTCTGACTTCCTGAAATGTAATGTGGAAATGGTTTCGTCCTTTCCAAAACTCCCTTCATGGAGGAGCAAAAATTTTGGTGTCTGCTTCTGCATCCTTTCTTTCAATTCGTTTTCCAGGCCCTCTCCGAAGCCGGTAAACTTTACCTGATCTTTTAGGTATTCAAAATTTTTCTGGTTCATAACATGTGATTTTTGAGTGTTTAATGATTGTTGTTTTTCTATATGCGCTATCAATGCATCAGTAAAAGCATTTCCATCTGGACTGTAAAGTCCATTGGTATCCCGATCCGTTTTGGAGGTATCTGATGTAAAGTGTGGCCTGGCCATGAGATTTATCTTTTATCACTTAGAGCCTTCGCCCGGGCAATTGCCCTGTTCTTGACTTTTAATTCCAAATGCCTGCCTCCACTTTTTTCCATGACCTGGACAATGAGCTGCTTATTGTCAGGGATGGTAAATTTGGGTAGGGCAAATACGAAGGTATGTTCACTTTGTCCCTTTACAGTCACCGTATCTTGGTGAACATACAATGGTTTGATTTCGAGTTCCTGTGTAGCGGTGCGTTTAGATCTTACTTGGTCACTGATGAAGAAACGAAACTGATCTATATCGTAATTGATATTCGAACTATTTCCTAGCTTGATTTGATAATACATAATATTATCCCGGATGAACAAGCCATTTAACCTCAACCGCATCCCCTGTTTTTTATCCTTTATGCCGTGTATGGTTCTTTTTTTACCGGCAATACGCCCTGCATCGGCATGCAATTGTGCCTCATTCGTGAACCCTGTTGGAAATAAAGCAATTGTATCCTTTAACTTGTCAGCAGTAAACTGAATATTTAAAGCTGATGGGTTATCTGTATAGCACAGGATGTATGAATACAAATGGCCATCTGTCGTAATCACAGTAAGGTTGGTTTCTTCGAAATCTTCCTTTCCAGCCTTTACCTGTAAGATATTATCAACACCCTTAGCCTGTTGGACTAGGACATCTTTACTGCCCCTGTCTGCACTAACAATTGGATAGGGAAAAATAAGGTTACTCGTTTTGAAATAAGTTATGCCCATATGGTAGGGTTCAATAACATTCATTTTAATTTCATCTTGTGAAAAGGCTTCTCTGTTCATTAAAACAAGTAAGATTCCTATAGCCATCACTATATTTAACTTTTTCATAAGCGTATATTTTAGATTCATATTTGATTCAGAGATTTTGTTTTTCATCGAGCAACAGCACCTTATATCCGGCTTTCACTGTTACCTTTACCAGTTTAATTTTTTTGCTTAGCAGGTTTTGTACGGTTTCTATCCCGGCACTCGCTGCCTGGGCTCCCAGAGTAGGATCCAAGGTTGTCAGTCCAATGCTTTGCAAGGCACGGTCGGTTGATTGCTTGGCAACGTCCCTTGTGATAGCACCTGGAATATAAATCCCATCGAGGCCATCCATATCATATACAGAAAGTGCTACAGGAAATAGTGAACTTTTATAATGAAGGCTGTTGATTCTGATACGGAGCCGCTCGCCATTCAGGGATGCTATACCATACAAAAAGTTGTCTTTGGGCACAAGGACGCCATTGATATAGACGTCGTTGGCGAGACGTAGCTTTACGGTAGAACCATTGGTCAATGTTTGAGTTTCATGGACGATCGCTTCAATAGCATTGGCTGCTTCGCTTGATCGCTCCAAATCATTGAAGGAATAAAATGCACTGGTTTGCTCGGATAAAAGTAGAATGCGGGAAGGATCTTCATCTGCAATGGGATCTTGATCAATTAAAGAAACTACGTCGGTTGAATTGTTCAAGGATACTGCGTAAACCTGTCCTCTTCTTTCTTCCGATAGTTGCCTCAGCTTTTCTTGCACACGGTCTGGATGCTGTATGTCGAGTATTTTTTCAAGCATGGCGCTCAATTGTTGCAATTCTGGATCTTCTCCTTCAGGTTGATCTAGTTCCTGCATCATCTGTTCCAGGCGTTCAATATCAGGACCATTGACACTTCCGCTACGAAGATTGGAGTAGGCTAAGTGCGCATTGGATGTTTCTTCGGATATAGGTATTGGAGATGATTCATTCAATGCCTTGTTCAGCTGTTCCAGCTTCTCATATATCCTTGCTTCATTGGGGTCAGTATAATTTGGATCGTTTAGAGGAGTTGTAGCGGTTTGGCTTATACTGGTGCTTTTATACTTTAATTCATTTTCTGCATTAGTGACCAATTGCTGATCTTCCTTATTTGAGGCAACCAGTTTTTTATAATAAGGATCTTTTTTTAAAAGCTTTTTCATTTTAGCGGAATCAGATGCTACCATTTCATAGTAGCTAAGCTTATCCAATGCTTTGTCTTCTTTTAAAAATGGGTCTGGCAAATCCGTATTAAATCCTACTCTATGCTGTGTTTGGGCACTGGTATCGCCAGCTTTTCCACCCCCAAGGATCCAAAACATAGCCGTGATGAACGGGAGAACCAATAGTGGCAGCACCATCAGGAATTTTCGCAGCCTTTGAAATTTTAAATTCTGTTTTTGTGGTTCCATGTTATTATTCTTTTGTTTGTGACAGATAAATGTGTTCAATATGGAAGATGCTATCGATCAGTCCTGGACGGGTTGCCATGAGGCTATCAAAGGTTCTTCTTCCTGAAGGCGTATTGCCTATGCTATCCATATGCTTTTTGAAATTTTGGATGCGCTGGTATTCTTCCTGACCAATGTTTACAGTAGGGCTCATATTTTCATAGTGATGGATGTGCTTTGGTTTTTCAATAGAACCAATTGAAAATGATGCTTTGGGCCTACCTGAAAGACTTCTTATTGCTGTATATAAACTAAGTCCACTTGACAGGATACAAAAGAATATTAAGAGGATAAGTTTGCCTTTACTGGAGATCAGTTTGGTCTTAACACCCACATTGGCACTGTTCTTTTTATTATAATTGAACAACATAGTTTAACGGTTTTCAATTTTTATATCTTTATTTTCAATCGCCCGCCATCGCTCTATCAGGAACCCGTGGGGGTTGTTATCGCTTCTGGACACGTTGCGCAAGTACCCTTCAGTGACCAGACTCCTGGAAACGGTACTGGTTGTGCGGATAATCTTTTGCTTGGCATAGCAACGAAAAGGGTAGGGGTATTCATGCGTTTCTACTACTACGCTATCAATGGCAATTTCTTGGCTGATATTTCCGGCAATGATATTGGAGTAATATCCGCTCTCCTTCAGGTTGTCATATTCCCTTTTTGCCGAAGCATCGGCGAGGTACAAAGCTTTGTTGATATTTCCTTTTATAACCTTGTCGTCAGGGTCAAGTGTGAAAAAAAGCCGGTGGAAAGTTTTAACATGGTCACG
>SMEK01000420.1_pt1 | contig 16573 bp, 12 predicted proteins | sample 2456371 | NCBI WGS metagenome assembly SMEK01 (sample SAMN10132590, study PRJNA489261) | soil metagenome | isolation source: day1 antibiotic-loamy sand soil ammended with composted manure from dairy... | place: USA | collected 2015-04-01
ATGGTGATATTACTTTTGCTGGGGAAAACTTAGAGATTGAATCTTTATATTTAGATCCAATTGATACAAAAGATGCTATGTTCCCTGCGAAAGTATCAAAAGATGAAGCAAAGGAAATTGCAAAAAAATTTATTGAACAATTTACAGCAGGCAAAAAATATAAACTTTCTGAAGAAGACGATGTATATTATTATCCAGGACCAAAACAATTATTAACTGAACCAGTTCAATATTCATTTTCATTTGTACGTACAGAAAACGGTATTACAATTCCAGATCAAAGAATTTCAATATCAGTTTTAGGGAATGGAGAAGTAACTCATTTATATCGCAGTGAATTCTTATCAGCAACATTTGATGATGTAAATAAAGTAATAAATAAAGAAGAAATAATGAAAAAAATAAAAGACAATTTATCTGTTCAATTACGATATCAATTAGATTACAACTACTATACGGGAGAACAAAAAGCAGAGTTAGTATATGTGCCGTCCATTAAAGAGGGAATTCATGCCTTAACTGGAAATTGGTTGGTAGGAAATAAATTTCAATCTAATCCACCAGAAAACAAAAATGTGGACCAATTAACGAATCAACCCCTTTCACCAAAATATCAAGGGATGACTGTTGAACAAGCAAAACAATTAGCAGAACAAATTTTAAAGATTAATTCTAATAAAGTACGTTTAACGATTGATAGCGTGGAAGAGACAGAGAACTATTATGGAAATGAAATTATTTACGTTTCGTATAGCTATGAATATGACCGTGGTGGATATGGGACAAACATTACATTTGATAAACAGACTGGAGATTTAATCGAGTACTATGATATTAAATCTGACTTATTAGCTCAGATTGGAGAAAAGCCAAAAAATCAAAGAAAAATAACTGAGGAACAAGCTCTTTCTAAAGCGATTGGCTATTTAAAACAATATGCGCCATCAAAACTTCACCATTATTCAAAACCAATTGAGCAAAGGTTAGAACATTATAATGGATTGTATTTCTTTACATTCCCAAGAATAGTAAATGGAATTCCAGTGATTGGTGATGAATTACATGTAGCTATAAGTGATACTGGTGAATTGATTAATTTACATGTCGGATATCATGAAAACAATGAATGGCCGGCAATAAATAATGCAATTTCAGCAGAAGAAGCAAAAAATATTATAATGAACAGTACAGATGTGGAGCTTAGCTATATACAACCAGATGAAAATCCTCATTATGCTTTAGTGTACTCGCCAATTTATAATGGAAATATTTATAGTTATTTAGATGCGATAAGTGGGGAATGGAAAACTCCAAGCTATTTGCAAAATCCAGAAATAAGTGAAGAGCAAAAGGTTTCTCATCCAACTGCGGAAAAAGAATTGAATTTCTTTATTGAGAACGGCTATTTAGAAATAGGGGATATTGATAGCTTTAATGCGGATGCTCCAATTACGAAAGGAGAAGTATTAAAAGGTTTAGTTAAATCTTTAACTTACTTCTATGAAGACTATTATTACAATAGCGAAGAAATGAAAAAACAAACATACGAAAATATCGGACCAGATCATCCGTATTTCCATATCGTAGAAAAAGCTGTTTCTATGGGCATTCTTGATCCGAAAAATAAAGGCTTTAACCCAGATACAAACATTACGAGAGAACAATTAGCTGTTTGGTACATTAGAGCATTAGGATTAGAAGAAGCTGCGAAGCATTCAGAAATATATAAAAGCAATGTGAAAGATGTAGATTTAGTAAATAGTCATTATATTGGCTATGTATCGTTAGCAAATTCTCTTGGATTAATTCCTGCAGAAAATAACCTATTTGAACCAAAACGACCTGTCACATATGCTGAATTTGTTACATCTGCAGTACGACTTGCCCATAAAGCAAATGATATGAATTTGTATTTTGACTAATAATGGTTGAAAGGCTGTCTAGAGAATGTACTAGACAGCCTTTTTCTATGCATTTTTAAGTTGTTTTTTTGCTAGAAGTGTATTAAATGAGAAGATTCCTAACACAGTGATTATACCAATTATATCTGTGTAAAATTCAGGAATAATTAATAACAATGATCCTACAGCGAGTACAAGACGAAGGACTATGTTGAGATTAGTTTTAAAGTACCCTTCAATCGCAGCCCCAATGCCTATTACACCTATTATGGAAGAAACCGTCACCTTAATAATATCAAGTGGAGAAGCAAATGGAAATTCTGTTGCATTCATTGGAAGACCTGTTGGATCGATTAATAACATCTCTGGTGCATAGACAAAAATATACGGAACGATGAAGCCTGCAAGTGCTAGACGTACGGAAATAAAACCGGTCTTCATTGGGCTTCCACCTGAAAGACCTGCTCCAGCAAAGGAAGCCAGTGCCACAGGAGGTGTGATGTTTGCGAAAATACCAAAGTAGAAAACAAACATATGTGCAACTAAAACTGGTACTCCAAAATCCGCTAATGCAGGTGCAACCATCGTTGCAGTAATAATATAAGCAGGAATACTTGGTAAGCCCATTCCCAAGATAATCGAAGCAATCATCGTTAAGAATAATGTTAAAAATAAACTATTGCCTCCAAGAGTTGTAATCGCAGATGTTAACGTAGCACCGAAACTAGTCAAGTTGACTACCCCAATAATAATTCCAACTACACCGCATGCAATAACCGTCGATAATGACTGGCGTGTCCCGTCTTCGAGGGCAAGCAAAATGTCTTTAAAGGACATTCGTGTATTTTTGCGAAGGGCAGAGACTACGATTGTCAGGATAATTGTCCAAAAGGCAGCATGGGCAACAGGCATACCTGAACCGAGTAATACTATAAGCCCGATAAGAGGAAGGATTAAATGGCCGCCTTCTTTAAATACTTCCTTTACCCGTGGTAAATCAGGTTTTGGAATCCCTTTTAAATTGGAACGACCGGCCCGGAAGTGAACTTGCATAATAACACCTAAGAAGTATAAAAGCGCTGGTATAATTGCCGCAAGGGCGATTGTGCCATAGCTGATTCCTGTGGTCTCCGCCATAATAAATGCACTGGCTCCCATTACTGGAGGCAAAATTTGCCCTCCAATCGAAGCGCTGGCTTCAACGGCACCTGCAAAGTTTTTCTCGTAACCGATTTTTTTCATTAATGGTATAGTAAATGCGCCTGTTCCAACGACATTGGCAACCGCAGAACCATTGATACTTCCCATAAAGGCGCTCGAAATTACTGCAACTTTTGCAGGACCACCTTGTCTATGGCCTGCAAGAGCAAGAGCTAAGTCGTTGAAAAACTGTCCCATTCCAGATTTGGCTAAAAATGAACCAAATAAAATAAAAAGGAAAATATATTGCACAGAGGCACCAATTGCAGTAGAAAATAATCCTTCCGTTTTTAAGTACAATTGTCCAAAAATATCTCCTAAATCAAAGGGACGTGTCATCATGATACGAGGCAGCCAAGCTTGATGACTGAAGAATGGATAACTTAAAAATGCCAGTGCTAACAGAGGTAAAATCCAACCTGTTACACGTCTTGCAGTTTCAAGTACCAGTAAAACAGTCATAATGGCAACTGCGATATCGAATGTATTTGGAATGCCTCCTCTAGCAGTCATAATTTCTTCGTATTCCATAAATAGATAGCCGCAAGAAACAAGACATAAACCAAACAAGAGCCAATCGTAAACCGGAATTTTATCTCGTCGTTGTTTTCCGTATGTAGGATAAAGGAGGAAAACAAGTCCCATCGCAAATAATAAGTGAATGGATCGCATGAGAAGTGTAGGGAGCGGATTGAAAGTTGTATACAAATGAAATAATGAATATAAAATGCCAAGAATACTAACAAAAATAATTAATTTTTTTGAATTGTATTTTCTCACTTTCGAATCGGCATCGTATTTTTCCAAAACCTCTTGTATTTTTTCGTCCGAAATATTTTCTGAAATGACTGGTTCTTTGATTGTTTGTGTCATAGACATTCCCCCTTCAATAACATGTCCCAAAGAGAAATTGTTTGTATGGAAATTGTTACGGGTTCGTAGTCTCCCGCCAGTTCATATAATAAAATTTCTTTATCATCGATAATTAAGGTACTCTTTACATTTTCAGATACGACTAGTTGAATGGATGGAAAGGAACGATTAATTTCCAATTCTACAAATCCATCTATTAATGCTGCTTGTTTACTCTCTTTTGGGGTGCTTGGAACCCCGGCACCGAAAGTTTTAAATTTTGTTTTTGTTAATAACAAAGCGTCTTCTTTTATTTCATAGAACTCCACCCATTCTTCCTTTTCTACAGAATGAATCCATTTGATTGCGAAATGTTTATTGGTTGACCAAAGTAGGTGTTCCTTAATTTCAAAAGTTAAGAGAGGAAACTTGATCATGTGGGATAAGAAAAGGAGGACGAGAATACCCGTACCTCCCATGAGAAGTGTTTTACTGACTTTGTTCATCATAGAAGCGTTTAGCACCTGGGTGAAGCGGTGCAACAATATTTTGTTGTGCACCTTCTAATGTGATTTCATTTGCTGCTTGGTGAGCATTTTGTAATGTTGGCAAACTTTCGAAGAATTGTTTTGTTAATTTATATACATCATCTTCACTCATATCTGCACGAACTACTAGTGCATTCGGAACTGCTGCTGTAGGAATCGCTTCTTTGTTTCCGTAAGTATCTGCTGGAATGTCGTAAGCAACAAAGTACGGATGTTCTTTTGCAATTTCTGCCACTTTGTCAGGATTGATTGAAACTAATTGTAAATCGATTGATTCGGCTAATTCTAATACTGAAGCATTAGGAAGACCACTTGTTAAGAAGGCGGCATCAATTGTACCAGCTTTTAATCCATCAGCTGCTTCTGCATAACCCAAATAATCCACTTTCAAATCATCGTAAGTAATGCCATGTCCCTTTAATAACACGCGTGCATTGATTTCAACCCCTGAATTTTGGTCACCTACGGCAACGCGTTTACCTTTTAAATCTTCAATCGTATTAATACCAGTTCCTTTTTTTGTAATAATTTGTACAACATTTGGATATAAAGTTGCTATATGAGATACATTTTTCACTGGCTCATTGAAACTTACTTCACCATTAATAGCTTGGGATAAAGCATCACTCATGACAAATGCAATTTCTGCTTTACCTTGTTCTAATAAATTAATATTTTCAACAGAAGCACCTGTTGTTTGAGTGCGGGAGTTCACATCAAATGTTTTGGTATATTGGTCGGCAAGTGTTGAACCAATAATATTGTAAGGACCACTTGCTCCTCCTGTTGCGATTGTTACAATGTTCGTATCTAAACCATCAGTTGCAGCTGATTTATCATTGTCGCTGGCTTGATTATTTCCGCTGCTGTTACATGCCGCAAGCATCAATGATAATGATAGTACAAAAGCAAAAAATAGTACCCTATTCATAAATTTACCTCCAAAGGATTTTTTTGAAACTATAGTTTTTAGTGTACATATAATAAAAGAAAAATTGAATACATCAAAAAACAGATTTTTCCGACAATTTACGACAAAGCTATTTATCAAATCGCTTATATAGATGTCAAAATTTCACGAATACTATCTTTTTTAACATTAATTAGTCGATATTTATTTAGAGTAAATTATATTCTTTCACTACTTCCCATAGAGAAATCTATGATTTATAATATATTTATATGAACAAATGTTCATATAAGAAATTATTCGGGGTGTGTTAAACATGGAAAACGAATTCATTCATCAAGAAGAAAATTCCGAACATAATGATTTAGATGATGAAACATTATTTTTAGTTTCTCAAACGTTTAAAGCGTTAAGCGACCCAACTCGAATACGAATCTTATATTTACTTTCACACAATGAGTATTCGGTTAATGAGATTGCAAAAAAATTAAATTTAAGTCAACCTACCGTTTCTCATCAGTTACGATTTTTAAAAAACTTAAGGCTTGTCAAATATCGCAGAGAAGGTACAACACTTTACTATTCTCACGATGATGACCACGTGATGCATATGTTACATCAAACAATAGAGCATTCTAAACATTAAGAACATTTATTTTTATATGAATATATACTAATATAAAGGGGGTTTACTGATGGGGCATGGCCATAATCATGCACACCATGATCATACTCATGGTGCTAACAAAAAAACATTAACTATTGCATTTTTCATTATTGCCACATATATGATTGTAGAAGCGATCGGCGGCTTATTAACAAACAGTCTTGCACTTCTTTCGGATGCTGGACATATGTTGAGTGACGCAGTATCGCTAGGAGTTGGTGTGCTTGCCTTCAAGTTTGGTGAAAAGATTGCAGATTATTCAAGAACTTATGGATATCGACGTTTTGAAATATTAGCGGCGGTTTTTAATGGTGTTACATTAATTCTTATTTCAATTTTTATTGTTATTGAAGCAATTGAACGTTTCATTTCCCCTCCGGAAATTGCATCTGTTGGTATGCTTGGAATTGCAATTGTCGGGTTGGCAGTGAATGTGCTTGTGGCTTGGATATTAATGCGCGGTGGCGATACTCACGATAATTTAAATATGAGAGCTGCTTTTCTTCATGTTATTGGAGATATGTTAGGTTCAGTTGCAGCAATTGTAGCAGCACTATCCATCATGTTCCTTGGATGGGGATGGATGGATCCAGTGGCAAGTATTATTGTGGCAATAATTATTTTAAATAGCGGCTATCGAGTAACGAAAGATGCCATTCATGTTTTAATGGAAGGTGTACCAAGCAACGTCAATATAGATGAAATTATTTCATTATTTAGCAATACGCCTGGTATTATCGGTATCCATGATTTACATGTATGGAGTATTACAAGTGGACAAAACGCACTATCCTGTCATGCAGTGGTAGATGAACATTTAACGTTAAAAGAAACTCAGAAGATATTAAGAAAAATTGAGCATGAACTGCTGCATTTAGGAATTGCACATATGACCGTACAAATAGAAGATGCTGATCATGTACATGAAGATTCTGTATTATGTAAAATTCAAGGTAATCAACACCATCATCACCATCATCATCATTAATATGGACCTCCATCAATTTTGATGGAGGATTTTTTATTTTAATATATTTTTTAATTCTTCAATGACTTCTTTAAAATTCTGTTTTTCTCCAGCCTCAAAATAATTGTTAAATGGGTTGCCTAACGTATTCAGTCGTTCAACCACTTTTGGAATCGTAAAGTTATTTGGATGCAATCCTTCTTTCACCTCTTCCCAGTAAAGAGGTGTTGCGACACAGCCTAATTCATTTCCACGGGGAGAATATGGTGCAATAATTGTTTTTCCTTCTGCATGTTGCACATAATCTAAATACAACTTATTTCCTCTTTTCTTTTTTAACCGCTCTAATGTAAAAATATTCGGCTCCTGATTTACTAAAAATTTACAAATGAATTCAGTAAAGATGCGGGTTTCATCATAGGTGAATTGATTTTTTGGCAACGGTATATAGAGTTGCAAACCTTTTCCGCCAGACGTTTTGACAAATGATTGCAGCTGAAATCGATCAAAAATTGCTTTCATTCTTAGAGCTGCTTCAATGGCATATGGAAATTCGCTGACGGAAGGTGGATCTAAGTCAAACACGATTTCTGTTGGATAGGTTGTGTTAATCGTTTGGAAAGGAATATGAAATTCCAATACTAATTGATTGCCTAGCCATAATAATGTGGGTATGTCGTTGCAAACAATATAATCAATAGAATCGATCCGCATAGTTTGAACGAAATCAGGTGCGTAGTCTGGTACATTTTTTTGATAAAAGTTTTCGCCAGGAACGCCATGTGGATAACGAATCGCCGTTAGAGCTCGGTTTTGTAAAAAGGGAAGCAAATAGGGAGCAATCATGTCTAAATAAAGAATATAATCATCTTTCAATAAATTAAGTTTCGGCCAGACTGGTTTTTCAGGATGAGTAACTTGTACATGTTCGGGTATGGGATGAAGTTGTTTTAAAAATGTTTTCCAATTACATTCTTCTGGTAGTAAATCGAAACGAAAAGAATGGAAACGAGGTTCTCTTAATGTTTTTCCATCAAAATCGATACATGCAATGTCAACGCAAATGGAAGGAGGTAAAGTCCAAATTGAACTGGAGATTTTTTCTCCTTTCGTCTCAAAAAACGATCCCAATGTGTTAAATTCTTCATCGGACAAACCATGTTTAAAAGTTGTTACTTCTATTAATTGATGCTCTTTAAAAATTGCACCTGTAAAATAGCCGTTTGCTTTGTTGAAGGAATGGACAACAACGGATACAAGTCGCCAGTTTTTTATTTTTAACCAGTCCGTTGAACGCTTTCCACTAATCCATAGGCTTGTTTTTCGTTTTGCAACCATTCCTTCACCATTATGCTCTTTAATGATTTTCCAAAGAACATCCCTCTGTTGGAAGCTTTCAATACATTGTATTTGTCCACGGCAGAAAAATTGTATATTTTTTGGGAGGTTCGCCTTTGAAAAAAGCTGACTTAAATGTTCTTTTCTTTTGGATAGAGGAAAGAAATGCATTTCTTTTCCTTTGAATTGCAGTAAATCAAAAGCGATATATTGGCAAGGAAATTTTTGGCTAGCTTGTTGAATTTTTTGTTTTGTTTTTGTTTTTCCCCGGGATTGAACGATAGAAAAATTACTTCGAAAATTGTTTTCTAAGTATACAATTTCCCCATCTAAAGTTAGTGGAAGAAAAGATTTAACGAACGAAAAATACCGCTTACAAAATTCAATTAATTCAGGGAAAAGTGGTGTTAATTCGTTGCCATTTCTGCTGATAATGGTAGGAATTTCATTTTCCCATACCAAGATCGCTCGATAACCATCATATTTAGCTTCATAAATCCACTCGTCACCTACAGGTAACTCCTCTACTGAAGTTAATAACATTGGCTTCATGACGAAAACCTCTTTTTTCATTATTGTTGAACAGAGGTTAAAGGTTATACATAGTTATTTTTCATTTAAGCATAATAAGAAAAAAGTAGGTGACGCTATGCATACGATATGGAAAGGTAGCATCAGTTTTGGGTTAGTGAATATACCTGTTAAACTCCACGCAGCTACAGAAAATAAAGATGTAAAACTTAGACAGCTTCACAAAGAATGTCATAGTCCCATTAATTATAAAAAGGTATGTCCCGTTTGCGACAGAGAAGTGAAAAGTGAAGAGATTGTCAAAGCTTATGAATACGCAAAGAATAAATTTGTCGTGTTGGATGAGGAAGATTTGGAAGAATTGAGGAAAGAAAATGAAGAAAAGGCTGTAGAAATTATAGAATTTGTCAAGCTAGAAGAAATCGATCCAATTTATTTTGAAAAAAGCTATTTTTTATCACCTGATACAGGTGGATTGAAAGCATATGCTTTGCTACGTCAAGCGTTGAAAGAATCAGGAAAAATCGGAGTTGCTAAAATTACTATACGTTCAAAAGAACAATTAGCAGTTGTTCGGGTATATGAAGATACATTGTTAATGGAAACAATTTATTTTCCAGATGAAGTTAGAAATGCTAAAGATGTTCCGAATATCCCGAGTGATGAAAAGGTTGTACAAAAAGAATTAGAAACTGCATTGATGTTAATTGATCAACTGACGGTAAAATTTGAACCAGAGAAATATCATGATGAGTATCGTACAGCACTTCTCGAACTGATTGAGCAGAAAAAAGCGGGAGAAACCGTAACAGCTGCGGAGAAAAATCCAGCCATTCCACCTGATATGACCGATTTGATGAGTGCTCTAGAAGCATCATTAAATAAAACGAAAAAGAAACCTGCCACAAGAAAGAAAAAAACAAAAGAGAAAAAAGAAGCATAATGTTGCACTATTTAATTTTTTGATTGATGTGTGAAACACTTCATTAGAATAAAAAATTTGATAAATACATTTTGAGTAAAGGGACATTCCAAAGATTAACTCCTTTGTAATGTCCTTTTTTATACGAAAAATTTACGAAAAAAATATGCTAAAATAAAATTTAAGTTACAAGGACGTGAAAAGATGAAGAATTACTATGTTGATTTACATATACATATCGGAAGAACTGAGAGTGGACGAGCAGTAAAAATAACAGGGAGTAAAAATTTAACGCTAAAAAATATATTACAAACCGCCTCAAGTCAAAAAGGACTTGACATCGTTGGGATAATCGATTGCCATTCACCTGAAGTCATAAAGGAAATCGAACAACTGGTAGAAGAACAAAGAATTGAGCTTCTTCCGGAAGGGGGATTGCGATTTGATAAGACGACACTCATTCCAGGCTCGGAAATCGAGATTTTTGATGAACACTGTAAGGGGCCGATTCATGTTCTCTCCTTCTTTCCAACTCTTGAGTACATGAAGAAATTTTCCGAATGGATGCGTCCTCTTTTGAAAAATATTCATTTAAGTTCACAACGCATCTATTGTGATGGGAGGACTTTACAACAAAAAGTACAAGAATTAGAGGGGCTATTTATTCCAGCCCATGTGTTTACACCTTTTAAAAGCCTTTATGGAAAGGGAGTAGAAAAAAGCTTATCGGAAGTGTTTGATCCTGAACGAATTGATGCCATTGAACTTGGATTGAGCTCTGATACATATATGGTGCAAGGAATTAGTGAACTTGAAAAATATCCTTTCGTCACAAACTCAGATGCTCATTCTTTAGGGAAACTGGCAAGAGAATATCAAAAAGTTCAACTGGAGGATGCAAATTTTAAAGAGCTTGTTTACGCTTTACAAGAAAAAGGCGGCCGAAAGATTTTAGCGAATTATGGATTAAATCCTCTATTAGGAAAGTATCACTCCACTGTTTGTCAAGAATGTGGTGAACATGTTGAATCGGAAGAATCATGTTCAGCATGCGGAAGCAGCCATTTGGTAAAGGGCGTTTCTAAAAGAATAAACGAATTGAAGGATCATAAACCCCCTACTCGTCATCGACCACCATATATCCATCAAGTTCCGTTAGATTTTATCCCGGGAGTTGGAGCAAAGACGATTCGTCGATTGATTGAAGCTTTCGGTACGGAAATGGCTATTTTACATGAAGTGTCGGTAGAACAATTGGAGCAAGTGGTTCCAAAGAAAATTGCTAATCTAATTGATTTAGCAAGAAGAGGAAAATTAAATATTGAGGTTGGCGGAGGCGGTGTGTATGGGAAAGTAATTGAGTAAAAAACATGCTTAACTTATTTAAGCTTCTCCTATATATAAATTAAAAACAAGCTACGAAGTTAGACGGGGATCTATTTCGTAGCTTGCCAAAGGGATGTATGTCTCAAGGACATATATTTTATAGCAAATTGGGGAATTTGCTAGGGGATACATTATTTATTATGTTGAGAAGATTCAAATATTATTCTTCCCATTTTAAACTTTCAAAGAAGCGATATACTTCTTCAAATACAAGGTCACGTTCTTTATCTACAGTTAAAATGTGACCTGAATTAATAAAGCTTTTAACAGATTTAATGCGCGATTTTACAGAGTTATAAATGTAATCTGCGCTTTGGCAGTAGTATTCATCATCATTTAACCCACGTAAAATATGAACAGGTTTGTCTATTTGATTTAATTTTGCGCTTGTATCATTAATAATGCCTTGCAAGTATTCTAGCTTCGGCATTCGATATGTTTTCGCTAAGTTTTCTGGTTTATCTACATCTTCATTATATGTGCCAGTTAATTTTTTGTAATTAATTGTGTAGCTAATAATACGTTGTTGTAAGCTGTCAACACTTTTAGATAACGCTGGTGCTGACATTGTTACGATTGCTTTAATTGGTCGTTCTTCACCTAGGCGTAGTGAGAAAATGCCGCCTAAAGAAACACCAGCAACCGCAATTTCTTTATACCCTCTTCTGCGAAGTTCATCGTAACCTTCAACAGCGCTATTCCACCATTCGATCGGGTCTGTGTTAATAAGGGTTAAAGGGTCACTTCCATGCCCTTTATATAAAGGAGCATGAACCGTATAATTGCGATCTGCTAAATAACGACCTAAACGCTTCACATCATTAGTGTTGCCTGTAAAACCATGTAGTAATAAGACAGCGCGTTTTCCCGTCTCAATAGTAAATGGTTTTGGCGAAACGATTTTCATTATGAAGTACTCCTTTTATAAATAATGTTACAATAAAATGAAAAAAAATGAAAATATCTTGTTTTTTAAAATGAATTTTGTTATGCAAATCAATCTTGTAAACTTATTATAGATACAGCCTTACATAAATACAATTTATTATTTTTATCAAAACCATTCTAAATGGTTATCAATTAACAAAAGGGGTATGTAAATGGAAATACAACAATTGGAATATTTCAAAGTTGTTGCTGAAATAGAACATATGACTCACGCTGCTGAATTGTTAAACATTTCTCAGCCGGCATTAAGTAAGTCGATTTCAAATATCGAACAAGAAATTGGAGTACCTCTTTTTGATAGGCAAGGCCGTTCCATTGTATTGAATCGCTATGGAAAACTTTTTTTGGAAAGAGTGAATACGATTTTAGAAGAATATAATCGAGCGAAACAGGAAATCAATGGATTGATTATGCCAGGATATGGAGAGGTATCATTAGGATTTATCCACACTTTAGGGATGGAGATTGTGCCTGAATTGATGGCTCATGTTCACGAAAAATATCCGAATATCAAGTTTACTTTAACTCAAGCTTCTTCATTGAATTTATTAGAATTGTTGGAAGAAGGGGATATCGATTTATGTTTATCCCAACGTATTGAATCAAAAATAGTTGATATTGAATGGATTGAATTATGGAAGGAAGAATTGTTTGTTATCGTTCCAGAAAATCATCGGTTTGCAAATAAAGAATTTATCAATTTGTCTGAAATAAAAGATGAACCTTTTGTATCTATAAAAAAAGGGAATGCATTACGTCATATTGTAGACCAATTATTAAAAGATGTGGGAATTGCTAAAACGAATATTACATTTGAAGGAGAAGATCCACATACAGTAGCAGGATTTGTTAGTGCTGGCCATGGTATTTCGATTATTCCAGACATTAAAGGATTGAATGAGTATAATGTAAGAAAAATATCGGTTAAAGAACCCATTTGTGAGCGGAAAATCGGTGTATCATGGGTTAAAGGCCGTTATATGTCTCCTGCTGCAACGAAATTTAAAAATTATTTAGTCGAATATTTTAAATGAAGATAAGGTGTCGATGGTGATGGAATTAGAGATGCAGGAAAGATTTGAAGAGCGTTTACAACAATTGCGTCATTTGCTTACAGAAGAACAAATGCTAGAAGCGAAAAATATATACCAACTTGCCCATGAAAAGAACGTAGAAGCGATGGTTGAATTAGCGGATATATACAGGATCATGGAGGAATATTCTCTTTCTGTTTACTGGTTGCAAAAAGCGAGTAAAGCGGGAAATAGTGAAGCACAATATCAGTTGGCTAATTGCTATTACGAAGGACTTGGCGTTGAAGAAGATATTGAAATGGCTTTTTCATTATATAAAAAGGCAGCAAAAAACGGAAATCCTGATGCAGCTAATAACTTAGCAGATATGTATTTAAACGGTGAAGTAGGCAATGTAAATTATAAGGAAGCTTTAAAATGGTTTGAAGTGGCTGCAAAACAGAATGTTGTAGAAGCAATGTTTACATTAGGAATTATGTATGAGCAAGGAATTGGGGTAAATAGAGATGACGAAAAAGCATTTCAATATTATTTGAAGGCAGCTGAAGGCGGGGATCTCGATGCCCAATATCGAATGGGTTCCATCTATTTTGAGGGTCTATTGGGCAGGGAGAGGAATGTCCCTCTTGCTATTGAGTGGTTTGAAAAAGCAGCGGAATACCATCACATTGATTCAATTTATAATTTAGGGTTTCTATATGAGAATGGAATCGGTGTTGAAAGAAACGGAAAGAAAGCACTTTATTATTATAAGAGAGCTTCGTTGCTAGGAGATTATCAAGCAAAGTTAAATATCGCATATATTTACGAAAATGGGATTGATGTTGAAGTAGATAAAAAAGCGGCAGCCCGCTGGCGAGAACTGGCAAAACAACAAAAGCAAAATGAGTATAATTAATAATAAGCACACTAAAAAGTATTGCATTACTACATTCCATATTCCGTAATGTAGTGGGGATGACAGAACATTACATGCTATGAAGAGATTGTGATTCTAAAGTTGGATTATGAAAAACTAGTTGAATATAGTGAAACAGTCCTTTGTAGTATAGTGGAAAGGGCTGTTTTTTATTGTTTAATAAATTGAATAAATTATCAAAATTCCTTTTGAAATAAATTCAACAGTCAAAAGCATATTTGTTGTTTACTATATTGAAATTTACTAAAGCCGACACAGAAAGAGTTATAAAAAAAGTTTATACTAAAAGTACGGTAAAATGATCTTATAGGAGTTGTAAAGAATGAAAACGGTAACAGTTATCGGTGGAGGAATTACAGGACTTTGCACGATGTATTATTTACAAAAACAATTAAAGGAAAACGAAATTCCTGCCCGTTTAGTACTTGTGGAAAAAAATCCGTACCTTGGCGGAAAAATGCACACAGCGCGTGAAAAAGGATTCATCATGGAAACGGGAGCAGATTCCATTGTAGCACGATATCCAAGCGTAATTGAACTTGTAAAGGAACTAGATTTTGAATCGGAAGTCGTATATAACGAAACAGGAATTTCTTATATTCACACCAATAATGAATTACATGCGATTCCAAAGGACTCTGTATTTGGCATTCCTATGACTCTCGAATCCCTAAAGGCGAGCACATTAATTTCAGAAGAAGGGAAACAACGAGTGTTAAAAGATGAGGAAATACCGAATACGAAATTTACGAAGGAAAGTTCCATCGGAGATTTCTTAGAATACTTTTTAGGAAAAGAAATCGTGGAGAAACAAATAGCTCCTGTATTAGCTGGTGTTTACTCAGGGGACATTTATAAATTGTCCATTGCCTCTACGCTTCCATACTTAGTTGATTACAAAAATGAATATGGAAGTATAATGAAAGGTTTGCAAGCAAATCGGGAAAAGTTTGAACGGGAAGCGAATAAAAAATTCCTTTCTTTTAAAAATGGACTATCTCAACTAATTGATCGAATGGAAGAACTGCTTGTGGATGTAGAAATATATAAAGATACTGAAACAGTTCTTGTTGAGAAGAAAGAACAACGTTATGAAATTTCCTTCGCTAACGGAGAAAAATTGGAATCGGATGTTGTTGTGTTAGCATTGCCCAACCAAGTCGTGAAGCAAGTTTTAAATAATGATGAATTAAATCCTTATTTCAACAAATTTAAAAATGCATCAGCCATTACGATGTATGTAGGCTTCGATCTACCAGATTCTATTTTGCCTAAGGATGGCACTGGATTTATCGTTTCCTACAACAGCGACTTATTATGTAATGCCTCTACTTGGACAAGCCGTAAATGGAAGCATACTTCAACAGAAGGAAATCTACTTGTTCGACTGTTTTATAAAGAAAGTAATCCTCGCTACCAAGAATTAGTGAAAATGAGTGATGAAGAGTTAACAAAGGTTGCTTTGAACGATATTCAACTCAGTTTGAATATAGAAGCACAACCTACCATTGTGAATATTACAAAATGGATCGATGCCATGCCAACTTATGATTTAGCTCATCATGAAGCTTTGCAAGAAATAATTACAAAATTAGATAACCTCTATCCGAATCTTTACATTGCTGGTTGCTCTTATTTCGGCGTAGGAATTGGTGCATGCATTGATAACGGGAAAGAAACAGCAAAACAAATTATAAACAACTTTTTAAATAATTCCGACTGATTAACTTGACAAAATGAAGTATTGATTTTATGATGTAAGTTATTATATTGATATTTTAAAATCGAATATGACTTATCAAGAGAAGTGGAGGGAACTGGCCCGGTGAAGCTTCAGCAACCACTAAAAATTTTTAGTAAGGTGCTAAATCCAGCGGCAATTGCCGAAAGATAAGGTGACTTCTAAAGGAAATGACAAGCCTTCTTTCGCAAGAAGGCTTTTTCTATTAGATGAATTGACAGAAAATTTATGAAGTAAAGAAAAGTGAGGGAATTTCGGATGGGGCTACTAGATGCGTTAAAACATAAAGTGTTAGTTGCAGATGGTGCTATGGGAACGCTGTTATATTCATATGGACTTGAAAATTGTCACGAAGAAATGAATATTGAAAAACCGGAAATCATTAAAAAAATTCATAAGGAATACATACAAGCTGGCGCAGATGTTATTCAAACGAATACATATGGCGCTAATCGAATCAAGCTCACTCGTTATGGTTTGGAGTCAAAAGTAGTGGAAATTAACGAAGGTGCGATAGGTGTTGCCAAACAAGCAGCCAAGAACAGTGAAGTGTTTATTTTAGGTTCGATTGGTGGTATCCGTGGTGTTCGCAAAGTAGATTATACATTAGATGAAATTCTCGCAGCAGTTCGTGAACAAGCAGAAGTGCTAATTGCGGGGCAGTTAGATGGTTTGTTGTTAGAAACTTATTATGATGTTGAAGAGCTAT
>SMEK01000421.1_pt1 | contig 16477 bp, 10 predicted proteins | sample 2456371 | NCBI WGS metagenome assembly SMEK01 (sample SAMN10132590, study PRJNA489261) | soil metagenome | isolation source: day1 antibiotic-loamy sand soil ammended with composted manure from dairy... | place: USA | collected 2015-04-01
GGTGTGGCTGCAGGCATAGCACACTATTTCCGACTAGATCCACTTTGGATCCGGTTGATCATGATTTTATTGCTTTTCGACATCTTTATCACTTCATCGGTAGGGGTGTTTATGTTTGTCGGATACATTATCGGTTGGATAGTCATTCCCCCAAACGATGCTGTTGAGGAAGACCTTAAAACCAAAAAGCTTTACCGTAACCCCGAAGACAGAGTGATAAGCGGTGTTTGCAGTGGTTTAGGCACTTATTTTGGTGTTGATGTCGCCCTGGTGAGGCTATTGTTTGTATTGTGCCTGTTTGTCTCATTTGGGTCTTTTCTGCTCATCTATTTCATCCTTTGGGTGATTACCCCAGAGGCAAAAACCATTACAGACAAAATTCAAATGCAGGGTGACCCGGTCACGCTGGCCAACATTGAGAGCAACATAAAGCAAAGCTTAAAAATTGAGAATGAAGAAGAGGAAGGCGTTTTGACCAAAATATTATTGTTTCCATTTCGCTTGATCGCCCTAATATTTTCAGGTTTTGGAAAGGCCCTAAGCCCGTTTATGCTGTTTTTGGTTGAAGCCATCAGGATTATCTCAGGTATTATTATTTTGATCATTAGTGTGGCACTGCTGTTTTCTTTGCTTATTGTCACCGGCGTTTATCTTAACATCAGTGGCTACTATCATCTCTGGATTCCTCAGCTCAGCCATTTCCCTATGGAAATACTTCAAAAAAGCTTCCCTCCCCTTCTCTTTGCCTCTGCTTTTTTCACCACCTTCGTACCGTTATTTGCGCTATTTTTAGCGGGCGTTTCTATCATGGTGAAGCGACGTATTGGTGGGCAGTTGTTGGGATGGTCTTTACTCTCAATCTGGCTTCTGGCTGTCACAGGATTAGGGCTAACACTCCCTGTCACGATAAAAAATTTTAGCAGCGAGGCAACGTATAGGATCACCCAGACTTTCGCTATTGATGACGCAATAATGATTCTGGATTTGAAGGAAACAGGCATGGATGATTATCAAGCAACAACTTTACAGCTGTTGGGAACGCAAGAAGAAGAATACAAGCTTGTGCAAAAATTCAAAGCAAAGGGTAGTTCTCGACAAAATGCGCTTGCCAATGCCGAAATGGTAAGTTATCATGTGGACTTCAATGATTCCATCTTAATTTTCGACTCCAACATTAAATTTAAGGAAGACGCGTTATTCCGTGTACAAGCCTTAGACATGCAGTTTTACATTCCATATAATAAGCCTTTTATCATAAAGGAAAATCTTAAACCAATCCTTCGAAATACCTTGCATCAAAACGGGTACTCTTCTAAGGATTTAGACGGAAACATATGGATGTTCACAGAAGATGGTCTGCAATGCCAAACATGTCCGCAAAAAGATAAAGCGCAAGAAAACAGATCTCCTAATCAGTCTACCACCCACAATGGAAGTGTCCTTTCTAAGAATATTGTGGGTTTTGAAAGTTTGGAGGTAAAAGGAATGCTCTGTGAAATAATCGTGACGAAGCAAGATAACTTTTCTGTGGAACTATTTGCTGATCAATCAGTATTGGACAAGGTAAGTATTGAAAAAAATGGCAGCACATTGGAAATAGCGCAAAACTCGCTAAACAAAGGCGTTCAACTTAACCCAAGACTTAAAGTCGTCATTACTATGCCACATCTGGAAGCGATTAAGCTTTCTGGATTGACAGAGGCTTATGTCGAAGGTTTTGAGGAAGAGAGCATTGATATTATACTATCTGGCAGCAATAGATCAGCCTTCAACTTAACTGCCAACGATATCAACCTGATTCTGCGAGGAGATGCCAAACTTACCCTTACGGGAAAGGCCAACTATATGAACGCCAAGATATCAGGCGCTAGTGAATTGACTGCAGAAAATTTTGCTGTGGAAAATGCAGCGATAAATGCCAACGGCGTGAGCAATGCTACGATAAATGTATCGCAATCCCTTGAAGCTAAAGAAAGCGGTTTTAGCAGAATAGAAAACAAGCACGAGAAAGAGGAAAAGGGAAATGCTAGTACCCAAGAAATAACTGCATTTTATATTAACAATGCTAGAATCTTTTATCACACTGCATTGGCGAAAGCGAGCTTTTGGATAAAAGATCCACACCCGTCGGCATTCTAAAAGCCATAATCTGGATTGATAGCTTTCATGAAACTAAAAAACACGCTACATTGGCAAAAATTACAGTACAATATGAAGAGTATATTATACATCATTGCAACAGCTGCCCTGTGCGGAGCTATCATGTCCTGCAATAAATCTACATCTCAAAGCAGTTCTCGGCCATTGAAGGAAGGCATTGTAGGACAACTTGTATGGTTGGAGGGGAATCTCATGCCTACCATAGACAGCGATAGGGAAATACCTAAAGGACAGCCTGTTCAGCGGGAAGTACTTGTATATGAGCTGACCAAAACTAAGGAAGCGGAAAAGGAAGGTCATTTTTATCATACTATTCAAACCGAACTCATCCAGAAAGTGATGAGCGACAAGCGCGGTATTTTTAAGTTGCACTTGCCACCTGGTAAATATTCGATCTTTGTAAAAGAGCCGAATGGGCTTTTTGCCAATATTTTTGATGGCTATGGCAATATCATGCCCGTTGAGGTATTTAAAGATGAAGTAACGCCCATTACGATAGAGATCAATTACATGGCAGCTTATTGATGACTTAGTTGGGTGAGAGAATGGCTCTTGCCTATCCGTTTCTTTGCGGTCGTCGCATTCTCCTTTGCGGCCGCTACGTGAACTATTCTTAATGTCTATATGCTCTATCGCTCGTAACTGATTCTGTACACGACATCCGCTGCATCGTCAGACACAAGCAAGGCACCGTCGGGCATCACGAGGACATCGGCAGGTCGCCCCCATGCTTCTTGGCTCCGTTCATCCAGCCAACCTTCTGCGAAAGGTTCGTAACTCACTGCCATATTGCCGTTGAGCTTGACAAGCATTACCCGATAACCAGCTTTCTTGGTTCTATTCCATGAGCCATGTTCTGCGATAAAGATCTGTTTGCGGTATTCCTGGGGGAACATCTCGCCAGTATAGAAACGCATGCCCAAAGCAGCCACATGAGCGCCTAGTTTTTGAACCGGAGGTGTAAAATCACTGCAGGGTCGCTGGTCTCCGAACTCTGGATCTTTCACAGTTCCCTCGTGACAAAAAGGATAACCAAAATGCATTCCTTTTGTAGGAGCACGGTTAAGTTCGTCACCCGGCACGTCATCGCCCATCATATCCCTTCCATTTTCTGTAAACCACAATTCTTTTGTGTCTGGATGCCAATCAAACCCTACCGTATTGCGCACCCCTTCTGCGAATATCTCCATGGTAGTGCCATCGGGGCTGAGCGTTGTAATAGAGGAATAGATGGGTTCTTCCCTAAGGCAAATGTTACAGGGCGCTCCCACAGGCACATACAAATTCCCATCTGGGCCAAAAGCTATGAACTTCCATCCATGATGCTTATCAGATGGATAATCGCCATAAAAAACCTCTGGTTCAGCGGGATTTTCCAAGTCCTTCTCTATGTCGTTGAAACGCAATATTCTATTGGTGGACGACACATAAAGATCTCCGTCTTTCAAAGCCACTCCTGCGGGCATATCGAGATTTTTTGCTATCTCATATTTTGTTTCGGCAAAATTATCTCCATCCTTGTCTTTCAATGCATATACCTTCCCCTCTTCTCTGCTCCCTACGAAAAGTGTTCCAGAGGGACTAAGTGCCATGGCTCTGGCATTTTCGACATTTTCTGCATAAATGGAGATCGAAAACCCTTCTGGCAATTTTATCTTTTCCAAAGGCAGCTTGCTCGTTGTAGCATCTTCCACCGCGTTATCATTTTCTGCTTTAGACCGCTCATTGTCGGAAGATGAGGAGCAACTAATGGAAAACAAAAGGATTAGGAGTGCTAAGGGATAGGATTTTTTTGTAAACATGGGTCGAGGATTTAGCATAATATTCTGCTAACATGCTATTGCAAAAAATGTTTTTTGGCGCCTACTAAGTTCTTCGTGCAAATCCTGCGCATTCGCATCTTCTACCACAAACGCTTAGAAAGCCGCAGCAGCGCCCCGGATGGAAGCGATACCCCGCCAAGGGGAGACTTGCGCATAGGGCGGAGTATAAGCGAACAGCCGGATAAGGCGCCCAAAACAACTAATATAATATGGGGCATAGCATACAAATGCCAACCCAATCTGGCAATCGAGTTAAGGACATTAATTTGTTTGTCTTGTTTCTTTATGATGCATATAAATGTATTTTTGCGGCTTGGGCGATTCCTAAACCAGAAATATCAATGCTTTCTATCAATAACTTATCTTATTATATAGGCGGGCGTCCGTTGTATGAAAACGCCTCATTGCACATTAAACCCAAAGATAGAATTGGCCTGATTGGGCTGAACGGCACGGGCAAATCCACGCTTTTGCGGCTTATCAATGACGAGTACCAACCTGATGGAGGAGAAATCACCAAGAGCAACGATTGTACTTTGGGGTTCTTGAACCAAGACCTTCTCTCCTATCAATCGGACGAAAGCATCCTTCACGTGGCGATGCAGGCCTTTGAAGAGGCGCTTTCGATACAAAGCAGGATAGAAAAGATCTTGCACGAAATGGAGGTGAACTATCACGACAAGCTTGTGGACAAACTGACCAAGCTGCAGGACCAGTTTGAGGCACTGGACGGATATAGCATACAAGCCAAAGCTGAGGAAATATTGGAAGGAATCGGGTTTTCGACAGAGGACTTGCAGCGGCCGTTGAAGGAGTTCTCGGGAGGGTGGCGCATGCGGGTAATGCTGGCAAAACTGCTATTGGAAAAGCCTTCGTTACTAATGCTCGATGAGCCTACCAACCACCTCGACTTGCCCTCTATCCAGTGGATCGAAAACTATTTGAAGAGCTATGAAGGAGCGGTGATCATTGTTTCTCATGACAAGCAGTTTCTGGACAATACGGTCAGTACGATTGTGGAAGTGACGAGGCAGCAGCTTGTATTGTACTCAGGAAACTATTCTTTTTATCTGGAAGAAAAAGCCCTTCGTTCGGAGATCCAAAAGAATGCTTTTGAAAACCAACAACAGAAGATCAGGCAGACAGAGCGGTTTATTGAGCGTTTTAGAGCTAAATCTACCAAAGCCCGGCAGGTGCAGTCCCGAGTGAAGGCATTGGAAAGGTTGGATCGTGTAGAGGATATTGTGGATGAAAATGCTCAGGTGAATTTCCGGTTCGACTTCAAGCAAAAGGCGGGGAGATTCATAGTCACTCTGGACAAAATCAGCAAGGCGTATGGCGACAAGGTGATTCTCAAAAACACTTCGGCCACGATAGAAAACGGGGACAAAATTGCCCTTATAGGTGCCAATGGAAAAGGAAAATCTACATTACTGCGCATCATTGCAGGAGATGAGAATATAGAGGGCGAAAGAAAGCTGGGGTACAATGTGAATATGGCATTCTTTGCTCAGCACCAACTAGAGTCGCTCAACATAGAGAATGAGATATTGGAAGAATTGAAGCAGGCTGGAACGGCCAAGACAGAGACCGAACTCAGGAATGTGCTGGGCTGTTTTCTCTTTTCTGATGAAGATGTCTTCAAGAAAATAAAAGTCCTGTCGGGTGGTGAGAAGTCACGGGTAGCGCTGGCCAAAACACTTATCTCGGAATCCAACTTCCTGATCCTAGATGAGCCTACCAACCACTTGGACATGCAATCGGTCAATATTCTGATCCAGGCACTGCAGCAGTTCAAGGGTACTTTTGTGATCGTGTCACACGACAGGTATTTCATTACCGAAGTAGCGAATAAGATATGGTATATCCAAGACGAGGAAATCAAGGAATATCCGGGCACATACGAAGAATATCAATATTGGGTCAGCAAACAGGAGATTCAGAAAAAAGCTGAAGCTGCTGCTCAAAGTGCCGCTGTACAAAAAAAAGAAGTGGCCAAGCCTAAGCATGATGGAGAACAAGAAAACAGGAGATTGCTTGAAAACGAGCTAAAGAAAAAACATAGAACGCTTGAAGAAACTGAGGCGAAAATAGAACAACTAGAGGAGAAAAAAGCAGCCATTGAAAATGAGCTAGCCCAACCAGAAGTATTCGGAGATGTGGACAAGCTGGCCGCGACCAACGACCAATACAATAAAGTATCGGAATCGCTTCAGGAATTGCACACCGAATGGGAAACCTTAGCTGAGGCAATAGAAGAAATGGAAGAAAAGCTGGGAAGGCTGACTTGATGCACCGATGGGCTAATGGATTTTAGAGATTTGAATGGTGAATTGTGATGTGAGAAGGTGCAGTAGGCAATAGGCAGCTAGCAATTGGCCTTGGAGAAACTACCAAGCCTTTTCATTCTAAATTTCATTAAACATTTTTTAACTTTATCTATTTATAAACCAGCTACTACAAAGGAATATGACAAAGGCCGTTGCATTATCTTGTTTTTTTCTCCTATCCACATTTTCATGCTTACACTCCCAAAGCTTTTATCGCTGGGAAAAGGACAAAAGGTTGAGCTTCATAGCAGGGTTCGGGCTTAACAATTATTATGGAGAGCTGAACGACCGACATCGGTTTTCTACCGGTGACTACAATTTGAGCCTGGGCTTACAGTACCCGCTGCTGGCCCAAGCAAAACTCAAGGCTGAGGCTATGTATTATAGAATAAGTGGATCTGACCAGCAATCGGAATCTGTCTATCGACAAGCTAGGAACCTTTCTTTCAGAGGGCAAAACTTTGACTTTTCCATGACTTTGGCGTGGACATTGTTTCAAGAAAACCCCCACAATGAACCGCTAAAAACAATTAACCCCTATATTTTATTCGGAATCGGCTTTACGTATTTCAATCCTGAAGCCAAATATGAAGGGAAATGGCATGCATTGCGTCCATTAAAAACGGAAGGTGTTGCTTACAATCCGTTTAGCCTTGTATTTCCTGTGGGTGGTGGCATCACCTATAATATCACACCCGATATGGCCCTGCTATTAGAAGCCACGTACAGGTTTACTCAGACAGATTTCTTAGATGATGTGAGCATGACGTACGCGCTGCATGATCCTCAGCAAAATCCCATAGCAGCAGCACTTGCTGATAGAGGCCCTGAAATAGGCCATCCAGCCATAGAACCTGGCACACCGAGGGGAAACCCTTCCACCAACGATGGATTTCTAACCGTTAATTTGAAGTTGAGCCATAAGATTGGGGCACCAAAACCGGCAAAAAGGATACAAATGCCATGAAATTTAAAATTTTAAACCATATCATTACATGTAGTTTTTTATAATTAAAGCTTTTTAGTACTTTTAGCCTTTAAATATCGAATATAACATATGCGCCACAAACAGTTACTGATATTTGCTTTATGCTTTACTTTTTTGGGTCTGCATGAGCTCCGAGCCCAAAGCTTTTATAACTGGAAACGGGATAGAAAATTAATGCTAGGATTTGGCATTGGGACGACAAACTATTATGGCGACATCAGCAATCCTGGCCAGTTGATCAGCAGCAACCCTAATGTCTCTCTTAACTTGGAATTCCCAGCTTCTCCAAGGCTCAACGCCCGCTTCGAGCTGACGTATTATCAAATAGAAGCGGCAGACAGTGAATACGAGGGAGACAAATCGAGAGAAGCTCGATATGTGCGCAATTTATCCTTTCGCGCCAACAACTTTGAAGCAAGCCTTGCCGCTACGCTAAGTTTATACAAAGACAATCGAGTATATTATCTTAGACCTAAATTCAATCCTTATGGATTACTAGGAATTGGTGTCACCACGGTGAATCCAAAAGCTAAATATAGAGGTGACTGGTATAACCTAAGACCTATCCAAACTGAAGGCGTAGATTATAGCCCAGTGGCAGTGGTAATACCCTTTGGTGGTGGCATTAAATTCAAGGTCAACAATGAGTTCAATATGGCTGTAGAGGCAGTCTACCGCATTACATTTACTGATTATTTGGACGACATCAGTTCTACTTATATCGACAATGCCAGTTTCACAGATCCTGTAGAAGCCATATTGGCCGACAGAAGGCAAGAGCTTGGGATGTCCCCCGCTGCTGCTGGAAAAATAAGAGGAAATCCTGATTCTAACGATGGCTACTTTACTTTGAGTGTAAAAGGTACTTATTACTTACCAACCGCCACATGGTTGAGAAAAATGGGCAGTAAGCGTCCTAAAAGGTTGAGATAAGTCATCCTGCATCATAATAAAAAAGCCTGGAAGGTCGAATATCTTTCAGGCTTTTTTATTGTGGGTTCAACAACCAACGACATAAATCAAATGCCCTCACATTACTTATCGATTTTCAAACCTTCAATATTCAGAGGGGAAACGTTGCACGGCAGTTCCTTCGATAAGTTTCATTATAACCCCCAATTACATCGCTAATTATATCCTTCAAATTCTCTGTGCATTTTCATTTTTATATCGATATAGATTGAAATTAGTCTTATATTTGCGCCTTATTTGGCCGTTGAAAAGCACTTTGATGATAATTTAAGAAAGGCTGATAAAGTGCAATTTAAGGGACAATGTTTTTGAGTTATCTATAATAAGCAATAGGTTATTCGTCGTTAGAACGAAAATGTGACCGAGAGGGCGAAGCTGTGCCCACTCAGAGCATAAAGATTTTTTGATATATTATAAAAGTGAGCGAAGTTGACAACTCATATAAATGGTACGCCTTATATACAAGATCAAGAGCTGAGAAAAAATTACATCATCTGCTCGTAGAAAAAGGGATTGAAAGCTTCCTCCCACTTCGTAAAACACTTAAACAATATAGCGACCGTAAAAAGTGGGTTGAAGAACCCTTAATGCGCTCCTACCTCCTTGTACACGTCAGTGAAAAAGAATATTTTGATGTCCTGAACACACCCGGTGCGGTTCGTTATGTTTCCTTTGAAGGGAAAGCGGCGGAAATTCCAGAAGCCCACGTCCTCGCACTCAAAAACTTCATTGAGAATAAACCTGAGGATATTACAGTAGAGGCGGGCTCCCTAGCTCCTGGAGAAACTATGGAAGTAATCAGAGGGCCTCTAAAGGGCATTAAAGGTGAAATCATAGAAATACGAGGAAGCCATCGGCTTTTGCTTCGTTTTGACACGCTTAATTTATGCGTCCATACGGAAGTAGAACTGAGGGATGTGAAAAAGGGAATTTAATGTACCAATGCAATTTTAAGTTTTGAATGATGAATTGCGAAGGAGTGGTTTAAAGCAACCGAAGAATTCGGCTGAAGCCTATAATCCTTCATTTCTCAGGAATGAGCTAAAGCAATGTTCCTATTGAATACATAAACTTTAAACCTAAACATTCCGGAGACAAACTTTGTCCTTGAACATTTAATCCTTCATAGCTTGTATAAAAAGCAAAATAAAACCATCTTTAACCACCATACATAGGAAAAATGCAGAAAACCATTTTTTATCTTTTTTGCCTTCTGCTTTTGGCTTCTTGTTCCAAAAGGAACCTAGCCTACTTTAGTGACTTAGAGGGACAAGACATTTATACAGAAGAAGTTCAGAAGATTGCCTCTCCAAAAATAAAACCCGATGACGTATTGGAAATAACAGTGAGCAGCCTTAATCCCGAGGCCAACAGCTTGTTCAATATTGGCACCATGCCGAATGTAGGCAATATGGGGAATGCCAGTGCCTATTCCGCTACCAATAATATGGGGTACCTTGTTGACCATGAAGGCTATATCGAATACCCGGTTTTGGGAAGAATACGATTAGGAGGTTTAACAAAAGAAGAAGCTCAAAAGAAACTCCGAGAGGAGCTTAGCGCTTTCTTAAAAGACCCTATCATCAATATTCGTTTTCAGAATTACCGCATCACGGTGATTGGAGAAGTAAATCGACCTTCTACCTTTATCATGCCTTCAGAAAAAACCAGCGTACTTACTGCCCTAGGCATGGCAGGTGACATGACCGTATATGGCAAGCGGGACAATGTATTGATCATCCGTGAAGAGGACGGCGTACGGACGATGACCAGAATAAACCTGAATGAAAAGGACGTGCTCAATTCCCCTTATTTTTACCTGCAGCAAAACGATATTGTGTATGTAGAACCTGTTAGAAGCAAACGACCTGAGTATGGTAATAATTTAAGGATTGCCTCTATAATCATTTCAACAATATCTGTTCTCACGTTAGCTGTTTGGAGGTTTAGGTAAACTCGTAACATTACTGCATAAGATGCAAGACACTAATCAATATTCCATAGAAACCGAAGATGTCGATATCAGAAGCCTTCTCCTACGATATCTAAGGTATTGGTATTTATTCCTTATTGGTATAATCCTCAGCGGCACCGGAGCTTGGCTTTATTTGCGCTATAGTACGCCTGAATATAGTATAAGCAGCACGCTCTTGATAAAAGATGACAAAAAAGGGCCCACTATTTCAGACAATGCCGTTTTCAATGATTTAGCCCTCTTTCAAACCACTAACAATATCAATAATGAGATCCAGCTATTGAAATCAAAGGGATTGATGCGCAGGGTTTTAATGGAATTGGACCTTTATACAAGCTACTACAAAGAAGGCGATATTAAAACCACTGAAATCTATGGTGTCAATGTGCCTGTTAAGGTGATCATCCACCAATTGGATTCTGCATCACGTGATGTTGTCTACACTCTCTCTTTTATGGGCAACAATCAATTTGAGCTGCAAAATGCCGATGGGACAGATAATTCAGTGCATCATTTTGGCAACGAAATTCAAAAGCCCATAGGCAAGTTCACCATTATTGACAATAGAAAAGAAAGTGATAATGATAATAAGCCTATTAAAATCCGGCTTCACAATCTTACCAGACTTGCTAACAGTTATAGTAGCCGCTTGAATGTCACCCCCGTCAACAAAGAGGCCAGTGTACTCACCATCAGCTTAGTTGATCCCGTTCCCCAAAAAGGTATTGATATCATTAATACATTGATAGAGGTTTACAATAAAGAGGCCGTAGAAGACAAGAACCAAATAGCCGCCAACACAATAGAATTTATTGATGAACGCCTAAAGTTTCTTACCACAGAACTGACTGAAGTAGAAAGAAATGTAGAGCAGTATAAAAAACAGTATGATTTGACCAATGTCAGCTCAGAAGCTTCCTTGTATCTTAAAATGGCCAGCGATTATAATCAACAGCTTGCCCAAATAGAAATAAGGCTGGATATCCTTAATTCCATACAGCAATATTTGAACAATCAAGAAACTCAATTTGATATAGTACCTAGCAGCTTGGTTTTTGAAGATCAAACATTAAATAATCTCGTCCTCAAATTTAACGAGCTCCAATTAGGGCGACAAAGAATGTTACGTACTACACAGGAAACTAATCCGCTAGTCGAAAACATGAATGAGCAGTTAGCTAATCTGAGGGAGAATATTTTAGAAAACATAAAAAACATTCAAAACAGCTTAGAAATTACAAAAAGAAGCCTAACAGCTAACTCCAGACAATTTGAGTCTCGGATACAACAAATCCCCTCTATCGAAAGAGAGCTATTGGAAATCAGTCGTCAACAAGGTATTAAAGAGTCACTTTATCTGTATTTGTTACAAAAACGTGAAGAGTCTGCCCTTTCGCTAGCCGCTACGGTATCCAATTCAAGGGTAATTGACGCTGCTACAGCTGGCGGATCCCCCGTAAAACCCAAAAGGCAATTGATTTATCTAGTAGCCTTAGGGCTAGGCTTCGGCATTCCCTTTGGCTTTATTTATATCAAAGATTTGCTCAATGATAAGATACAAAGACCTAGAGACATCGAACTAGCTACGAAAACTCCGGTTTTGGGTGAAATCTCCCATAAGAAAACAGATGAGCTTTTAGTGGTAAGCCAAGACAACAAGAGCCCAGTCGCAGAGCTGTTCCGCCTCATTCGTGCCAACCTTCAATTTGCAAATGCAGGCAAAGCCAACAAAGTGATCTTAGTCACCTCAAGCATGAGTGGAGAAGGCAAGACATTTTTCAGCGTTAACTTAGCGGCAAGCTTGGTATTATCAGGGAAATCCGTAGTGGTATTGGACTTTGACTTTAGGAAACCAGGCCTTACACGCAGTTTGAATGGAGATCAAACTGTTGGGATTACCAATTATTTGGTTATGGATAACATTTCCATTGATGATTTAATTACCCCATCTACAGCCCTACCCGGGCTAAATATCATTGGCTCTGGCCCTGTCCCTCCTAACCCAGGCGAACTTATGCTCATGCCCAAGATCGGAGAGCTGATAGAAGGCCTAAAGGAGCGGTTTGACTTTATAATCTTAGATACCTCTCCTGTAGGACAGGTGGCAGATGCGCTCTCTTTAGCCCCTTATGCTGACTCCAGCCTTTACCTAGTGCGCTATAACTATACCTATAAAGAGCAGTTGAAAATCATCGATGACATCTACCAGACTAATAAAATAAAGTCACCCATGATCGTATTGAATGATGCTAAAAAAGGAAACACTTATGGGTACGGATATGGCTATGGTTACGGATATGGTTACGGATATGGAGAAGATCAAAAAGGAACGTGGAAGAGCTGGTGGGAAAAGGTGAAAAGGAGTTAGGTGGTAGATGTTAGATTTTAGACGGTTGACAGTTGACAATAAGCAGTAAGCAAAGGAAAACTGTAGTCTCCCGATAAGCCCGTCATTGCGATATGGAGTTAGAGAGTGACATAAGCTACGACGCTAAAGAAACATTCAACCATTGATTCAACTAAAAGTGAAGCAATCTCAACGTTAGTGCACCAATTGATTAGTTGAGTTGACAACAAGGAATAAGCAAAGGAAAAACAGCAGTCTTTAGATACACCGTCATTAAATAGCCGTGGTTCGTATCTTCAAGCACCACATTACAAACGAAAAACAAACAGGTCAGCAAGTGATCCAATACACTCACATATTATTAATCTCTCTTCTCCTCTCCCCTTCACTCCTATTAGGGCAAAGCGTCAATGCTCCAATATCTGCTGATTACTATCACCTCATCGACCGCTATACCATTAAACAAACTCAGTTTGATCCAAGAATCCATTCGAGCATAAAGCCATTTCAGCGAAAAGCAATAGCGGGCTTTGTAGATCATCATCTTGATAGTCTGCAAGGCTACAACGATAAGGACCGCTTCAATTTACAGTTCTTGGCCAACGACAACTGGGAATGGGCTCAAAAGGCAGATGTCGAGAACAAACCCATACTAAAAGCCTTCTACCAACGAAAGCCAGACTTCTACAGCATCAGCACGTCCGATTTTGACCTAAGCGTTAATCCTGTACTTAATTTTGAGGCTGGCATTGAGCCTGATGCGGACCACAACCCTTTCCTTAATACGCGAGGAGTAGAAATAAGGGCGCGCATAGACAAAAAGGTTCAGCTTTATACTTTTATAGGCGAAAACCAGGCACGGTTTCCCAGCTATGCAAGAGAAAGGATCACAACACAGCGGGCCATCCCTGGAGAGGGCTTCTACAAAGGTTTCAAAACGCAGGGACATGATTTCTTCACGGCCCGAGGATACATCAGCTTCAATCTTACTAAAAGCATCAATTTACAAGCTGGTCAAGACAAGTTCTTTATTGGCAATGGTTTCCGGTCTTTAGTGCTATCTGATTTTGGAAACACCTACCCTTTTGTTAAAATACAGACGCAAGTATGGCGGTTCAATTACACCAACCTCTATGCAGAACTTATAGGAAATCTTCCAGGCAGAAGGAACAGAGAAAGCACAAAAAAGTTCTTTACCATGCACCACTTGAGTCTGAATATTACAGACAATCTTAATGTGGGTGTGTTTGAAGCAATAGTATCCGGCGATAGCACAGGTACAGGGTTTGAGTTAGCCTATCTCAATCCTGTCATTTTTTATCGTGCTGCAGAACATTATACGGGCAGCAACTCCAGCAATGCTATGGTGGGTGCTGATGCCCAATGGAACTTTTTGAACAGATTCCAATTATATGGCCAGTTGGTTTTGGATGAGTTTGTTTTGAGCCATATGCGAGCAAGAGATGGTTGGTGGGCCAATAAGTGGGCTACACAATTGGGACTGAAATATATTGATGTCTTGGGTATAGAAAACTTAGACTTTCAGGCAGAATGGAACAGGGCGAGGCCATTTATGTATTCCCATATTTCCAGCCATACCAATTATACCCATTATGCACAGCCTTTGGCCCATCCACTTGGGGCTAATTTTGATGAAAAGCTTATGGCCATAAAATACCAGCCTTTACGACGCTTGTTTGTCGAAGCACGCTATATGACGGCCAATCATGGAAAAGATGATGGTAGCACCAATTTCGGGGGCGACATCTACAAAAGCTATATAACAAGGACAAAAGAGTTTGATAATAGTGTAGGTCAGGGGATAAGTACGCAAACCAATCTGTTTCAGCTAAACGCCTCTTATATGTTGGCCCATAGGATGCATATCGACCTTAGCCATACTATAAGGAATTATCAAGAAGAAGGCAAAGAAACTACTAATTCCCAGATCACCAGTTTGGGACTCCGATGGAACATTCGTAAGAGGGAGCATTGGTATTAAGAAATCTTGATTGATTTTTTCTCGCAACAAAAAATAAATGACTTTCACGCAAAGAACGCAAAGAAAAAAACGCTGCGCACGCTGCGGAATCTCTGCGTTCGCTGCGTGAAACATATACTTAACTCCGCTGCGCACGTTGCGAATCCGTTGCGTCCGCTGCGTGAAACATTTTACTTAACCCATTGCGTACTCTACGTGAAATAATTTAATACAAACCAGCAACCAACTATGACCGAAAATGAAATAGCCACCACAGTGCTCGATCATGCATTTGCTTTACACAGAGCTTTAGGCCCCGGTTTACTTGAGAGTGTTTATGAAAAAGCTTTATTTTATGATTTAGTAGAAACTGGCCTCACGGTTCAAGCGCAAGTTCCTATGCCATTGATCTACAAAGAAATCCACTTTGAAGCAGGCTTCCGTTTAGACCTACTAGTTGAAAACAAAGTAATTGTGGAACTAAAATCTATCGAAAACTTGGCTCCCATTCATTTTGCTCAAACGCTGACTTACCTAAAACTAAGTAATAAACGCCTAGGGCTTTTAATCAACTTTAATAATAAGTTACTAAAAGATGGGGTTCATAGGATAGCAAATAACTTGTAACATTCATCCCTGTTTCACGCCGCGATCGCCACGAAAAAACACAAAGTACGCAACGGATAAAAAACTTTCTCGCAGGGCTCGCTGCGATACTCGTTGCGCCACTACGTAAAACAAATTAATATATCGAATCCATTGTGGTTGCTGCTTGAAATAATTACTTAACCCCGTTGCGCACGTCGCGAATCCGTTGCGGTCGTTGTGTGAAATATTTTACTTAAATCGTTGCGCACGTCGCGAATCCGTTGCGAGCGCTGCGTGAAACAAATTACTTTAACCATACTAAAAAGTGTACAACACACCATACCATTCACAAGACCTTAGCAATTCCTCCTTTCTCATTACCGGAGGGGCTGGTTTTATTGGGTCCAACCTTGTTGAATACCTGCTAAAATACAAAGCAGGAAAAGTGAGAGTACTCGACAACTTCTCTACTGGTTCCATAACCAATATTGAAGAGTTTAAGAGCAGCCCCGCTTTTGAACTCATAGAAGGGGATATACGAGACTTGGCTACCTGTCAACAGGCGGTGGAAGGCATAGACTATGTTAGCCACCAAGCCGCATTAGGTTCTGTTCCACGCTCTATCAACGACCCTATCACTACAAATGATGTCAACATCAGTGGCGGTCAGGTCAGAGTGTGGGGATACACTCGCGGCTATCCGAATACGCCGCGCACGCCGAGCGTGCAGTTTGTGGATAACGAGTGGTCTGGAGTGTGGGCCTACGGGAATCCCGTTTGTGACCCTCTGCCGTTTAATAAGCACGTGTGCGGTAATCACAACTGGCAGTCCACGGCGTGGGAACCGGGGGAGACTCCTTCGTTTGTTGCGGACTGGAGGACGCCCAGGGAACCGGAAACCTTGTGTCGCATCGTGCGCGATCCGAATGTTGAGCCTCCATATCAAGAAATCGAGTGTGAGAACGGCGAACGCTACCCGTATCCCGGCGGCGGAGCCGGTGGCGGCGAGTTTGAGGGCTGCACGCTCACGGTGAGCGGTGACACTCTCACGATGACCTGCGGCGATGAAGTCTCCACGGTTTCGCTGTCGGGCCTCAAAGGTGACAAGGGCGAATCCTGCACAGTCACCGAAACGGAGACAGGCGCGCATATAATTTGTGAGGACGGCACAAGCGCGGAGGTGGAACATGGTCCAGCGGGCCCGCCTGGAGCAATCGGGGAAACCGGCCCACAAGGTGAGCAAGGCGAAAAAGGCGATAAGGGCGACTCTTGCACGGTCACCGAAGCGGGCGACGGTTCGGGTCTGGATGTCT
>SMEK01000423.1_pt1 | contig 16433 bp, 30 predicted proteins | sample 2456371 | NCBI WGS metagenome assembly SMEK01 (sample SAMN10132590, study PRJNA489261) | soil metagenome | isolation source: day1 antibiotic-loamy sand soil ammended with composted manure from dairy... | place: USA | collected 2015-04-01
GGCCATGGAGATCATCGCCGAGCTCGAGGGCTGCGAGCGGGGGAGCTACTGCGGCAGCGTGGCGTGGTGGAGTCACGGAGGGAGGTTCCTAAATGGGTCGCAGCTTGAAAAAAGGACCATTTTGTGATGAACATTTAATGAAAAAGGTAGAAGCACAACAAGGTCTAGACAAAAAACAAGTAATTAAAACTTGGTCTCGCCGTTCTACGATCTTCCCTAACTTCATCGGACTAACAATTGCGGTTTATGATGGACGCAAACATGTTCCGGTATACATCACAGAAGATATGGTAGGTCACAAACTAGGCGAGTTCGTACCAACTCGTACTTATAAAGGTCACGGTGCGGATGACAAAAAAACAAGACGCTAATTTTGAGAGGAGGTAGATCCTGATGACAACAAAAGCTAAAGCCGTTGCTCGCACAGTCCGAATTGCCCCTCGTAAAGTGCGCTTAGTAGTAGATTTAATTAGAGGCAAGCAAGTAGGAGAAGCAGTTGCAATTTTACGTCATACTCCAAAAGCGGCGTCTCCAGTCGTTGAGAAAGTATTAAAATCTGCAGTTGCAAATGCTGAGCACAATTACGAATTAGATCCAAACAACTTATACATTTCTGAAATTTATGTTGATGAAGGACCAACATTAAAACGTTATCGTCCACGTGCGCAAGGACGTGCAAGCGCAATTAATAAACGCACAAGCCACATCACTGTAGTGGTATCTGAGAAGAAGGAGGGTTAATTTTGGGTCAAAAAGTACATCCAAACGGATTGCGAATTGGTATCATTCGTGATTGGGAGTCAAAATGGTACGCTGAAAAAGACTACGCTGAATTACTTCACGAAGATATCAAAATCCGTAAATATATCGAAACTACTTTAAAAGAAGCAGCGATTTCCAAAGTTGAAATCGAACGTGCTGCAAATCGAGTGAACATTACGATTCACACTGCAAAGCCAGGGATGGTAATCGGTAAAGGTGGTACGGAAGTAGAAAACTTACGTAAATACTTAAGCGATATCACTGGTAAACGTGTACACATCAACATCGTTGAAATTAAAAAAGCGGATCTTGATGCAAAATTAGTTGCAGAAAATATCGCTCGTCAACTTGAAAACCGTGTTTCATTCCGTCGTGCTCAAAAACAAGCGATTCAACGCACTATGCGCGCAGGAGCAAAAGGGATTAAAACGCAAGTATCTGGTCGTTTAGGCGGTGCGGATATCGCACGTGCAGAACATTATAGTGAAGGAACTGTACCACTTCATACGCTTCGTGCAGACATCGATTACGCTCACGCAGAAGCAGATACAACATACGGAAAATTAGGTGTAAAAGTATGGATTTATCGTGGTGAGGTCCTTCCTACGAAGAAAAACTCTGCGGAAGGAGGAAAATAATTATGTTAATGCCAAAACGTGTTAAATATCGTCGCGAACATCGTGGTAAAATGCGCGGTCAAGCAAAAGGCGGTCGTGAAGTACAATTTGGTGAATGGGGTCTTCAAGCTCAAACTGCTAGCTGGATCACTAACCGTCAAATTGAAGCCGCTCGTATTGCGATGACTCGTTACATGAAACGTGGCGGTAAAGTTTGGATTAAAATTTTCCCACACAAACCTTATACGAAAAAACCTCTTGAGGTACGTATGGGTTCCGGTAAAGGTTCTCCAGAAGGTTGGGTAGCTGTAGTAAAACCAGGAAAAGTTATGTTTGAAGTTGCAGGTGTTTCTGAAGAAGTTGCACGCGAAGCGCTTCGTTTGGCATCACATAAACTTCCTGTGAAATGTAAAATTGTGAAACGTCAAGAAACTGGTGGTGATTCTAATGAAAGCTAAAGAAATCCGTGAACTTGCCACTTCTGAAATCGAATTAAAAGTTAAATCACTGAAAGAAGAGCTTTTCAACCTTCGCTTCCAATTGGCGACTGGTCAATTAGAAAACACAGCTCGCATTCGTGAAGTTCGTAAAGCGATTGCGCGTATGAAAACTGTGATTCGTGAAAGAGAAATCAGTGGAGATAACTGATAAAGGAGGTCCGCTAATATGACTGAGCGTAAACAGCGCAAAGTTTACACTGGCCGTGTAGTTTCAGACAAAATGGACAAAACAATCGTTGTCCTAGTTGAAACTTATAAAAAACACAAATTATACGGCAAGCGTGTAAAGTATTCTAAAAAATTCAAAGCTCACGATGAGCACAACGAAGCAAAAGTCGGTGACATCGTACGCATTATGGAAACACGCCCGCTATCAGCTACAAAGCATTTCCGTCTTGTAGAAGTAGTAGAAAAAGCGGTTATTATTTAATAGAAATTCGGAAAATACGTGAATTCCGAAGGGAGGTAACCTAAGTGATCCAACAAGAATCTCGTTTAAAAGTTGCTGACAACTCAGGTGCACGTGAAGTGTTAACAATTAAAGTGCTTGGTGGTTCTGGTCGTAAAACTGCAAACATCGGTGATATTATCGTTTGCACAGTTAAGAAAGCAACACCAGGAGGCGTTGTTAAGAAAGGTGACGTTGTAAAAGCCGTTGTAGTACGTACTAAATCTGGTGTTCGCCGTAAAGATGGCACTTACATTAAATTTGACGAAAACGCATGCGTTATCATCAGAGACGATAAGTCACCGCGTGGTACTCGTATTTTCGGACCGGTTGCACGTGAGTTACGCGATAACAACTTTATGAAAATCATTTCCCTAGCTCCAGAAGTTCTTTAATTATCTGATAGTACCAATTAAGGAGGTGCGACACATAATGCATGTTAAAAAGGGCGACAAAGTAAAAGTTATTACAGGAAAAGACAAAGGTAAAGAAGGTATCGTACTTGCTGCTTTTCCAAAAAAAGATCGGGTAATTGTTGAAGGTGTAAACATCGTTAAAAAACACGTAAAACCTAATCAATTAAACCCACAAGGTGGTATTGTAAGCCAAGAAGCACCAATCCACGTTTCGAACGTTATGCTAATCGATCCAAAAACTGGCGAGCCGACTCGTGTAGGTTATAAAATCGAAAATGGCAAAAAAGTTCGTGTTGCAAAAAAATCTGGTGCAGTAATCGACTAATAAGAAATTTTGAAAGGAGGTACAAACATGAACCGCCTAAAAGAAAAATACAACAACGAAGTAGTTCCTGCTTTAATGAGCAAGTTTGGATATAAATCAATCATGCAAGTTCCAAAAGTTGAAAAAATCGTAGTTAACATGGGTGTTGGTGACGCAGTACAGAACTCTAAAGCATTAGATGCTGCAGTTGAAGAACTAGCTATTATTACTGGTCAAAAACCTGTTGTTACTAGAGCGAAAAAATCAATCGCTGGATTCCGTTTACGTGAAGGGATGCCAATTGGTGCAAAAGTTACATTACGTGGTGAACGTATGTATGATTTCCTTGATAAATTAATTTCTATCGCACTTCCGCGTGTACGCGACTTCCGCGGTGTTTCTAAAAAAGCGTTTGATGGTCGTGGAAACTACACTTTAGGTGTTAAAGAACAATTGATTTTCCCTGAAATCGATTACGATAAAGTTTCAAAAGTGCGCGGTATGGATATCGTGATCGTAACGACAGCGAACTCTGATGAAGAAGCTCGCGAGTTATTGACACAATTCGGTATGCCGTTCCAAAAATAATAAAAGGAGGGCGAAAACGTGGCAAAAAAATCAATGATCGTTAAACAAAAACGTAAACCTAAGTTTAAAGTACAAGAATACACACGTTGTGAACGCTGTGGTCGTCCACACTCTGTATATCGTAAATTTAAACTTTGCCGTATTTGTTTCCGTGAACTTGCATATAAAGGACAAATTCCTGGTGTGAAAAAAGCTAGCTGGTAATCCCCAAAAAATGGGAAGGAGGTAATAAGAATATGACAATGACAGATCCAATTGCAGATATGCTAACTCGCATCCGTAATGCGAACATGGTTCGTCACGAAAAGTTAGAAGTACCGGCTTCCAACATTAAAAAGGAAATCGCTGAAATCCTTAAGCGAGAAGGCTTCATCCGTGACGTTGAATATATCGATGACAACAAACAAGGTATCATCCGTATTTTCTTAAAATATGGAAAAAATAACGAACGTGTAATTACTGGATTAAAACGTATTTCTAAACCAGGTTTACGCGTATATGCGAAAACTGACGAAATTCCAAAAGTGTTAAACGGCTTAGGTATCGCAATTCTTTCAACTTCTCAAGGCGTGTTAACTGATAAAGAAGCACGTGCTAAAAAAGTGGGCGGAGAAGTTTTAGCTTACGTTTGGTAATAAGTAATTTGTGAATGGAGGTGCAATGAAATGTCTCGTGTAGGTAAAAAACCGATCGAAGTTCCTGCTAACGTTACAGTAACAGTTGCTGAGGACAACACTGTAACAGTAAAAGGACCGAAAGGCGAACTAACTCGTCAATTCAATCAAGATATGAAAATCGAGCAAGAAGGCAACGTAATTACTGTTGTTCGCCCTTCTGATTCAAAAGAACACCGTACAATCCACGGTACAACTCGTGCGTTACTTGCAAACATGGTGAAAGGTGTATCTGAAGGATTCTCTCGTTCTTTAGAACTTATTGGGGTTGGGTACCGTGCTCAATTACAAGGGAAAAAACTTGTATTAAACGTTGGTTACTCACATCCTGTTGAATTCACTGCTGAACCAGGTATCGAAATTGAAGTTCCTTCAAATACAAAAGTTGTTGTTAAAGGAATTGACAAAGAACGTGTAGGTGCATTCGCAGCTGACATTCGCGCTGTACGTCCACCTGAACCATATAAAGGTAAAGGTATTCGTTACGAAGGCGAATATGTACGTCGTAAAGAAGGTAAAACAGGTAAATAATGCTAGCTAAGCGTTAGAAAGGAGTGACCACTGTGATTACGAAACTAGATAAAAATAAAGTTCGTAAAAAACGTCATGCACGCGTGCGTACAAAAATCCACGGTACACCTGAACGTCCACGTTTAAACGTTTACCGTTCTAACAAAAACATTTACGCACAAATCATTGACGATGTTGCAGGACATACACTTGTTAGTGCTTCAACATTAGAAAAAGATTTTGAAGGTGCTGGCAACAATAAAGAGGCTGCAGCAAAAGTTGGCGAATTGATCGCAAAACGTGCATTAGAGAAAAATATTACTACAGTTGTATTTGACCGTGGTGGTTATTTATATCATGGACGTGTAAAAGCATTAGCAGATGCTGCACGCGAAAACGGTTTACAATTTTAATAAGAAGGAGGGACATACTTCATGAGTCGTATTGACGCAAGCAAACTGGAACTTGAAGAACGCGTTGTAACGATTAACCGCGTTGCGAAAGTTGTTAAAGGTGGACGTCGCTTCCGCTTCTCAGCTTTAGTAGTAGTAGGAGATAAAAACGGTCATGTAGGATTTGGTACTGGTAAAGCTCAAGAAGTACCAGATGCGATTCGTAAAGCTGTAGAAGATGCGAAGAAAAACTTAATCGAAGTACCACGTGTAGGTGGAACTATTCCACACGAGGTAATTGGTCACTTCGGTGCAGGAGAAATTTTAATGAAACCTGCTTCTGAAGGTACTGGAGTAATTGCTGGTGGACCAGTACGTGCAGTACTTGAGTTAGCAGGAATTACGGATATCCTATCAAAATCTCTAGGTTCTAACACACCAATCAATATGGTACGTGCTACAGTTGAGGGATTAAAACAATTAAAACGTGCTGAAGAAGTTGCAAAACTTCGTGGTAAAACAGTAGAAGAGCTATTAGGATAAGGGGGGATAATCATGGCTAACAAATTAGAAATCACCCTCAAAAGATCTGTAATCGGAGCTAATGAAAAACAACGTAAAACAGTTGAAGCTTTAGGCTTAAAAAAGGTTAATTCTACTGTAGAACATGCAGATAATCCAGCTATTCGTGGTATGATTAATAAAGTGTCACACTTAGTATCAGTTAAAGAAATTTAATGATTTATAAAATGTACAAGGAGGTGCCACCTATAATGAAACTTCATGAACTTAAACCAGCAGAAGGTTCACGTAAAAAACGTAACCGTGTTGGTCGTGGTATCGGTTCTGGTAACGGTAAAACTTCTGGTCGCGGTCAAAAAGGTCAAAACGCTCGTTCTGGAGGCGGTGTACGTCCAGGATTTGAAGGTGGTCAAAACCCACTATTCCGTCGTTTACCAAAACGTGGATTTACAAATGTGAACCGTAAAGAATATGCAATCGTGAACCTAGATGCATTAAATCGTTTCGAAGATGGTGCAGAAGTTACACCTGCATTATTGATCGAAACAGGTATCGTGAGCAAAGAAAAAGCTGGTATTAAGGTTCTTGGTAACGGAACGCTTAATAAAAAGCTTAACGTGAAAGCTCACAAGTTCTCTGCTTCTGCGAAAGAAGCTATCGAGAACGCCGGCGGAACAGCTGAGGTGATTTAATGTTTCAAACATTCGCAAACTTTATGCGCGTTCGTGATATTCGAAACAAAATCTTTTTCACATTATTAATGCTTATCGTCTTTCGTTTAGGAACATTCATCCCTGTACCTAACGTAGATGCAGATGTATTAAAAGTAACGGATCAATTTAACTTAGTTGGTTTTCTTAACGTGTTTGGTGGCGGTGCATTAGCAAACTTCTCAATCTTTGCATTGGGAATTATGCCTTATATCACTGCCTCAATCATTGTTCAATTGTTACAAATGGATGTCGTGCCTAAGTTTGCAGAATGGGGACGTCAAGGTGAAGTAGGTCGCCGGAAGTTAGCCCAATTTACCCGCTACTTTACTGTAGTGTTAGCTTTCATCCAAGCCTTCGCTATGTCATTCGGTTTTAACCAATTATATGGTGGAACATTAATTACAGATACTAGTGTTTTATCTTATTTGACAATAGCAATTGTGCTTACGGCTGGTACTGCATTTTTGCTATGGCTTGGTGAGCAAATTACCGCACACGGCGTTGGTAATGGTATTTCAATCATTATCTTTGCTGGTATTGTCGCTGCAATACCTACAACGGTTAACCAAATTTATGCTCAACAAATTGAAGGTGCAGGGGATCAACTATTCATCCGCATTGTCGTTTTAGTACTTCTTGCATTAATAATGTTGGCCATTATTGTTGGAGTAATTTACGTACAACAAGCGTTACGTAAGATTCCAATTCAGTATGCAAAAAGAGTTTCTGGTCGAGCAATGAATGTTGGTGCACAACAAACGCACTTACCTTTAAAAGTGAACGCTGCAGGAGTTATTCCAGTAATCTTCGCAGTAGCGTTCATTATTACACCTCAGACTTTAGCTGCGTTCTTCGGTGAGAACAAAATCACCACGTTCATTATCAACACGTTTGACTATACTAAACCTGTTGGAATGATTATTTATATTGCTTTAATTATTGCGTTTACTTATTTCTACGCATTTATTCAAGTAAATCCCGAACGCGTTGCAGATAACCTGAAAAAACAAGGTGCATATATTCCTGGAATTCGTCCAGGGAATGATACACAAAACTACTTAACAAAAGTGTTATATCGTTTAACATTTGTTGGTGCTCTGTTTTTGACTGTTGTTTCGATTTTGCCAATTTTATTCATTAATTTTATGAATTTACCGGCTTCCGCTCAAATTGGTGGAACGAGTGTTATCATCGTTGTCGGTGTGGCATTAGAAACAATGAAACAATTAGAAGCCCAACTAGTTAAGCGTCATTATAAAGGCTTTATGAAATAAATGTTGGTTAGGAAACATTATTGTTTCCTAAGCCAGCACTTAGGAGGGAAATAACCGTATGAATATCGTTTTAATGGGCTTGCCAGGTGCTGGTAAAGGTACGCAAGCAGAAAAAATCGTGAATAAGTACGAAATCCCTCATATTTCTACAGGTGATATGTTCCGTGCTGCTATCAGTCAAGGTACGGAACTAGGTCTTAAAGCGAAATCCTATATGGATCAAGGTGCATTAGTTCCAGACGAGGTTACTATTGGCATCGTGCGCGAAAGACTTGCACAAAAAGACTGTGAAAATGGATTCTTACTTGATGGGTTCCCACGCACGGTTCCTCAAGCAGAAGCATTAGATAACATCTTAGAAGAACTTGGGAAAAAAATCGATCATGTGATTAATATCCAAGTTGAAAAAGATGAACTAGTTGCACGTTTAAGCGGTCGTCGTATCTGTAAAACTTGCGGCGCTACTTATCACGTTATTTTTAATCCTCCTAAAGTGGAAGGAAAATGTGATAAGGATGGCGGAGAATTATACACTCGAGCTGATGACAATCCTGAGACGGTTGCTAATCGCCTGGAAGTAAATATGAAACAAGCACAACCTTTACTTGATTTTTATGAATCTAAAGGTTTATTAACAAATATTAATGGTCAGCAAGAGATTGAAAAAGTGTTTGCTGATCTTGACGCTCTATTATTACAGGGCAGTCGCAGCTGATACCCGTCATTCTTTCGAAAGTCATAATACTTTTCGCGAGGGGTAATCGGAGGCAACATAAAATATTGAGAGTTGCAAAAGCATATTAGTGCCCGGTATACACTACTTGCGAAAGTGCTTATACTTACTTAGAAAGTTCTTTTGTGAAGAGTGTTATGGGTTTCGTGGAAGCATCAAGTGAACGGGTGTGAATTTTCCATGATATCCGGACATTTTAACAAAGGAATACAGTTTCCTTACCGGATCTGTTCATTCCCTGGATTGTGTGAAGCGAAACCAGACGAGCGTCTTTCGAACATCTCTCATACAATCCAACGTTTGTTAATGGAGTTGCTTCTAACCTGTAAAATCTGTTGCGAGTGTTCTCTAGGGAGAACGATTTAGCACATATAGAAGGGAGACAGGGTTGATGGCGAAAGACGATGTAATTGAAGTCGAAGGAACAGTTGTTGAGACTTTGCCAAACGCGATGTTTAAGGTAGAATTAGAAAATGGGCACACGGTGCTTGCACACGTTTCCGGAAAGATTCGTATGCATTTCATTCGAATTTTACCTGGAGATAAGGTTACTATTGAGTTATCTCCTTATGATTTAACTCGCGGTCGTATCACATACCGTTTTAAATAATCTTTTGCACTCCGAAGACTAAGGAGGTTGAGTTAAATGAAAGTGAGACCATCTGTAAAACCGATTTGCGAAAAATGTAAAGTTATTCGCCGACGCGGTAAAGTAATGGTAATCTGTGAAAATCCAAAACACAAACAAAAACAAGGATAATTTTTAAGGAGGTGCGAATAAATGGCACGTATTGCTGGTGTTGATATTCCTCGCGATAAACGCGTAGTAATTTCATTAACTTATATTTATGGTGTTGGTAAACCAACTGCTCAAAAAGTATTAGCTGCAGCTGGTGTATCTGAAGATACTCGTGTACGTGATCTTACTGAAGATGAATTAGACAGAATCCGTACAGAATTAGATAAGTACAAAATTGAAGGTGACTTACGTCGTGAAGTATCACTAAACATTAAACGTTTAATGGAAATTGGTTGCTATCGTGGTATCCGTCACCGTCGTGGTCTACCTGTTCGTGGACAAAATACGAAAAACAATGCACGTACTCGTAAAGGTCCTCGTAAAACTGTTGCGAACAAGAAAAAATAATAAGTAAAGGGGGTTCCTTCCGTAATGGCTCGTAAACAACAATCACGTAAACGTCGTGTGAAAAAGAATATCGAATCAGGTATTGCACACATTCGTTCTACATTTAACAATACAATCGTAACGATTACTGATATGCAAGGGAATGCAGTTTCTTGGTCAAGTGCAGGTGCTCTTGGATTCAAAGGTTCTCGTAAATCTACTCCATACGCTGCTCAAATGGCTGCTGAAGCCGCTGCTAAAGCTTCCCTTGAGCATGGTTTAAAAACGTTAGAAGTAACTGTTAAAGGTCCAGGTGCAGGTCGTGAAGCGGCTATCCGTGCACTTCAAGCTGCAGGACTTGAAGTAACAGCAATTAAAGATGTTACACCAGTTCCACATAACGGTTGCCGTCCGCCAAAACGTCGTCGTGTGTAATGGGTGCAACTCTTTGGAGTACATCATTCTTGTGCAAGAAGAATTGTACAAATTTATAAAGTCAAGATTTTTTGACTATTATGATGGTATGACCTATACAGTCGATGTTTTGAAGGAGGGTAAATTGAATGATCGAAATTGAAAAACCAAAGATTGAAACTGTTGAGATCAGCGAAGATTCCACATATGGTAAGTTTGTTATAGAACCACTAGAACGTGGATATGGTACTACTTTGGGTAATTCTTTACGTCGTATCCTTCTATCCTCATTACCGGGTGCAGCGATTACATCTGTACAAATTGATGGGGTATTACATGAATTCTCAACTATTGAAGGGGTAGTAGAGGATGTTGCTTCAATCATTTTAAACTTAAAAAAACTTGCACTGAAAATCTACTCCGATGAGGAAAAAATTCTCGAGATTGATGTGAAAGGTGAAGCAACAGTTACAGCAAGTGATATCACACATGATAGTGATGTTGAAATTTTAAATCCAGATTTGTATATAGCAACAATCGCAAGCAACGGTCATTTGCGTATACGTATGTATGCTAAGAGAGGCCGTGGTTACACTCCTGCTGATCAAAACAAACGTGAGGATCTTCCTATCGGCGTGATCCCGATCGACTCTATTTACACTCCAGTTTCACGCGTTAATTATCAAGTGGAAAATACTCGTGTAGGACAAAATTCCGATTACGATAAATTGTCCCTTGATGTGTGGACTGATGGTAGCATCGGTCCGAAAGAAGCGATTTCACTCGGAGCGAAAATATTAACAGAGCATCTAAATATTTTTGTTGGTCTAACAGATGAAGCACAAGCAGCGGAAATCATGGTAGAAAAAGAAGAGGACCAAAAAGAAAAAGTATTAGAGATGACGATCGAAGAATTAGATCTTTCTGTTCGTTCCTATAACTGTTTAAAACGTGCAGGTATTAATACAGTATTAGAACTTACGAATAAGTCTGAAGACGATATGATGAAAGTTCGTAATCTTGGACGTAAGTCATTAGAAGAAGTAAAAGCAAAACTTGCAGAGCTTGGCTTATCTTTACGTAAAGAAGACTAAGCAATCGTTATTTATTATGTTCGAATAAAGGAGGGAACATTCATGGGTTACAGAAAACTAGGCCGTACAAGTTCTCAACGTAAAGCGTTATTACGTGATTTAGCAACTGATTTAATTATTAATGAACGCATTGAAACAACTGAAGCTCGTGCAAAAGAATTACGTTCAGTTGTTGAGAAAATGATTACTTTAGGTAAACGCGGAGATTTACATGCTCGCCGTCAAGCTGCAGCATTCATCCGTCGTGAAGTAGTGACAACTACTGATGAAGAAGGAAACGAAAAAACTAAATTCGCTCTTCAAAAATTATTTGATGATGTTGCGCCACGTTACGCTGATCGCCAAGGTGGTTATACACGTATCTTAAAAGTAGGTCCTCGTCGTGGTGACGGAGCGCCTGTAGTAATTATCGAGTTAGTTTAATTTTTAGGGGGTGTCCGGGTTTCCGGTTGAACTCGCCCCCCTTTTTTACAAATGTGTGATTTATACGACAATAAAATGGCACATGAGCGTTATGATGATCGAATGAAAAATTCGTATCGTCTAGCTCTCCGCACCTCATTCATCAGATTACGGAACGTTAATAAACCGTACTTCTATAAATGTTATTAGCGCATTTCTCCTGAATGAGGTGCGCGCTTTTTTATTCAAACCAAAATCTATTAAAGAGTATGTAAAAATAAAATACGTTTCTTCATGTAATTTTCAAAATTTTTAAACGTGTTTTATTTTTATATATAGGAGATTCATTTAGAACTAGAAATGTAGAGCCCTGGAGAGAGGAGCATAGATGTGACCGAAATTCTATCATTTCATAATGTATCTTTTTCATACACACCTGACAAACCTGATGCCCGTAAAGCTGTTCAAAATGTTTCGTTTTCAATTAATGAGGGTGAGTGGATTGCCATTGTCGGTCATAATGGTTCAGGCAAATCTACAATGGTGAAGATGGTTTGTGGTCTCCTCTTCCCGCAGGAGGGGGAAATTCACGTCATGCAGAGCATATTAAATGAAGAGACTCTTTGGGATATTCGCTCAAAAATTGGAATGGTTTTTCAAAATCCAGATAACCAATTTGTTGGAGCGACAGTGCAAGACGATGTTGCCTTTGCATTAGAAAACAACGGAGTGCCTTTTGAAGAAATGGTTGAACGGGTTTCTTCGTCTTTAAAGAAAGTCAAAATGTATGAGTTTTTAAACCATGAACCCCATCATTTATCAGGTGGTCAAAAGCAACGTGTTGCCATTGCCGGAGCACTTGCAATGCATCCGAAACTATTAATTTTAGACGAAGCAACTTCCATGCTTGATCCACAAGGGCGACTAGAAGTATTGCAAACAGTTCTAGAATTAAGAAAAGAAATTGGCTTAACAGTTTTATCGATTACGCACGATGTTGAAGAAGCACTTCTCGCAGACCGAGTTATTTTTATGAACCAGGGCAAGAAATATGCAGAAGGTTCACCAGAAGAAATTTTTGCATTAGGGGATAAATTGACTGAATTTGGTTTAGAATTGCCTTTTGCAATGAGGATGACAGAGCTGCTCCAAGCAAAAGGTGTACATTTATCAGGCAATAATTTAACAGAAGAAGAGTTGGTGAATGATCTATGGACATCAAACTTCAACAAGTAAGCTATGCATATTCAGCAGGTACACCTTTTGAGAAGTATGCTTTATTTGATGTGGAGATGGATATTCCATCTAAAACCTATCATGCAATCATTGGACATACAGGTTCTGGTAAATCAACGATTCTCCAACATTTCAATGGATTATTAAAACCAACAAAAGGAATCGTACATATTGGAGAACGAAAAATCGAAGCGGGAAAAAAGGCAAAAGAATTAAAACCAATTCGTCAAAAGGTAGGTATTGTATTCCAATTCCCAGAGCACCAACTATTTGAAGAAACAGTATTAAAAGACATTATGTTCGGTCCGATGAATTTTGGTGTTTCTGAAGAAGAAGCGGAGAAGAGGGCTCGCGAAGGCATCAAACAAGTTGGATTGCCTGAAGAAGTGTTAGACAAGTCGCCTTTTGATTTATCAGGCGGACAAATGAGACGGGTTGCAATAGCTGGAGTACTTGCAATGAATCCAGATGTGATTGTATTAGATGAACCTACTGCTGGGCTCGACCCTAGAGGACAGAAAGAAATTATGGATTTGTTTTATCGTCTGCATAAAGAGAGAGAATTAACAACCATTCTAGTCACCCATAGCATGGAAGATGCGGCGAAATACGCAGATCAAATTTCGATTATGCATGAAGGACGCTGTGTGTTAACAGGTGTTCCACGGGAAATATTTTCAGAAAGTGAAACGCTAAAAAAATATCGATTAGAAATTCCTCGTATCGTGAAATTTCAACAAAAGATTGAAAAGTTAATAGGAAAGCCACTTTCAAAAATTTGTTTAACTGAGGAAGAGCTAGCGGATGAGATTGCTCGGTCGTTAAAGGAGCGTGATCATTCATGATGGAGAAAATGATTTTCGGACGATTTATCCCAGGAGATTCCTTCGTACATCAGTTAGATCCACGTTCCAAACTCATATTTACGTTTATTTTTGTGGTTATTGTATTTTTAGCGAACAATGCGGCTACATATGGCCTATTGTTAATTTTTACATTGTTTGTCATTTTGATTTCAAGAATTCGATTACATTTTTTAATAAATGGATTAAAACCGGTTATCATTTTAGTAATTTTCACGTTTCTCATTCACATTCTCTTTACTAGAGAAGGAGATGTACTACTGAACCTTGGTTTTCTAAAGGTTTATGAAGCAGGTTTAAGACAAGGAATTTTCATATCGATCCGTTTTGTTGTACTTGTATTTATTACAACAATCTTAACATTAACAACTTCTCCTATTTCAATAACAGACGGACTTGAAGTACTATTAAATCCTTTGAAGAAATTTAAATTGCCGATTCATGAATTAGCATTGATGATGTCCATTGCGTTACGCTTTATTCCAACGCTAATGGATGAAACGGATAAAATCATGAAAGCACAAATGGCGAGAGGGTCCGATTTAGGAGCAGGACCAATAAAAGATCGAATTAAAGCGGTTGTTCCCCTTCTGGTGCCTTTATTTGTAAGCGCCTTTAAACGGGCAGAAGATTTAGCAACAGCAATGGAAGTGCGGGGATATCGAGGAGGAGAAGGACGCACTCGATATCGCCAGTTAAAATGGGATGCGAAAGATACAACCTGTATTTTTGCATTAGTATTGATGACTGCTCTTTTAGTGTTCTTCCGCAGTTAGAAAAAGGTGAGAGACTTGCGACGCTTAAAAGCAATTATTTCTTATGATGGAACGCACTTTTCTGGCTACCAAGCGCAGCCGGGAAAAAGAACGGTGCAATCTGAAATTGAAAAGGTATTAACAGTAATGCATAAGGGCGAACACATACGCATTTTTGCTAGCGGACGTACAGATGCGCGTGTTCATGCCACTGGACAAGTCATTCATTTTGATACGACTCTTTCGATTCCAGCAGAAAACTATAAAGTGGCATTAAATGCACAATTGCCAGCTGATGTTCGAATACTCGATATGGAAGAAGTTTCCCCTGATTTTCATGCTCGATTTGATGCGAAAGGAAAACGATACCGGTATAAATGGAATTGTGATGAAGTCCAAAGTCCTTTCAAGAGAAACTATACTGTTGAAACGAGAGGAAGAAAGCCGGACGTAAGTAAAATGGAAAACGGCGCAGCTTATTTAGTTGGTACTCATGACTTTACTAGTTTTTGTGCAGCGAGTACACCTGTTGATGACAAAGTTCGCACGATTTATTCCATCGATTTTGAGTGGCACGATCAGGAACTTCATATGGTCATTGAAGGAAGTGGCTTTTTATATAATATGGTTCGGATTATTGCTGGTACTTTATGGGAAGTTGGGATTGGAAAAAGAGAGGCAGAATCTATTAAGGACATTATTGAATCGAAAAATCGCGAAATGGCAGGAACAACGGCTCCTCCCCACGGGCTATATTTAGAAAAAGTATACTATTAATGCGATAACAACTTTTCCTTGTGTTCAACATTTTTCTTGACTTATGTTTTGAACTATAATATTATAACATATGGTATTTTCATTCCACTTATAAGCCCCGAAACTTATTAGTGAGAAAAATGGAAAATTAACGGTTCATGAAATCGATTAGGAGGATATATACATGCGTACAACATTTATGGCGAAAGGTCATGAAGTAGAGCGTAAATGGTTAGTAGTTGACGCAGAAGGTAAAACGCTTGGTCGTTTAGCTTCAGAAGTCGCTGCTATTTTACGCGGTAAACATAAACCAATTTATACACCACACGTTGACACTGGTGACTATGTAATCGTAATTAACGCTGAAAAAATTCATTTAACTGGTAACAAATTAGAAGATAAAATTTACTACCGTCACTCTCAATTCGCTGGCGGTTTAAAGAAACGTACAGCAGGCGAAATGCTTGAAAGAAATCCAGAAAGAATGATCGAATTAGCAGTAAAAGGCATGCTTCCTAAAAACTCTTTAGGACGCAAAATGTTCAAAAAGCTTCATGTTTATGCTGGTCCAAATCATCCACATGCTGCACAAAAACCAGAAAGCTTCGAGCTTCGCGGATAATTAATTAGAGGAGGATATTCACTTGGCACAAGTTCAATATACTGGCACAGGTCGTCGTAAAAGCTCAGTAGCTCGTGTACGTTTAGTACCTGGCGAAGGCAAAATCATTATTAATAAACGTGATGTAGAAGAGTACATTCCATTCGAAACATTACGTGAAGTGATTAAACAACCATTAAAATTAACTCAAACTTTAGGTAGTTACGATGTATTAGTAAACGTTAAAGGTGGAGGTTATACTGGACAAGCTGGCGCTATCCGTCACGGTATCGCTCGTGCGTTACTTCAAGTTGATCCAGATTTCCGTCCAGCTTTAAAACAAGCTGGTTTACTAACTCGTGACCCACGCATGAAAGAACGTAAAAAATACGGTCTTAAAGGCGCTCGTCGCGCACCACAATTCTCAAAACGTTAATTTATCAACGTTTACAGCCCATTCTGGATTTTTTAGAATGGGCTGTATATTTAATAAAAAGGGCTCTATAATATTTGGTGTTGGTGGATACAACCAGCACCAATTTTTTTACACAAAAAAATGAAACATGTGACAAACTCTGGTAAAATGTAATCGCCAAACCACATTTCCCAAAGGAGTTGTGTCGTAAGCCCGAATTCAAACGACGCATATCAATCGATCGTACCTCCCTGTAAGATAGAGTTATCGATTACAGAGGAGGTGTTTTTGTTTGGCAGTTGAAAAACTAAATATCGT
>SMEK01000424.1_pt1 | contig 16423 bp, 13 predicted proteins | sample 2456371 | NCBI WGS metagenome assembly SMEK01 (sample SAMN10132590, study PRJNA489261) | soil metagenome | isolation source: day1 antibiotic-loamy sand soil ammended with composted manure from dairy... | place: USA | collected 2015-04-01
GGCAGGGCGACGTACTCCGCCGCCACCGCCGGGAGCGCCAGCATCAGGCCCAGCGCGAGCGCCAGTGCTGCCCGCATGTCAGTGCTCCGGCGCCGGCGGCGGTACGGCTTCAGCGCGGGCCTTGGCCACCTCTTCCTTGGTGATCTGGCCACCCGGGTTGTCCCAGCTGTTCAACACGTAGGTGAGGATGTTCGCTACCTCGTCGTCGGTCAGCTGCGCCATCGGCGGCATCACCGAGTCGTACTCGTGGCCGTTGACGGTGATCTTGCCGGTCAGTCCGTGCGTGACGATCGAAATCGCGCGCTTGGGATCGGCCGCCAGATAGTCCGACTTGGCCAGCGGCGGGAACACGTTGGCCAGGCCCTCGCCATTGTCCTGGTGGCAGACCGAGCAGGTGCCGGTGAACAATTGCTTGCCCGCGGCGATCTGTTCGTCCTTGGTCAGCGTGCCTGCCGCTTGCGCCTTGGCCGCGGTGCTCACCGCCTTCAGGTTCGGCTCGGCGCGGTCGCCCAGGTAGACCGAGTCCACCTCCTTGCCCGAATAGATCGACTTGTCTTCCGGGCCATCGACCTTGAGGATGCCCAGCGCGCCCTTGTTGAACGCGCGGAAGATCGAGTGGTCGACCAGCACGTAGCTGCCCGGCACATCCGTGCGGAACTCCACCGTGGCCGCACCGCCAGCGGGGATCAGCGTGGTCTGCACGTTTTCCTGCGGATGCGTGCCGCCTTCCGGCTGTACCTTGTCGAAGATCTCGCCGATCAGGTGGAAGCTGGAGATCAGGTTGGGGCCGCCGTTGCCGATGAACAGGCGCACCGTTTCGTTGGTCTTGGCGGTCAGCGCGTTGTCGCCGGTGAGCGCGCCCTCGCGGCCGTTGAACAACACATAGGTCGGGTGCTCGTCGATCGCCTTTTCCATGTCGAACGGCTGCAGGCCTTTCTGGCGATATTTGCCGGTGGTGTAGAAGTCGCCCTGCATCACGTAGTACTCGTGGTCGACCGGGCTCAAGCCTTCCGGCGGCTCGACCAGGATCAGCCCGTACATGCCGTTGGCGATGTGCATGCCTACCGGCGCGGTGGCGCAGTGGTAGACGTAGATGCCCTGATTGAGCGCCTTGAAGGTGAACTGCGAAACGTGCCCCGGCGCGGTGAAGCTGGACGCTGCGCCGCCGCCCGGCCCGGTTACGCCGTGCAGGTCGATGTTGTGCGGCATCTTGCTGTCCGGCGCGTTCTTCAGGTGGAACTCCACCGTGTCGCCCTGGCGCACGCGGATGAAGCTGCCCGGCACGGTGCCGCCGAAGGTCCAGAAGGTGTAGCTGACGCCTTCGGAGATCGGCATCTCCTTCTCGATCACTTCCAGCTCGACGATGACCTTCGCCGGGTAGTTGCGGTGGATCGGTGGTGGCACGTGCGGCGGGCTGGTCAGCACCGCATGGATCGGCTCGCCCTGCGGCGGGCCGAAATCACCTCGCTGGGAGGCCACGGAGGTACTGGTTACCGGGGCAGCAGCCGTGCCCGGCGCGGGCCCGGACTTGCCGGAGCAGGCCGCCAGCGCGCAGACGGCGATGGCGGTGACGACAGTGGACAGCGGACGCAACATGACGGTTTTTCCCTGTGGTTTTGCCTGGCCAAAGCATGGCTGGCAAAAACTTCCGTCATTTGATCCGCGTCAAATTGCGAAGCGGAAGTTGGCCACTGCGTCACCCTGCCACAGCGCCCATCACTCCGCGGCAATCAGCCCGGCTTGCCATCCGCCCGCGGGCGCAAATAGATCCACGCCGACCGCAGCACCCACGGCAGGAACGCGAACAGCCAACCGTACGCGGCGATCACCAGCCACAGGTACATATCACCGCCGAGTTCGGCGCGAATGCGCAGCAAGGCCACCAGCTGCAGCAGCCCGAAGCACAGCCACGCGACCTTGCCCATCTGCATCGGTCGGCCGGAATGCCCCTGGGTGACGCGGGTGACCATGGCCACCAGCATCGAACCGAAGAAGCCGATGCCCAGCGCATGCAATGGCGCGCGGCCGAGGATGAGATCGCCGCTGGTGACGTACACGACGTCCTGGATCGCGAACAACACGAAGGCCACCGGCAACCACGCAAACGCCAGGTGCAGCACGGCCAGGATGCCGGGGCGCATCGCCTGCCACGGTCGCCAGCTCAGCGAGTGCCACGCAAACACCAGCGCCAGCGGCACGTCGACCAGCCACAGCCAGCCCAGCACGCCGCGCCAGGTCAAGACCAGGTGCGCCAGCAACAGCACCCACACCAGCGGCATGCTCCAGACGGGGCGGATCACCGGATAGCCCTTGATCACGTTGCCGGTGAAAAACGGCAGCATGCGGTGCATCACCGAGAAATAGATCGGCAGCAACAAGCCGAAGGTGCCGATATGGATCGCCAGCAAGGCGCACTCCGCCGGCGCGCCGAACAGATAGGCGAGGAAGATCGCCAGCCCCAGCAGCCCGAAGCACAGCGCCGCCAGGCACGACCGCGCATGCCCCTTGCGCTCGGCTACCGAGGCGCGCAACACGCCAGCCAGCGTCCACACCCCGATCAGATAGCCCAGCAGCATCAGCGCGATACCCGCCTTGAGCAGCCAGCCCAGGTCGAGCAGGCCCACATGAGCCACCACGTAACCGCCGAACAGGCAGCCGGCCACCGGAAGAAACCGCGAGCGGGGCAAGTCGGGGCGACCCAGCCACTTGGGAAACGTGGTCATCAGGAAGCCGAACATGAACAGCGGGAACAAACCGTACTGGATCAGCATGGCGTGGCCCCAGCCCGGCGGGATCGTCGGCTGCAGCCAGCCGGCAAGGCCGAAGCGCATCCAGGTCAGCTCCACTGCCCACCACGCCATGCTCAGCATCACCGCGATGGTGCCGGCCAGGAACAATGGCCGATGCGGCGCAGCGGCAAGAAGCCGGGGAATGTCGGCGAACGCCGCCGACGGGTCGCGGGGGGATTGCTGGTCGGACATGGTCTCGTCAGCTCGGGATGAGAATGATTCGCCATGGTGCCATGTGGCGCCGGCCGCCGGCTTTGATCTGTATCAGTGCGGCCCGGTGCGCAGCGCCGTCACTCCGGCAGCAGCGCTTGCCCGATCACGCGCAGGCGTGCCGGATCCAGCAACTGCAGCTCGCGCCCCTCGATCTGGATCAGCTTCTGCGCGCGGAAACGACTGAGCACGCGGCTGACCGTCTCGGCCGCCAGCCGCAGGTAGTTGGCGATATCGCCACGCGACATGCTGAGGCGGAACTGCGTGGCGGAAAAGCCGCGCACGGCATAGCGATGCGCCAGGTCCATCAGAAACGCCGCAACGCGTTCGTCGGCGCTGTGATCGCCGGCCAGCAGGCTGGCCGTGCCCAGCTCCTTGCTCAGCATGCGGAACAGGTGCTGCTGCACCGCCGGCACACGCGAGGCCAGCGCGCTCATCGCGGGGAACGAGAAGCGGCAGAAAAACGTCGTGTCCAGCGCCACCGCATCGCACGGGAAATGTTCGGGATAGATCGCGTTCAGGCCGATCACCTCGCCGGGCAGATAGAAGCCGAGCACCTGCTCGCGGCCTTCCTTGTCGACCATGCGGGTTTTGACGGTGCCACCGCGCACGGCAAAGATCGCGCGGAACGGATCGCCGGTACGAAAGATGTGCTCGCCCGCCCGGAACGGCCCGACGTGCTCGACCAGGCACTGCAGTTCGGCCAGCTCGGGCTTGTCGTAACCCGCCGCGATGCAGGCGCTGGAAAACGCGCAGGTGCCGCAGAAACGGGTCTCGTCACCGTCATCGGCAATCGGATTGGGCGGCTCGGGCAGCCGACCTGCCTGGTGCTTGAGTTGCATGATGTGATGGACTGCCGAAGGGGCTGCGAAGGTCATATCACGCGCGAATATCGCGAGACTTGTGCACCGTCGCCCAGATAGGCATCGAAGCACATCGCGATGATACGCAACAGCAACCGCCCCCGCGAGGTCACCTGCAGCATCCGTGAGTCTTCGCGCACCAGCCCGTCGGCCAGCAGCGGGGCCAGCCGCTGCCGCTCGCGCACGAAGTATTCGTCGAACAGCAGCCGGTGATGCGCACCGAACGCGGCTTTTTCCAGCGCGCCGTGGCACATCAACTGGTTGATCAGGTCGCGCCGGATCAGGTCGTCCTCGTCCAGCTGCAGGCCACGGATCACCGGCAGGCGGCCCGCATCCAGCGCGGCGTAGTAGCCGATCAGGTCGCGCGCGTTCTGGCTGTAGCTGTCGCCGATGCGGCCGATCGCGCTGACGCCCAGGCCCACGATGTCGCAGTCGCCGTGGGTCGAGTAACCCTGGAAATTGCGCTGCAATGTGCCGCTGCGTTGCGCCTGCACCAGTTCATCGCCCGCTTTGGCAAAGTGATCCATGCCGATGTAGACGTAGCCGGCCGCCGAGAGAAACTCCAGTGCACGGCCGAACAGCGCCAGCCGCGTGGAGGCGTCGGGCAGGTCCGCAGCGTCGATCTGCCGCTGCGCCTTGAACATCTCCGGGAGGTGCGCGTAGCCGTACACCGCCACGCGATCGGGGTTCAGTGCCACCACCTGTTCCAGCGTGCGGCTGAACCCGTCGACCGTCTGCAGCGGCAGGCCGTAGATCAGGTCGACGCTGGCCGATCGGAACGATGCGTCGCGCGCGGCATCAAGCACCTCCCTGGTTTGCTCGAAACTCTGGATCCGGTTGACCGCCTGCTGCACCGCCGGGTCGAAATCCTGGATGCCGACCGAGATCCGGTTGAAGCCCAGCTCACCCAGCTGGCGCACATAGTCGCCGTCGGCGAAGCGCGGATCGATTTCGATGCCGTACTCGCGGCTCGGTTCATGGCTGAAACTGAAATGCCGCGCGAGGGACTCCAGCAACTCGCCCATGTGCGCGGCGTCGAGGAAGTTCGGCGTGCCGCCACCGAAATGCAGCTGCCGCACCGGCCGGTCGCGGTCGAACAGCGGCGCGATCAGTTCGATCTCCCGGTACAGCCGTTCGAGGTAACGATCCGCCTGGGTCAGGTCGCGGGTGATCACCCGGTTGCAACCGCAGTAGAAGCACGGGCTCATGCAGAACGGCACGTGCACATAGACCGACAGCGGCCGCGGGATCGGCTCCTCGTTGGACGTGCGGATGACCGTCCGCAGCGCCGTTTCATCGAACTCCGCGGTGAACTGCGGCGCCGTCGGATAGCTGGTATAGCGCGGCCCGGCCATGTCGTAGCGGGCGATCAGCGCCGGATCGAAGTCGGGGGGATCGATGGGAGTGGCCATGGACGCGAGTCTGTCGGCCGCCTCACCAGCGCGCCTTGATCCGCGTCAACTCCCCGCCAGTCGCGACAATCTGCCGCCAGCACCTTGTAGAAGCGCACCCTGTGCGCGAGCTCTTCGTCACGTGACGGAAGACATCGCGCACAGGGTGCGCTCCTACGAGGTTGCGCGGGGTTTAGCGCTTGAGTGGTTCGATCTGCTGTTCGATCGAGCCGAAAATCGAGGCGCCGGCCTTGTCGGTGACGTCGATCTTCAGGGTGTCGCCGAATGTCATGAACGGGGTGCTGGGCTTGCCGTCGCGCAGGGTTTCCACCGTGCGTTGTTCAGCCAGGCACGAGGCGCCCTTGCTGGTGTCTTCGTTGGCAATGGTGCCGGAGCCAACGATGGTGCCGGCGGTGAGAGGCCTGGTTTTCGCGACATGGGCGACCAGTTCGGCGAACGAGAACTGCATGTCGACGCCGCACTCGGCCTCGCCGAACCACGCGCCGTTCAACCAGGTGCGCATCGGCAGATGCAGCTTGTCGCCCTGCCACGCATCGCCCAGTTCATCCGGCGTCACCAGCACCGGCGACAACGCCGAACGCGGCTTGGACTGCAGGAAGCCGAAACCCTTGGCCAGTTCGCCCGGGATCAGTCCGCGCAGGCTGACGTCGTTGATCAGGCCGATCAGCTGGATGTGCTCCGATGCCTGCGCCGGTGTCGCCGCCATCGGCACGTCGTCGGTGACGACCACCACTTCGGCTTCCAGGTCGATGCCGTAATCCTCGCTGGGCACCACCACCGGATCACGCGGGCCGAGGAACCCGGCACTGGTGGCCTGGTACATCAGCGGGTCGGTGTAGAACGACGCCGGCACTTCGGCGCCGCGCGCCCGGCGCACGCGCTCGACGTGCGGCAGGTAGGCGCTGCCATCGACGAATTCGTAGGCACGCGGCAGCGGCGAAGCCAGTGCGTGCATGTCCAGCGCGAATGCGTCGGTCGCGGTGCCTGCGTTCAAGTCCTCCGACAGCGCATTGAGCCGCGGCGCCGCGTTCGACCAGTCGTCCAGCGCCGCCTGCAGCGTCGGCGCGATGGCGCCGGCTTTCACTGCACGGGTGAGGTCGCGACTGACCACGATCAGCGTGCCGTCGCGGCCGCCTTCCTTGAGACTTGCGAGTTTCATCGAATGCTCCGTCCGGGTTCCGCTCTTCTGAAAAGTCCGCCATGGATGGCGGTTCCTTCTTTTGCCGTCAGGGAAGACGGCACCCATCGATCACCCGCCATGGATGGCGGTTCTTCATTGTCGTGAGGGAGGACGGCATCCATTACGCACAACCTTCCACGTAGTCGACCTGCGGCGGCACGCCCATGCGCCAGCTCGTCACCTTGCCCTGCTCGTCGGTGACGAACACCAGCATGCTGTCGCCCTGCAGCGCGGCAATGCGCAGGTATTTCGCACCGGTGACGTATTTGTGCGGTTGTGCCTGGACTCGCGCGCCGTACAGCGTGCGGATCTGCGCCTCATCCATGCCGACCTTGCCGCCGCCCGGCGCCGCTTCCTTCGCAGTGCCGACGTCGTAGCGCACGAATTGGCCACCCTCGAACATGAAGGCGAAATCACGCGGCAGCTTCACCCACGTCGGGGTCTTGTAGAAGCACGTCGAATCCGGCCCTGGCGCACCTTTCAGCTCGCCGCCCCAGGCCTTGTCGACAGTCGCCTCGTCCATGCCGAAGCGCAGGTCGCCGTAACCGTCGTAGCGCGCCAGCATCCCTGCATCCGCGGGCGTGGCTGGCACCGCCTTGATCGTCGGCGAGGCCGCCGACGCCGGAGCCGCGGGTGGGTCGGCGCTGCCGCAACCGGCCAGCAACCATGCACAGGCAAGCCCGGCCAGCCGGCCGTTCATGCCTTGTTGCCCGCATCGAAATGCCTGGCGATGCCCTGCCAGCATTCGTGATAGTTGCCCTGCAGCTGCGGCGCATCCAGCGCCTGCCGGGTGGGACGGATCACCATGCGCGTCTCGAACATGAAGGCCATGGTGCCGCCAATCACGTCGGGTTTCGACAAGTCGGCGTTCGACGCCTTCTCGAATGTGGCCGCATCGGGCCCGTGCCCGCTCATGCAGTTGTGCAGCGAGGCGCCGCCGGGCACGAAGCCCTCAGCCTTGGCGTCGTACACGCCAGTGATCAGGCCCATGAACTCGCTGGCCACGTTGCGATGGAACCACGGCGGCCGGAAGGTGTTCTGCGCCACCAGCCAGCGTGGCGGGAAAATGGCGAAGTCGATATTCGCCGTACCTGCGGTGTCGCTGGGCGAGGTCAGCACGGTGAAGATCGACGGATCCGGATGGTCGACACTGATCGAGCCGATCGTGTTGAAACGGCGCAGGTCGTATTTGTACGGCGCGTAGTTGCCGTGCCAGCCGACCACGTCCAGCGGCGAATGACCGATCTTCGCCGACCACAGCGCGCCCTGGAATTTCGCCACCAGCTCGAAGTCGCCTTCCACGTCCTCATAAGCGGCCACCGGCGTCAGGAAATCGCGCGCATTGGCCAGGCAGTTCGAGCCGATCGGCCCCAGGTCCGGCAGGCGCAACAGCGCACCGAAGTTTTCGCACACGTAGCCGCGCGCCTCGCCATCGAGCAGGTCGACACGGAAACGCACGCCACGCGGAATCACCGCGACTTCCTGCGGTTCGATCTCGATTACGCCCAGCTCGGTGGCCAGACGCAAGCGACCGTGCTGCGGCACGATCAGCAACTCGCCATCGGCGTCGTAGAAAAACCGCCCGTGCATCGAACGATTGGCCGCGTAGAGATGGATGCCAATGCCGACCTGCCCCGCCGCGCCACCGTTGCCGGCCAGGGTGACCAGGCCGTCGACGAAGTCCGTCGGCTTTTCAGGCAGCGGCAGCGGATCCCAGCGCGACTGGTTCGGCGTGGCCGGCGCCTCGTCGAAACGGTTGTGGAAGGTGGCATGCGCCAACGGCTGGAACGGCTGATGCACCGCCGCCGGCCGGATCCGGTACAACCAGCTGCGCCGATTGCTGTGGCGCGGCGCGGTGAACGCGGTGCCGGAGAGTTGCTCGGCGTACAAGCCGTGCGCGACGCGCTGCGGCGAGTTCTGGCCGACGGGCAGCACGCCCCTGATCGCCTCACTGGCGAATTCGTTGCCGAAACCGGATTGGTAGCCGTTGTTGTTCATGACCGACCTGTCTGTGCTCGCGCTCTTGAAAGTCCCTCTCCTCCTGGGAGAGGGGTTGGGGTGAGGGTACGCCCTTGAGCGAAAACCCTTGTTCACCAAAACCCTCTACAACTCCCTTCCCTCGGCAAAGGCCAGCAGCACTTCCAGCACCGCGTCCCCCTGTCCGAGCACCTCGTTGTCCCAGAACCGCATAACCCTCAACCCTTGCCGCTCGAGAAACCGCGTGCGCTCAAGATCTGCTTCATCGCCGTGTTGTGACCCATCCAGCTCGACCACCAACTTCAGAGATTCTCAATAGAAGTCGGCAATGTACGGCGGAACAGGATGCTGCCGGCGGAACTTCCGACCGTTCAGACGTCCACCACGCAGGTGGTACCACAACTCACGCTCGGCGTCAGTCTGATGCTGGCGCAATGGTCGGGCGCAGGTGCGGATGCTCGTGGGGAGCGGAGGTTGGGTTCCTTGGGTCATCGTTGGCTTCCTGCCGATGATTTTTTGCTCCCTCCCCTTTCAAGAGGGCCCGGATCGTGGTTCGGCCAGAGTCATCAACTCCATGCTCCGACCGAACCCTCACCCCAACCCCTCTCCCAAGGGAGAGGGGCTTGAAGAACTTACAAAAACCCGCGCTTCATCTGATCCCGCTCGATGCTCTCGAACAGCGCCTGGAAATTGCCCTCGCCGAAGCCTTCGTTGCCCTTGCGCTGGATGATCTCGAAGAAGATCGGGCCGATGCAGTTCTGGGTGAAGATCTGCAGCAGCTTGCGCTGGTGGGTTTCCGGGTCGGCGTCGATCAGGATCTTGTTCTTCGCCAGCCGTGGCACGTCTTCACCGTGGCCGGGTACGCGCACGTCGATGACGTCGAAATACGAATCGGGCGTATCGAGGAATTCCACGCCGGCCTCGCGCATCTTCTCCACCGTCTCGTAGATGTCGTCGGTGAAACAGGCGATGTGCTGGATGCCTTCGCCGTGGTACGCATCGAGGTATTCGTTGATCTGGCTCTTCGGGTCGTTCGACTCGTTCAACGGAATGCGCACGATGCCGTCCGGCGCGGTCATCGCCTTGGACACCAGGCCGGTCTTGGCGCCCTTGATGTCGAAGTAGCGGATCTCGCGGAAGTTGAACAGCTTCTCGTAGTAGTCCGACCACTTCTGCATGTTGCCGAAGTGGAGGTTGTGGGTCAGGTGATCGATGAAGGTCAGGCCGAACCCGGCAGGGTTCTGCTCGGCGCCCGGGATCGGCTCATACTCGGCATCGTAGATGCTGCCCAGATCGCCGTAGCGATCGACCAGATACAGCATGCAGTCGCCGATGCCCTTGATCACCGCGGCATTGACCGCCTTGCTGGCCTCCTTGTGGTCGATCCTCTCGCCACCGTTTTCCAGCACCGCCTGCAGCACCTGCACGTCGGGTTTGCGGAAGCGGATGCCGAAACCGCAGGCACTGGGCCCATGCGCCTTGGCGAAATCCGCGGCGAATGAGTCCGGATCCTCGTTGACCAGCAGGTTGACGCCGTTCTGGCGGTACACGGTGATCTCCCGCGACTTGTGCTTCAGCACGGCGGTGAAGCCCATCCGCTTGAACAGGTCGTGCAGTTCGCCGGCGCGACCGGCCGGGGCGGCAAATTCGACGAATTCGAAACCGTCGATACCCATCGGGTTCTCGAACGTGGTGACCTGCATGCCAAGGTTGGGCTGGGCGTTCATGGCGCTCTCCATTAGTGTCGGTGCACGATGCCAGCACGGGAGCGTGCCACCATCGACGGTAATCCCACGTTATAGTTTCATATGAAACCATTTGCAAGGAACAGTGCCGCAATGTCCGCCAAACGTCGTCCCTCCAGCGCCCATGCCGAGCACGCGCCACTGCAACTGGAGCACTTCCTGCCGTACCGGCTGTCGATCCTGTCCAACACGATCAGCCAGAAGATCGCCGACGACTACCAGAGCCGTTACGACATCTCGGTGACCGAATGGCGGGTGATGGCGGTGCTGGCGCGCTTTGACGGCCTGTCGGCACGCGAGGTGGCCGAACGCACCGCGATGGACAAGGTCGCGGTGAGCCGCGCGCTGGCGCGGCTGGTGGAGGCTGGACGAGTCGATCGCAGCACCCACGACAACGACAAGCGCCGCTCGGTGCTGAACCTCAGCGACGCCGGTTGGGTGATGCACGATGAAGTGGCGCCGATGGCGCGAGCGCGGGAGCGCGAGGTGCTGGCGAAACTGGATGCCGAGGAGCAGCGCTGGCTGACCCGCATCCTGGACAAGCTGCAGGAATGACCTCGTAGGAGCGCACCCTGTGCGCGAGCTCTTCGTCACGTGACGGAGAAGCATCGCGCACAGGGTGCGCTCCTACGAAAAGCGCGGCGTCAACGCACCCCGTGCATCAGCTTGTTGATCAGCGGCGCGATCAGGAACAGCAGCACGCCGCCGCCGAGCAGGATCCAGAAGCCCATGGTGTAGCCGGACAGGGCCGAGGCCACCGTCATGCCTTCCTCGCCGCTGACACTGGCGGCGAACAGGCCGGCCAGGTTGTTGCCGATCGCGGTGGAGAGGAACCAGCCGCCCATGCCCAGGCCGACCAGGCGCACCGGCGCCAGCTTGGTCACCATCGACAGGCCGATCGGCGACAGGCACAGCTCACCGGCGGTCTGCAACACGTAGCACAGCACCAGCGTCCACAGCGGAATCATGCCGCTGCCGTCGACCAGGTGGGACAACGCATACATCAGCACCGCGAAACCCAGGGCATTGCCGATCAGGCCCAGGCCGAACTTGCGCGGGATCGATGGCTCGATGCGGCGCTTGTCCAGCCAGCCCCAGGCCAGCGCGACCAGCGGCGCGAGCACCACGATCGCCACCGGATTGACCGACTGGAACCAGCCGATCGGGAATTCCCAGCCGCTCAGGTTGCGATCGACGATGTGCTGGGCCAGGAAGTTGAACGAACTGCCGGCCTGCTCGAAGAACATCCAGAACAGTACATTGAAGGTGAAGATGATCAGCATCGCGATCACCCGCTGGATCTGCACGCTGCCGGTGCGGATCGCCTCGACCACCAGCATCACGCCCACGCCGATGAACAGCGCGCTGAGCAACCACTGGATCGCAACGGCGCCCGCCTTGTCCATCAGCAGATAGACCAGCGGAATCGCCACCAGCACGCCGATGGCCACATAAGCCACGCGCTTGAGACTGGCGATTTCCGGCGCCGGCTTGCCGACGTCACCCAGCTGGCGCCGGCCGAACCAGAACCACACCAGGCTGATCAGCATGCCTACGCCCGAGGCGGCAAACACCACGTGGTAGTTGTCCTGCTGCGGCGTGCCGAACACCTGCTCGGCCAGGTAGCTGGTCAGGATCGGCGCAATCAGCGCACCGGCATTGATGCCCATGTAGAACAGCGTGAAGCCGCGATCGCGACGCGCGTCACCGGTGGCATACAGCTGGCCCACCATCGAGGAAATATTCGGCTTGAACAGGCCGTTGCCCACGATGACCGTGGCCAGGCCCAGCATGAATATCTCCCGGTTCGGCACCATCACCATGAACAGGCCCGCGGCCATCACCACCGCGCCAAGCAGGATCGAACGCTGGTAACCGATGATCTTGTCGGCGATGTAGCCGCCGAACACCGCGGTGGCGTAGACCAGCGCCAGGTAGGCCCCGTAGATGCGGCTGGCATCGGCCTGCCCCGCCTCGGAACCGCCATGGAACTGCGCCACGATGTACAGCGTGAGCGCCCAGCGCATGCCGTAGAACGCGAAGCGCTCCCAGAACTCCGACATGAACAGCATCCACAGTGGCCGTGGATGGCCGAGCAGTTGCGGGTAATCGGGCGCCGCGCCGGGCGCGGTGTCGGTGGTGGTGCTCATGTGTTCCCCTCGGGTTCCGGCCGGCACGGCACGTGCGTACTGCCATTGAATACAAGGCAGAAGATGTAACCGGCCCTCACCGGCCCGTCAAATGCGCTGCAGCATCGACGGCGTGGAATCAGCTTCCCAGCACCGTGCGCACGTCCAGCAGTTCGGGGAAAAATTCCAGGTCCAGCGCCTTCTTCAGGAAGCTCACCCCGGACGAACCACCGGTACCACGACGATGGCCGATGATCCGTTCCACTGTCTTCATGTGGCGGAAGCGCCACAGCTGGAAGCTTTCCTCCACGTCCACCAGTTGCTCGCACATGTGGTATTCGGGCCAGAACTCCGCACGATCCTCGTAGATGCGCTTGAGCACCGGCAGCAACGCCTCGTTGCGCCGATAGGCCTGCGTCCAGTCGCGCTCGAGCAGCTCGGCCGGCACCGCATGACCGTGACGGGCCAGGTAGCGCAGGAATTCGTCGTACAGGCTGGGCGCCGCCAGCACCTGCCGCAGTTCTTCCTGCGCGGCGGGGTCGTGCGCGAACACCTTGAGCATGGCGGCATTCTTGTTGCCGAGCAGGAATTCGATCTTGCGGTACTGCAACGACTGGAAGCCCGACGACGGCCCCAGCACGCCACGAAACTCCAGGTATTCCGACGGCGTCAGCGTCTCCAGCACCGCCCACTGCTCGAACAACTGGCGCTGCACCTGCTTCACCCGCGCCAGGATCTTCAGGCACGCGTTGACGTCGTCGGCCTGCAGGTGCGCCACCGCCGCCTTCAGCTCGTGGATCAACAGCTTCATCCACAACTCGGACACGTGGTGCTGCACGATGAACAGCATCTCGTCGTGGTGCTGCGGCTGGCTCAACGGCTGCTGCGCGGACAGCAGGGTATCGAGATGCAGATAGCCGCCGTAGGTGATCTGACCGTTGAGATCGGTCTGGATGCCTGCTTCGAGATCGCGCTGATTGTCGGTCATGGTGTTCCGTCACGTTTCCGGAAAACGGCCATGGTACTGGTTGGAACACGGAGCGCACCTTGATCCAGGACAGGACCGCGCTCCTACGGGATTCCAGCCCCGAATCCGCCCATCCGTACCCCCGCGAATGCTGCGCCGTACCTTGCAGCGCAACATGCCCGCCTGTTATCAAGCGCGGTCATGTTCGGTCGATTGTGTGTCCTGCACCCGGATCCACGCTGCCGCGCAGCCCCTTTTCCTCACTCCGGAGCGAGTCGTGACCATCGCCGCCAAGTTTGAAATCGAATACCTGCAGTACCTCGATGCCGAGGGCAAGCAGGTTCGTGATGATCTGCCCGAGTTTGCCAAGGACCTCGGCCACATGGTCGAGCTGTACAAGCTGATGCTGTCCACCCGCGTGTTCGACGCCAAGTCGATCGCGCTGCAGCGCACCGGCAAGCTTGGCACCTACGCCAGCTGCCTCGGCCACGAGGCCGCGCACGTCGGCATCGGCAGCGCCATGAAACCCGAGGACGTCTACGCACCGAGCTACCGCGAATACGGCGCCCAGCTGTATCGCGGCGTGCAGCCGCGCGAGGTCTACATGTACTGGGGCGGCGACGAGCGCGGCAACGATTACCAGAAGGAACCGGCGCGCCACGACTTCGCGTGGAGCGTGCCGATCGCCACGCAGTGCCTGCACGCCGCCGGTACCGCGCTGGCGTTCAAGATCCGCGGCGAGAAGCGCGTGGCCGTGTGCACCATCGGCGACGGCGGTTCGTCCAAGGGCGACTTCTACGGCGCCATCAACATCGCCGGCGCGCAGAACCTGCCGCTGGTCGCGGTAATCGTCAACAACCAATGGGCGATCTCGGTGCCGCGCAAGATCCAGTCCGGCGCGCCCACGCTGGCGCAGAAAGGCATCGCCGCTGGCCTGCACTGCATCCAGGTCGACGGCAACGACATCATCGCCGTGCGCAAGGCAATGGAAGACGCGCTGGAGCGCGCGCGCAACGGCGAAGGCGGCAGCGTGCTGGAACTGGTCACCTATCGCCTCGGCGATCACACTACCGCCGACGACGCCCGCCGCTACCGCGGCGAGCAGGAAGTGAAGGACGGCTGGGCGAAAGAGCCGATGATTCGCCTGCGCAACTGGCTGGTGGCCAAGGGCGTGTGGGACGACGCGAAGGAAGAAGCCTGGAAGGCCGAGTGCGACGACTGGATGGACAACGAGGTGAACGCCTACCTCGAGACCAAGACCCAGCCGGTCTCGGCGATGTTCGACTACATCTTCGCCGAAGTCCCCGCCGATCTCGCCAAGCAGCGCGATTACGTTCTTTCGCTTGAATCAAAGGGCCACTGAGTCATGGCACAAATCACTCTCATCGAAGCCGTCACCCAGGCGCTTGCCTACGAAATGGCCCACGACGAATCGGTCGTGGTGCTGGGCGAGGACGTCGGCGTCAACGGCGGCGTGTTCCGCGCCACCCAGGGCCTGCAGGAAAAGTTCGGCGAATTGCGCGTGCTGGACACGCCGCTGGACGAAACCACCATAGCCGGCGTCACCGTCGGTCTCGCCGTGGCCGGCATGAAGCCGGTCGCCGAGGCGCAGTTCGAAGGCTTCATCTACCCGATGATGGAGCAGATCGCCTGCCACGCCGCACGCATGCGCAACCGCACCCGCGGCCGCCTGACCGTACCGGCCGTGTGGCGTGCGCCATGGGGCGGCGGCATCCGCGCGCCGGAGCATCATTCGGAAGCAAACGAACACCTGTTCACCAACATCCCCGGCCTGCGCGTGGTGATGCCCTCCTCGCCGGCGCGCGCCTACGGCCTGCTGCTGGCGGCGATCCGCGATCCCGATCCGGTGATGTTCTTCGAACCCAAGCGCATCTACCGCCAGTACAAGGAAGAGGTGCCCGACGACGGCGAGGCGCTGCCACTGGACGTGTGCTTCGTGCTGCGCGACGGCACCGACGTGACCCTGGTGAGCTGGGGCGCGCAGGTGAAGGAAGCGCTGGAAGCGGCCGACGCGCTGGCCGCCGAAGGCATCAGCGCCGAAGTGATCGACGTGGCCACACTGACCCCGCTGGACTTCGACACCATCGCCGAATCGGTGCAGAAAACCGGCCGCTGCGTGATCGTGCACGAAGCCCCCAAGACTGCCGGCTTCGGCGCCGAGATTGCCGCGCGCCTGGCCGAGGAATGCATGTACGACCTGCTCGCCCCGGTCGAACGCGTCACCGGCTTCGACACCCACATCCCGCTGTTCCGCCTGGAAATGAAATACCTGCCGAGCGTGGAACGCGTCGTCGACGCGGCCAAGCGTACGTTGGCGGCGTCGTAACCCCCTAAAGCCTCAACCTACCCTGTCGTCATTCCCGCGAAAGCGGGAATCCATCTTGACCCTCGTACCAAAGCACCATGGATTCCCGCTTGCGCGGGAATGACGGCAGAAAAATCGAGAGCGACCGCAGCGCCGATCGCACAGACAACGGAATACCACCATGGCTGACATCAAAACGTTCTACCTCCCCGACCTCGGCGAAGGCCTGCCCGACGCAACCGTGGTCGAGTGGCACGTGAAGGTGGGCGACACCATCAAGCTCGACGCGCCGCTGTGCTCGATGGAAACCGCCAAGGCGGTCGTCGACGTGCCTTCGCCGTACACCGGCAAGGTCACCGAGCTGCATGGCGCGCCCGGCGACATCATCGAGACCGGCGCCGCGCTGGCCGAGTTCGAACCCGACCCGAACGCGAAACAACGTGCCGAGTCGCAGGACACCGGCCACCAGCACGGCCCGAAGAAGCCTGCCGGTGCTGGCACGCCCACTCCGAACCCGAGTGACGCCGATGACAACGTGATCGCCTCGGACGAAGGCGGCGTCATCGAGGAAACCGGCAAGGCTCGCGAGGACGAAGGCACCGTGGTTGGCGCGATGGTCAGCGGCAACACCGTGCACGTCGAGCAGGCATCCAGCGTCGGCGGCGTGAAGGCCGTGCCGGCCGTGCGCGCGCTGGCGAAGAAACTGAAGATCGACCTGACCCGCGTGCGCCCGAGCGGTGCCGACGGCGTGGTTACCATGAAGGATGTCAAGGAAGCCGCCGCCAATGGCACGGCGGCGCTCGGCGCCGCATCGGCGCGCGCGGT
>SMEK01000425.1_pt1 | contig 16416 bp, 13 predicted proteins | sample 2456371 | NCBI WGS metagenome assembly SMEK01 (sample SAMN10132590, study PRJNA489261) | soil metagenome | isolation source: day1 antibiotic-loamy sand soil ammended with composted manure from dairy... | place: USA | collected 2015-04-01
CCAACGATACCAACTGTTAACCTTGACCGATAAGGTTACCTGGCCTCGTCGGGAAGCAGGGAACCGGTTGGGGATGAAGCTCAATCCTCCTCGACAAACACCTCGTCGCGTTTCTTTCGCACGGCCGGGAGAAACACCACGATCAGCACGATCACCGCAATCGCAAGCAAGGCGGCGCTGATCGGCCTCTCTATGAAGGTTGCAGGGTTGCCGCGTGACAGGATCATGGCGCGGCGCAGGTTTTCCTCCAGCAATGGCCCGAGTACGAAGCCGAGCAGCAGGGGGGCGGGTTCGCAACGCAGCTTCACCAGCACATAGCCAAGCAGGCCGAAGAAGGCGACCGCATAAAGATCGTAGACGTTGGCGTTAACCGAATAGACGCCGATGGAACAGAACGCCATGATGATCGGGAAGAGCACATAATAGGGGATGGTCAGCAGTCTCACCCACAGGCCGATCAATGGCAGGTTGAGGATCACCAGCATAAGATTGCCGATCCACATCGAAGCGATGATTCCCCAGAAAAGCGCCGGCTGTTCCGTGGCCACGTTGGGTCCCGGCACAATGCCCTGGATGATCATGGCACCGATCATCAGCGCCATTACCGGGTTGGCAGGAATCCCCAGCGTGAGCATAGGTATGAAGGAAGTCTGCGCGCCCGCATTGTTGGCCGATTCCGGCCCGGCGACGCCGGCGACTGCACCCTGGCCAAACTCCTCGGGTCTGGCGGAAACTCGTTTTTCCACCGTGTAGGAGGCAAACGAGGCGAGGATTGCGCCGCCTCCCGGCAGGATACCCAGAGCCGAACCGATGACGGTTCCACGGATGATCGGCGCCATCATCTGGCGAAAATCATCGCGGGTCGGCATGAGCCCGGTGACCTTGGCCATTACCAGCTCCCGGGTCTTCTCGTTTTCCAAATTGCGCAGGATCTCGGCAATGCCGAACAATCCGACCGCGACACCCACGAAGTTAAGCCCGTCAGAATATTGGCGGATGCCCAGGACGAAGCGTGGCGTGCCGGTGTAGATGTCGGTGCCGACCAGGCCGAACAGCAGGCCCAGGACGACCATCGCGAGCGCCTTGACGACTGAACCGTGCGCCAGGGCGATGGAGGAAACCAGACCTACCACCATCAGGGAGAAATATTCGGCGGCACCGAACTTCAGCGCAATTTCGGTGAGCGGGGGCGCAAAGATCGCGACGAGGAAGGTGGAAACGGTACCGGCAAAAAAGGAGCCGAGGGCGGCAATGGCAAGCGCCGCGCCCGCGCGCCCCTTGCGCGCCATTTGATAACCATCGATGGCGGTCACGGCCGAGGAGGATTCGCCCGGCAGGTTGATGAGGATCGCCGTGGTCGAGCCGCCATATTGTGCGCCATAATAGATTCCCGACAGCATGATCAGCGCCGAAACGGGATCGCCGATCTGGAAGGTGATCGGCAGGAGCATTGCAATGGTCGCCGTGGCGCCGATGCCGGGCAGGACGCCGATCAGAGTCCCCAGCATCACTCCGATCAGGCAGAACCCGAGATTCGCGAGCGTGGAGGCCGTGGAGAAGCCCAGAGTCAGGTTTTGCAGGAAGTCCATCGGGGCTATCTCAGAACCGGGTCCAGGGACCGAAACGCTCGTAAGGCAGGCCAAGTCCGTAGCTGAATACGGCCGTGGCGAAGACCGTGACCGCGAAGGCGAGGACCAGCGCCGGCAGGATCTTCATGCGCGCGGAAGCGAAGGAAGCAATCAGCGCAGTCAGGAACAGCGCGGGCACAAAGCCCAGGCCTCGCACTGTCAGGCCAAAGAAAATTGGTGCCGGCAGTATGAAGAATGCGCCGCGCCAGGCAATCGCGCCAAGCGGTTCGCTGTCGTAGCGGGTCGCCTGGATCAGCACGACAAGCCCGAGTAGCGTCAGGATCAACGCCAGCACGAGAGGAAAGTAGCCCGGACCCATGCGGAACGCGGTACCTAGTTCCAGCTCAAGCGATTGCCAGGCAAAAAAGCTCCCGGCGGCCATGAGCAACACGCCGCATGCGCCGTTTACGGGATCGATGGACAGCTTGTTCATTCCGGATACCCGAGTTTGAGGCCGGCTCGGTATTTCGCCTCGCGGGCCAACGCCTCAGCCGGCTCGCCGGAGCAGTGCTCGACGGGGCGCGATCCGAGCCACAAAGCCGCGGGCCAATCGACAGGGCGACAGGCCGACTGCCTGCCGCCCCTGTTTCCTCAGTCGGCGTATTGGCCGGCTGCGTCGATGATCGGCTTCCAGCGGGCGATCTCGCTCTCCACCTTGTTCTTGAGCGCCGCGGGTGTGGCGTCCGCTTCCGGCGAGGGTTCCGTGCCAAGCTCAGCGAAACGGGCGACGACATTGGGATGCTTCAGGGCCAGTTGCAGTGATTTCGACAGCCGCTCGGTGATCTCCTGGGGCGTTCCCTTTGGCGCATAGAGGCCGTGCCAGATGCCCACTTCCATGTTGGGCAGGCCCCCTTCCGCGACAGTCGGCAGGTCTGGCAGGACATCCAGGCGTTCGGGCGACGTCACGGCATAGGCCTTGATGGTTCCGGCCTGTATGTGCTTGGTGGTGTTGGTGGTCTGGTCGCACATGATGTCGACCTGGCCACCGAGCAGGTCGGTCATGGCCGGACCAGTGCCCTTGTACGGAACCGTCACCAAAGACGTTTCGATCGCGGTCATGAACAGCATGCCGCACAGATGTGAAGCGGCGCCGATTCCGGCATTGGCCACGGTCACCTTGTCGGCGTTGGTCTTGGCATAGTCGATCAGGCCCTGCAGGTCGGAAGGTTCGAAGTCCTTGCGCGCCACGAGGGTCATCGGCACTTCGGTGACCAGGCCGATATATTCGAAGGCGTTCAGCGTATCGTAGGGCAGCTTGCGATAGAGCGTTGCACTGGTTGCCATGCCGATGTGATGGAGCAGCAGCGTGTAACCATCCGGTTCCGCATTGGCCACCTGGGCCGCACCCAGCGTACCGCCAGCTCCACCGACATTTTCTACCACGATCTGTTGGCCAAGATCCTTCGACATGGCCTCGGCGACCAGGCGTGTGACTGTATCGGTCGGGCCGCCGGCAGAGAAGGGAACGGCGATGGTGATCGTCCGCTCGGGATAGTCCGCCGCGGTTGCGGCAAGTGGTGCGAGGGAGAATGCGGCGGCGGCCGCAAGCCCTGCAAAAAGCGTCTTCATCATATTCTTCCTCCCGGGACAATTTTTGCGCGAATGGACATCGCGCTGCAGATTGCGGATTGGAGGAGCGTAGGCCGGAAGCGACAACGAACAAATTCGGCGCTGGCGGAACTTTCCCGGGAAGCCTGTCTCAAGTGGGTGGATTCGGTGACATTTGACGTCCAGGAGCGTGTGGAAACCCACACATGTCAACGTACAGGCGTCATTCCCGGTTGTCGTCGGATGTGAGCCTGTGCTTGTCGAGCCCGTATTTCTGCATTTTTTCGTAGAGGGTCTTGCGGGATATTCCGAGAGATTCATAGACCGGCTTGATGCTGCCGCCGTGAGCCGCAAGCGCGCTTGCGATCATGCCTTTCTCGAATTCGGCGACCCGCTCCGGGAGGGTGGAAGCGCCCTGGCCAGCCCCAGATTTCGCATTGTCGGTTTGCAGGCCGAGCACATGGCGCTCGGCGGCATTTCGTAGCTCGCGTACATTGCCCGGCCATTCGCGCCGCGCGATCTCTGCCAGCAAGGTGTCCGGTACGTCCACATCGTCGAGCCGGTAACGGGCCGCCGCCTCCCGCACCAATTGCAGGAAAAGCAGTGGCACGTCCTCTCTGCGGGCTGAAAGCGCCGGGATGCGAAGCGTCACCACGTTCAGGCGGTAGAGGAGGTCGGCACGAAAGCGGCCGGCGGCAACCTCGGCGACGAGATCCGCCTTGCTTGTGGCGATGAACCGGACATCCAGGGGAATCGGTTCGTTCGATCCCAGCCGCGTTATGACACGCTCCTGTATGGCCCGCAGCAACTTGGCCTGCAGGTTGAGCGGCATGACGGCGATTTCGTCGAGCAGGATAGTGCCGCCGCGCGCATGTTCGAACTTGCCGAAGCGAGCCCTGAGCGCACCGGGAAAGGCGCCGACCTCATGTCCGAACAGTTCACTTTCGATCAGCGCCGAGGGCAGCGCCGCACAGTCGATGGCGACGAATGGCCGTGTGGCCCGGCTGCTCAGGTCGTGGACCGCGCGTGCTGCAACCTCCTTGCCTGTGCCGGTATCGCCGATGATGAGCATGTCGGCGTCCGTGGCTGCGGCCGCGCGCAGAAGATAACGCAGTTCGATCATCACCTGGGTGCGGCCGGGCATGCGCGCTTCGAGATCGTCATTCTTGCCGGCGACTGCCTTGAGCCTTCGATTTTCCAGCACGAGTGCCCGCCGATCCAGCGCACGCGCCACCATGTCGGCGAGATTCTGGGCGTTGAAGGGCTTCTCGATGAAATCATAGGCGCCTTCGCGCATGGCCCGCACCGCAAGCTGGACATCGCCGTGGCCGGTAACCAGGATGACCGGAATGTCAGGGTCGATTTCATGAATGCGGCGCATCAGCGTCATGCCGTCGATGGATGGCATGCGGATGTCGGTGACCACCGCACCGTTGAATCCCTGGGTGATGAAATGGAGGGCGTGCTCGGCGCCGGGGAAATCCCTTACCTGGAAGCCCGCCAGGTCGAGTGCCTGCGCCGTCGAGTGGCGCAATTCTTCCTCGTCATCGACCAGGAGAACGACAGGCGATTTCATTCGGCAGCCTCATGCGTGACTGGCCGCGCCGCATTCAGGCGCAGCGTGAAGGATGCGCCGCCGTCCGGATGGTTCGTGGCCTCGAGCTCACCACCGAAGTCCTTGACAATATTGTAGGAAATCGAAAGGCCGAGCCCAAGCCCCTTGCCCACGCCCTTCGTCGTGAAGAAGGGGTCGAAGATCCTCTCGGCAATGGAAGGTGGGACGCCAGGGCCGCGGTCCCGTACCGTCATGGTCACCTTGTCGCCGTCGACGCGGGCGGCCAGGTCGATCACCCGTTCGGGAAGGGTTTCCACGGCATCGACCGCATTGGAAATGAGGTTCACCAGCACCTGCTGCAGGCGGACAGCCCCTGCGTGTACCCACAGCGGGCGGGGGCCAAGATCGATCGCCAGGCGGGCTTCGGCAGCTTTCAGGCGCCCGTCGACGATCTCCAACACCCCGCCAACAACCTCGTCCAGCAGGACCGGGCCGAGTTTCTCATTGGGCTTGCGCGCAAAATTACGCAGGTGCCGGCTCAGCGAAGCCATGCGATCGGTAAGAGCGGAAATGCGCAATAGGTTGTCTCGCGCCTCGGCAACCCGGCCGCGATCGACCAGCAAGAGGGCGCTGTCCGCATAGTTTTTCACCGCACCCAACGGCTGATTGAACTCGTGCGACAGTGCTGCCGACATCTGACCGAGCGCCGCCAGCTTGCCGGCCTGCAGCAGGTCAGACTGCGTCTTGCGCAACTGTTTTTCCGCCGCGCGGCGCTCGGCGACCTCGGTTTCAAGGCGGCGGTTGACGAGCGCCAGATCGGCCGTCCTTTCCTCGACGCGTCGCTCCAGTTCTTCACGCGCGGTTCGCTGGAGTTCGAGGCGCTCGGCAAGTCTCGCGCGCCGCTGCCACAGCATGAAGCCGCCCAGCGCCGCAAGTCCCAGCAGCAGAAGCGCGACAGCCGTACTGGTCAAAGCCTGCGCGCGGGCAGAACTGGTGTCGAACAGGACGCTTATTGTCCAACCTGCGTCTTCCATGGATTCGGCAAGGACCAGATATTCGGTGCGCTTGCCACTTTCCGTGATGTTCAGCAGCTGGTGCGCCTGCTGGAAATAGCCCCACGTCACTGGCAGTTCGCGCAAGGTGGCATTGGCGTATCGGCGCGACTCGGCGGTGCGGGCGAGCCGTTCGGGGGTCAGCGGCTGAAGGGAACCGTAGAGCCATTCCGGGCGGCCGCTCATGAAGATGATGCCTTCGGGATCGTAGACGATGATCTCGTACTCGGCGCCTTTCCACGAAGCCTCGATGGGCTCGATGTCGATCTTGAAGACGACGACGCCGAGGATGGAGCCTTCAACCGTCACCGGTGCGGAGAAATAGTAGCCCCGCTTGAAGGAGGTGGTGCCGAGGGCGAAGAACCGACCGGGCCTGCCTTCCATGGCTTCCTGGAAGTAAGGGCGGTAGCTGAAATTTTCCCCGATGAAGGATACCGGCTGGTCGTAATTGCTGGCGATGATCGTGTTGCCGTCGGGCGTCATCACATAGATGTCGGATGACTTGAGCTGGGCGTTGATCTCTTTCAGGTACCGGTTTCCATGCAGGCGAAGTTCTGGGTTTTTGGGGTCTGCCAGCAGTTCCTTGATGTCGTCATTGTCTGCAATCAGCGCCGGCAGCGGCTCGAAGCGCTTCATGTGGCCGTCAAGAACCGCAACGGCCAGCCGCAGGGTGGTTTGCACGCGGGAGGCCGCCTGATCGAGATAGGCGCGCGTGGCGAATGAGCCGCCGAAGACAGCGATCGCGGTAGCCAATGTGCAAAACATGGTGCCAAGTGCAACCAGGCGCCATCTTGCCGAGAGCCACGTCAATGCCATGCCTGCCCTCGTCGTCCTCAGTTGGCGAAGGGTACTGAACATATGCGGCGAAACCAACTGGTCAAAGCGGGAAGTGCTTGGCAAATTCGCCAGGACGGATTCGCGAAAGGACGATGAAGGCGTGAAAAAACCGAGACCGTGGTCGGAAATGGCGACCGAACTGGTGGATGTTGCAACAGGCCGCAAGCAGGCGGACCTCGTGGTGCGGGGCGGCCGTTGGGTCAACGTCCATTCCGGAGAAATCGTGCCCGGCACGGATATAGCTGTATGCGGCGGTCGCTTTGCCTATTGCGGGCCGGACGCTTCCCACGCGATCGGTGACGGCACGATCGTTGTCGAGGCCGAAGGGCGCTACCTGGTTCCAGGTCTGTGCGACGCGCATATGCATGTCGAGAGCGGAATGGTGACCGTGACCGAATTCTGCCGCGCCGTCATTCCGCATGGTACGACCTCGATGTTCATCGACCCTCACGAAATCGCCAATGTGCTGGGTTTGCCGGGCGTGCGGCTGATGCATGATGAAGCCCTGGCCATGCCGATAAACGTTTATGTCCAGATGCCTTCATGCGTGCCCTCGGCACCCGGGCTGGAGAATGCTGGGGCGCAGTTGAGCGTCGCCGATGTCGAAGAGGCCATGGGGTGGGAGAACATAGTCGGCCTTGGGGAGGTCATGAACTTTCCGGGCGTTGCCGCCAACGATCCGGTGATGGCCGGCGAGATTGCCGTCACGCTTCGGGCTGGCAAGACGGTCGGAGGCCATTATGCGTCTCCGGACCTTGGTCTGCCTTTCCACGGCTATGTCGCCGGCGGGCCCGAGGACGATCATGAGGGTACGCGCGCCGAAGACGCGATCGCGCGCGTCCGTCTCGGCATGAAGGCAATGCTGCGGCTGGGCTCTGCCTGGTACGATGTCGCGGCGCAGGTCAAGGCGATCACCGAGGGCGGTATCGACCCGCGCAATTTCATCCTGTGCACAGACGACAGCCACTCGGGAACGCTGGTCAGGGAAGGGCATATGGACCGGGTTGTCCGACACGCCATCCAGCAGGGGCTGAAACCCATAACCGCGATCCAGATGGCTACGCTGAATGCCGCCCAGCACTTCAGGCTGGATCGGGAGATCGGATCCATCGCGCCGGGTCGCCTGGCCGATTTCCTGATCGTTTCCGACCTTCCCGGCATGAAGATTGACGCGGTCTATGCGCGTGGCGTGCGGCTCGCAGGCGGGGGACGGCTGGAGGCGGAAATCCCAGCCCACGACTATCCGGCCTCCGCGAAGAACACCGTTCGGCTTGGAAAGAGGCTAACGGCAGCGGATTTCGACATTGCGGCACCGGCTGGCGCCAACAAGGTGCGGGCGCGGGTGATTGGGGTTATCGAGAACCAGGCGCCTACGCGGGCTCTGGAGGCTGATCTGCCCGTCGAGAACGGACTTGTGGCCATGGACCGCGCCAATGACGTCTGCCAGATTGCGCTGGTCGAGCGCCATCGCGGTACGGGCGGCGTCACCAACGCGTTTGTCTCCGGCTTCGGCTACAAGGACGATTGCGCCATCGCTTCGTCGGTGGCTCATGACAGCCACCACATCATTGTAGTGGGCACCAACAAGCAAGACATGGCGCTGGCGGTCAATCGCCTGGGCGAGGTCGGCGGGGGTGTGGTGCTTTATTCCAAGGGCCGCGAACTGGCGCTGGTGGAAATGCCTGTTGCGGGGCTGATGTCGAGCGAGCGGGCCGAGGTGGTTGCGGAAAAGGCGGAGAAACTGGTGGAGGCCATGCGGGCGATGGGCTGCACGCTCAACAACGCCTACATGCAGCACTCGCTGCTGGCGCTGGTGGTGATCCCCGAGTTGCGTATTTCCGATGTTGGACTCATAGACGTGCGGAGTTTCGAGCGAGTCGAAGTGCTCGTCTAGGGCGGCGGAGCCGCAGGTCCGGGGACAATCATCATTCGCCGCCAGCAACGACGCGAAGCACCTTGAATGGCGTCGTTATGACGATTTCTGCGGCCGACCCGACCGTCTGCCCGATGCCGCGGCCAAGCGTGTCGATCGGGCGCGCATCTATCTCGGCGGAAGCGAGGCCCGCCGGGACCGCCAGCCGCTCGCCCAGCAATCGCACCAGAATGGGGTTGTCGGCGAATTTCGCGTGGTTGAGCCGATCGCCTGCCTTGGCCCGGGTGAGATCGACGACAATCACGCCATATTGGGCGAGATCTGCCGCGTCGCCATAGTCTCCGACCCTCGGCTTGGAGCCGGAGATGATAGCGGAGATCTGCAACGCCTTGTCGTCGCCGGACAACAGCACGGTGAAAGGCTGGTCCGGCTTCCCATAGCGGATCATCTGTTTCTTGAAGACGTCGACATCCAGGTCAGGCGAGGCGAGCACTACATAGCCGAGCTTGCCATTCAGATCGCGATTGCCAGCGATCGCAAGTTGTCGAAGGGCCTCCATCGCCACCCAGGTACCCATGGAATGGGCTATGATGTCGATGCTTGTAGCCTCGGTCCGCGCCAGCATGTTGAGCAGCGCTTCCAGGTCGTCACGGGCGGCGTTTGCGCTCTCCTTGTCATAGACATAGCCCGTCACCGTTCCGGCGGATGCCCAAGAGAACAAGACCGGCGTTCCGGGATAATTGGTGTCGTGCACAATCTGCGTGATGCGGTAGACGCCGTCGTCGAATCCATTGTTAAAGCCGTGCACGAATACAAGGACGCGATCGCCGCGTTTTGCAATTGCGGCGCCGGTCGCTTTCTCGAAGGCACCGGCGTCGCGATAAAAAGCCACGCGCTTGGCAGTGAAATCCCTGGCCGGATCGCTTGGCGCGCGGCCCTTTGCGCGCTCGATCGCGCCGACCTTGTGAACCTTGGGTACGGTGATGTCCACGCGCGCAAAACTGGTCGTGAGCGAACGGTCACGGTTAAAGACCTGGCGCGGCTCATTCTCGGCGCGCCGCCTCGTAGTCGCAACAAAGACCTCGTGCGTCGCTGCAATTGCCGCCTCCGGCGCTTCGACTGCAGCCTCGTTCAAAAGGACGTGGCTTTTCGTGCCGGTACAGCCGCCAGCAAGCATTGCCGCCAGGATGACGAAAGCGGCTGTCTTCTTCACGGGCGCTCCCTGCTTTCCGCTGTGATTGCCTCTGCATAAAGCTGTATATGCGCCTGGTCCAGCGCGAGAGCCTTCAAGGCGGTCCGGGCCACAACCATGCAACAGGACAGGCAGGGTGGGCTACATCAGCCCGGAACTGAGTTGCTGGTTGACGAGATGGATGCGATCGGTCACGTCCCGGTCCGAAGGGAAGCCGTCATCCTCGCGCAGCCTTTGGCCGAGTAGCCTTATCAGCTTCGGATTGTTGGCAAATTTGGTGTGATTGAAACGGTCCAGACCCTTGGCTCCCGAAAGATCCACCACTGTCACGCCATAGTTGGTGAGGTCCGAGGCAGCGTTCTTGTATTCGCCGACACGCGGTTTCGAGCCAGCGATGAGGCCGGCGAGGCGAAGCGCCCTGTCATCCTCGGACAGGAGCACGATGAACGGCTTCTCCGGCTTGCCGTAGCGGCGCATCTGGCTCTTGAAAACGTCAACGTCGATGTCAGGAGACGCAAGAACGACATCGCCAAGCTTGCCGCCAAGGTTGCGGTCCCCCTCTATGGCGAGCTGGCGCAATGCCTCCATCGTCACCCAGGTGCCCATGGAATGGGCCACGATGTCAATTCGCCGTGCTCCTGACTGGGAAAGCAGCCGCAACGTGACCTCGAGCTGGTCGCGCGCGGCAGCGGCGCTTTCCTTGTCATAGACATAGCTGGTGGTACTGTCGCCCGAAGCCCAGGAAAACAGAACAGGCGTGCCCGGATAGCCGGAGTCGTGGGCGATCTGGGTCAGACGATAAACGGCGTCGTCAAAGCCGGTGTTATAGCCGTGCACGAAAATCAGGGCCCTGCCGCCCCGGGCGGCCATGTCGACGTCGATCGCCTTCTGGAACTTTGGAGGGGAATCGTAGCCGACCACCTCGGACACCATGAAATACTTCGCCGGATCGTCGGAGGCCCCGCGGCCCTTGCGCTCGATCCGGCCCGGCTCATGGCTCTTCGGCACCGTCACATTCACGCGCGCAAAGTTGAGCACGGCCGACCGGCCGCCGGCGAAAACCTTTTTCGGGTCTTTGGAACGCTCGCGCGTTGTCGCGACGAATATGGCATGGTTGCCTGCAATGTCGGTCACCGACGCGTTCACCAGGGCGCTGCCCAGAAGTTCCTCGGTTCGCTTGCCGCTGCTGCAACCTGCAAGCACGGCGGCGATCGCCATTACCAGAAGCGTCCTTGCGCGCACGCAAATGCCCCAATCAGTTCTCCCTCCGAACAAGCGTCCGAAGGCACGTTGCGGAAAATTCTCAAGAAATGCTTCCCCATAGGGCAAGTGCGGCCAAAGTAAGTCAAATGGCCTAGAAACAGGCGGATGTGGGGACGACGTCAGGCCGACTGTTGCGCCGGAGCCGAAATGGCGTCAGGAAGGCTGGGAATCTTACGGGGGCGCGACCCACCATGACCACTTTTACCCAGGGCGTAGAAGCAGCCGCAGCGGAGTTGCGCGCGCTCTTTCCCGAGACCCCGCTTCAGGAAAATCCCTACCTGTCGCGGAAATTCGGTGCTCATATATTCCTCAAGCGCGAGGATCTGACGCCTGTGCGCTCCTACAAGATCCGGGGCGCCTTCAATTTTTTCCGCAAGGCCCTGGTCATGGGCACGGGCGCGGATCTTTTCGTCTGTGCCTCCGCCGGCAACCATGCCCAGGGCTTTGCCTATGTCTGCCGCCATTTCGGCAAGCGCGGCGTTGTTTTCATGCCCGTGACGACGCCGCAGCAGAAGATAGACAAGACGCGGCTGTTCGGCGGAGATTTCGTCGAGATCCGACTCGTGGGTGATTTCTTCGATGATTGTTATCGCGCGGCCTTCGAGTTCACGGAGGCGGCGGGTGGGGAGATGGTTCCGCCCTTCGACCACAAGGCGATCGTCGAGGGGCAGGCGACCGTGGCGCTGGAGATCGTCAACCAGATGCCGGCCGGCCGCATGGCCGACATCGTTACGCTGCCAGTTGGTGGCGGCGGACTGGCGGCCGGCGTAACCCGCTACTTTGCCGGATGCCGGCTGGAACCCCGATTTGTCTTCTGCGAACCGGCCGGCGCGGCAAGCCTTCACGGCAGCCTGACCGCCGGAAAGCGGGTGAAGCTGGCCAAGGTGGATAATTTCGTTGACGGGGCGGCCGTGGCGGAGATCGGCCGTGAGCCTTTCAGGCAACTGAAGAATTTCTCCGCCGACACGGTGCGGCTGGTGCCTGAAAACCGGGTCTGCGCCACCATGGTGGAGATGCTGAATGTGGAGGGCGTGGTGCTGGAGCCGGCGGGGGCGCTGGCGGTCGATTCACTCCGCGACTTCCAGAAAAAGGAAATCAGGGGAAAAACCATCGTCTGCATCGTATCCGGCGGCAATTTCGATTTCGAGCGGTTGCCGGACGTGAAGGAGAGGGCCCTGCGCTTCGAGGGCCTGAAGAAATACTTCGTAATCCGCTTGCCCCAGCGTCCCGGCGCGCTGCGGGACTTCCTGGAGCTTCTGGGCCCTGACGATGACATCACCCGATTTGAGTATCTGAAGAAGTCGGCCCGCAATTTCGGCTCCGTCCTGATCGGCATCGAAACCAAGGAGCCACGCAATTTCGACCTGCTGATCGCCAGTTTCGACGCAAACGGCGTTCAGTACCAGGACATTACTGACAATGAGACCTTGGGAGGATTCATCATTTAACCGGCCGGTTTCGGTCGTCCGTCACCTTTTGGGCTTGCGCAGCAAATAGGTGTCCATGATCCAGCCATGCCGGTGGCGGGCCTCCTCGCGAAGGCGCACGATTTCGCTTTCCACGTCGCCCAATCGCCCGCTGACAAGAATCTCGTCAGGCGTGCCCAAATAGGCGCCCCAATAAATCATTGCATCCTTGTCCGCGACCGAGCGGAACGCCTGCTGGCCGTCGAGCAGCACGACCGCGGTGTCGGCGTTTTCGGGCAGGCCATTTTCGGCCAGCCGGCGGCCGGTTGTGACGAGGAAGGGATCGCCGATGCGGTTCAGGGCCATCCTGTGGCCTGCCGCAAGCGCCTGGATGGCCGTAATGCCCGGGATCACTTCTTGTTCGAAGGCGACATTGCCACTTGTGGAAACCCGCTCCAGGATGCGCAACGCGCTGTCATAGAGCGAAGGGTCACCCCAGATAAGGAATGCGCCGGCTCCGTTTTCACCGACCTCCTCGCGTATGAGTCGCTCGTAGATTTCGGCAATGGCGGCGTGCCAGTCGTCCACCGACTTGCGGTATGAATCGCTGCATTCCGCGCGTAGAGGCATTTCGAACTCGACCCGCCGGCAATGCGGATTGGTGACGAACCGATCGCAGATTTCGCGTCGCAGTTCCGCCAACTCGCTTTTCTTTTCGCCTTTGTCGGGAATGAAGAGCACGTCGGCGCGGTTGAGCGCATTGACGGCCTGGATCGTGACATGTTCAGGATTGCCGGTGCCGATGCCGACGACGAATATCTTGCGCATGGCGATGTCCTGCCCGAACGGCCGGCCACTGTCCAGCGGAAGGATCAGCAACGATATAAGTTGCAGCCGAAAGGCTTGCGGCCGGCGGCAAAGCCATTAAGGGAGAGAAGGTCTGGCGTGACGGCGGGCGTGGCCGCACATTCGATCAGGCCCGTACGGCAGGAAGGCTGCAGATGACGGTGGCAATCTATGTAGCGATCGCCGAGAATGGCGTGATCGGCCGCGAGGGCGGCTTGCCATGGCGGCTTCCCACCGATCTGAAGCGGTTCAAGGCCGACACGATGGGCAAGCCGATCGTCATGGGCCGCAAGACGTGGGAAAGTTTTCCCAGGCGGCCGCTCCCGGGCCGGCTCAACATCATCGTGACCCGCGATCCCTCCTATCGGGCTGAGGGGGCGGAGGTCGTCCATTCGCTGAAAGACGCGCTCTCGCTGGGGCGGGTGAGGGGTCGCTGCCTGCCGGGTGGTCCAGACGAGATCTGTATCGTTGGCGGCGGCGAGATCTATGCACAGGCACTACCGTTGGCCGACCGGCTGCATGTGACTCACGTACGGGCGGTGGTTGATGGGGATACGAGCTTTCCCGCGATAGACCCCGCAGTCTGGCGGGAAGTTTATTGCGACGAGGTTCCGGCCGGCGAGAAGGACAGCCATGCGACCCGCTATGTCGTTTACGAACGCCGCAACCCGCCTGGTTGAGCTGTGGTGCATGAGAATTTGTCGCTGCGGCACTTGAAAGCGCCTGCAGTGCACTGATCTCGTTGAAAGCGTCGCGCTGCGCCCCTATAGAGGGTTGACTAGTATGTCGGCACCGCGCAGCGGTGCGAGAAAGTCAGCGAAAGGACATCATGCCCTGGAACGACAAGAGTGGCGGTGGCGGCCCCTGGGGAGGCGGTAACAATGGCGGCCCCTGGGGGCAGGGGCCTCGCGGTCCGGGCGGGCCTACCGGTGCGCCTCCCGATCTGGAAGACATCATCCGGCGCGGCCAGGATAGGCTGCGGCGTGCCTTGCCGGGCGGCGGCGGGGCAAGCCCTGCCTTCATCGGCCTCGTCGTGCTGGCGTTGCTTGTCCTGTGGGGTTTCAAGGCTGTCTATACGGTCCAGCCGGACGAAGTGGCGGTTGAACTGCGCTTCGGCAAGCCGAAGCCCGAACTTTCCGAGCCGGGCCTGCATTTCCACTGGTGGCCAATAGAGACGGTGGAAACGGCAAAGATTTCCGAGCAGCTGGTGAATATTGGCGACAGCGCCCGGTCCACCGGGTCGTCCGGCCTGATGCTGTCAGGCGACCAGAACATCGTCAATGTGCAGTTTTCCGTTGCCTATGAAGTGTCCGATCCTCGGGCCTATCTGTTCGACGTGTCAGATCCCGACGGCATGCTGAGACAGGTTGCCGAAAGCGCGATGCGCGAGATCGTCGGCCGGCGCCCGGCACAGGATATTTTCCGCGACAATCGTGAAGGGATTGCTGCGGACGTGCGCGACATCATCCAGAACACGCTGGACAGCTACAGGGCGGGACTGACCGTCAACGCGGTGTCGATCGAGGACGCGGCTCCACCGCGCGAGGTTGCCGATGCCTTTGACGAGGTGCAACGTGCCGAGCAGGACGAGGACCGCTTCGTCGAGGAAGCCAACCAGTATTCCAACCAGAAGCTGGGTGCGGCGCGCGGCCAGGCAGCTCAGGTGCGCGAGGAAGCGGCGGCTTACAAGAACCGCGTCGTGCAGGAGGCCGAAGGCGAGGCCAAGCGCTTCCTTTCAGTCTATGAAGAATATGCGAAGGCGCCGGACGTCACGCGCCGACGCATTTACCTGGAAACGATGGAGAGGATTCTGAAGGATTCGAACAAGGTGATTGTCGGAGAGGGCGGAAGCCAAGGCGTGTTACCCTATCTGCCCCTGCCTGAATTGCAGGCCAGGCCCCCTGCTGCTCCTGCGGCCAATGCAGGAGGTAACCCGTGATGGCAAACCGTCTTCCCGTGGTGGCGGTGATCGGCCTCATCGTCCTGTATCTGCTCTATTCCTCCATCTTCGTCGTCAACGCACGACAGCAGGCGATCGTGCTGCGCTTCGGCGAGATCGTCGACGTCAAGACCGAACCCGGAATCTACTTCAAGCTGCCGTTCGCTTTCCTTGAGGCGGACAATGTGCAGAGGATCGAGAAACGGGTTCTGCGTTTCGACCTGGATGACATTCGCGTCCAGGTTTCCGGCGGCAAGTTCTACGAGGTCGATGCTTTCATCGCCTACCGCATTTCGGATGCCCGTGTGTTCCGAGCCACGGTTTCGGGTTCGATCGAGCTGGCCGAGCAGCGGCTGAGGACACGACTGGATGCGGCCTTGCGCCGGGTCTACGGCTTGCGCGGCTTCGAGGCAGCTCTCTCGGAAGAACGCGCCGACATGATGCGCGAGGTGCGTGACCAGTTGCGGCCGGCGGCGACATCGCTTGGCCTTCAGATCGAGGATGTCCGCATCCGCCGCACCGACCTTACGGCCGAGGTTTCGCAACAAACCTATGACCGCATGAAGGCCGAACGCCTTGCAGAGGCAGAACGGCTGAGGGCGCGGGGCCGGGAGGCGGCGCAGCGAATCCGTGCGCGGGCGGACCGCGAGGTTATCGAAATCGTGGCAGCGGCACAGAGAGAAGCAGAGATCCTGCGCGGTGAGGGCGATGCCGAGCGTAGCGCCATCTATGCCGATGCGTATCTGCGCGACCCCGAATTCTTCGCGTTTTACCGGTCGATGAGTGCATATGGAACTGCACTGGAAAATACCGGCACGACGATGCTTCTGACGCCGGATTCGGATTTCTTCCGTTTCTTCCGCGATTCAGAAGGCAAGGCCCTGGTTCAGCCTGGGGCGCCGACCCGAGAGGCGCCCGCGGCGGGGTACTGGAGTTTTCCCGGAGGTCATGTTCGCGCGGGAGAGAACGCGAAAGCCGCAGCACGCCGTGAGGTGTATGAAGAAACGGGGCTTGAGGTTGAGATCACCGGTTACGTTGGAGAGCGTGACATCCACAGCAACGAGACGGGGGAGCATGGGCGGATTTACCGGCTCAGCATATATACGGGCCGTGTTCAATCCGGTCGCGCACCAGATGCTGCGAGCGATGCGGCTGACGCCCGGTTCGTTCCGTTTGACGAGCTTGGAAACTACCTCCTCACCAGCGGGGCTGATGACGTCATTCGATCAGCGTGGTTTCTGCTGCACGGGGAAGCAATATAGGTGTGGCTGGTGAAG
>SMEK01000427.1_pt1 | contig 16363 bp, 17 predicted proteins | sample 2456371 | NCBI WGS metagenome assembly SMEK01 (sample SAMN10132590, study PRJNA489261) | soil metagenome | isolation source: day1 antibiotic-loamy sand soil ammended with composted manure from dairy... | place: USA | collected 2015-04-01
ATACGAAAAAAATTATTATGTATAATCTAATTCATTGCTTAATACTATTTTTCCATTAAGGGGGTTATAAAGAATTGGGTAAAGCATTGATTATTGGTGCTGGCGGTGTAGCTAGTGTTGTGGTACACAAATGTGTGCAAAATTCAGACGTGTTCGAGGAAATTATGATTGCCAGTCGAACAAAGTCAAAATGTGACGCATTAAAGGAGAAACTCGACGGTGGCAAAACAATTATCCACACTGCTCAAGTAGATGCGGATAATGTTGACGAACTCGTTGAATTAATCAATGGTTTTAAACCAGATGTGGTAATTAACGTAGCATTACCATATCAAGACTTAACTATTATGGAAGCTTGTTTAGCTACAGGTGTTCACTACTTAGATACTGCTAACTACGAACCACCTGAAACAGCTAAATTTGAATATAAATGGCAATGGGCTTATAAAGAAAAATTTGAAAAAGCTGGAATCACTGCTGTATTAGGTTGTGGATTTGACCCAGGTGTAACAGGTGTTTTCACAGCTTACGCATTAAAACATCATTTTGATGAAATTCATTACATCGACATTTTAGATTGTAATGCAGGTGACCACGGCTTACCATTCGCGACTAACTTCAACCCTGAAATTAACATTCGCGAAATTACTTCTAATGGCCGCTACTGGAAAGATGGAGAATGGGTTGAAACTGAACCATTAGAATTTAAAGAAGTATATAACTTCCCTGAAGTAGGTCCAAAAGATATTTACCTTCTTTACCATGAAGAATTAGAATCTTTAGCAAAAAATGTTAAAGGCCTTAAACAAATTCGCTTCTGGATGACATTCTCAGAAAAATATTTAACGCACTTACGAGTACTTGAAAATGTTGGAATGACATCAATTGAACCGATTGAATTTGAAGGAAAAATGATTCAACCTCTTCAATTCTTAAAAGCAGTTCTACCTGATCCAGCGTCATTAGGACCTCGTACAAAAGGAAAAACAAATATCGGGTGTATTTTCCGCGGCGTAAAAGACGGCAAAGAAAAAACTTACTATTTATACAATGTATGTGACCACGAAGAATGCTATCGTGAAGTGGGAAGCCAAGCAATCTCTTATACAACTGGCGTTCCAGCGATGATTGGTGCAAGTCTTGTTATTAAAGGTCTATGGAAAAAACCTGGTGTTTGGAACGTAGAGGAATTCGATCCAGATCCATTCATGGAAGAATTAAATAAATGGGGACTTCCATGGAAAGAAAGCTTCGATCCAGAATTGCTTGAATTAGATCTAGAAAAACGTGAGGTAAAATAATGAAAGCGATTAACTGGAAAAGTGCACCATCCCCAAGTTACGTTGTAGATGAACGCTTATTAAAGCGAAATTTAGAAATTTTAGATTCTGTACAACAGCGTACTGGTTGCGATATTCTACTTGCACTAAAAGGCTTTTCCATGTTTTCAACATTCCCGTTAGTAAGTAAATATCTAAAAGGGGTAACAGCAAGTTCCCTTTTCGAAGCTCGTTTAGGATATGAGGAATTCGGAAAAGAAGTTCACGCCTATTCACCAGCCTACGCTGAACATGAAATTGATGAGTATTTAAAATATATTGACCATATTGTATTTAACTCATTTGATCAGTTAAATAAATATAAAGAAAAAATCCAAAAATTAGACAAGCACGTATCCATTGGTTTGCGAGTAAATCCTGGTTACTCTGAAGTGGAAACTGCACTTTATGATCCATGTGCAATCAATTCAAGATTAGGAATTCCATTTGACCAATTCCGTCCAGATGAATTAGATGGTGTTGAAGGAATCCACTTCCATGCAATGTGTGAACAAAATTCAGACGTGCTTGAACGTATACTTCCACACTTTGAAGAAAAGTACGGGAAATACTTACACCAGATGAAATGGGTAAACTTTGGTGGCGGACATCATATTACACGAGAAGATTATGATATCGATAAACTAGTTGATCTGATTAACTATGTAAAAGACAAATATGATGTTCAAGTTATTCTTGAACCAGGTGAAGCGATTGCATTAAATACGGGCTACCTTGTTACAACTGTGCTTGATATCGTAAAAAATGGAATGGAAATCGCAATTCTCGATACATCGGCAACTTGTCATATGCCTGACGTATTGGAAATGCCTTACCGTCCTCAAATTATCGGTGCAAGTACACCAAACGATAAACCATACACATACCGACTTGGTGGTATGACATGCCTTGCAGGAGATGTTATTGGTGACTATTCATTCGATGAACCGCTAAAACCTGGAGACAAAATTGTATTTACTGATATGGCTCATTACACAATGGTGAAAAACCATATGTTTAACGGTGTAAACTTACCGAGCATTTGCTTATATAATGAAGAAGAAGGCATCAAAGTAATTAGACAGTTTAAGTACGAAGATTACCGTAATCGTTTATCGTAATTATTCAACACCAATTGGACTAGCCACCAATTGGTGTTTTTTTATACTGCCCTTATTTTCAGAAAACCCCTGTACCCATTAATTATGCTGTAAAAAATCGGCAACAATAAGAAAATAAAGGACAAAAACAACTCCTGAATTTTTTTAATCGTTTAATTGGAACCGGTATTAAAAAAACACAAAAATTAAAACCCTAGGATTGTGCATCGTTATTGATGCACATCAACTAGGGTTTATCGTTTACTTACCACCATTATTGTTGTATAAACAGTTTTCGGCAATTAGTCAGGCCGAAAGATTGTTTAAACTCCCTCCTTTGCAATTAGAGTGAGCGTGTTCTTTTCGACCATCCCCTTTACGAATTGTTAATTATAATTTAACACAACACTTCATTTTTGTAAATATTCTGAATAATAAAAATAAAATTAATTCTAAATACCTATTATTTTCAATTTAAAACTTTATTCTTTTATTGCAATTATCGCTGTTTTTCGTTATGATGACCTAGACGAAAGAGGTGGAAACGTGAAACCAATTCAAGACAAAAACACACAAGTTAAATACTTAAAAGAGCGTTTAGAAATCTTCCTCGAAGTATTGGAAGCAATTGATGAAGAAACTGCGGGTATCGAAGACATTGATCGCTTAATTAAAATGATTGACGATATTGAAGAAAAAATCGAGCAGTTTAAACAAAGATCTTAACAAAACTGTTTATTTCCAAATTTAACAAACAAATCCAAACAATAAACGTCCATTTCACTCGAGAATGGACGTTTTTACATGTCGAAAACCCTGCTTTTGACAGTTTCCCTTTTAAGCTTCTACTCTTTTAATAGAAATTATAAAAAGGTATAATAGACATGGACTTTAATCTTTTTTTATTAATTTTGGGGGGTAGACATTTCATGTCAGTCGCAACAACATATTTACAAACTTTGGAGAAAAGTCTTTATGACTTAATTTGTGAAACGTCCACAAATTTACCGAAAGATGTTCGCCGTGCCATTAAACGAGCAAAGGAAGCTGAAAGTGCTGGTACTCGTGCTGCAATGAGTTTAGCAACTATTACGAATAACATTGTAATGGCAGAAGATAATGTATCACCTATTTGCCAAGATACAGGACTTCCAACATTTAAAGTAAAAACTCCTATTGGTGTTAACCAATTAGAAATTAAGGAAGCAATCCGCAATGCAGTAAAAAAAGCAACTGAAGATGCGAAACTCCGTCCAAACTCTGTTGATTCATTAACTGGAAAAAATAGCGGTGACAATCTTGGTGAAGGCGTTCCTGTTATCAAGTTTGAACAATGGGAAAACGATTATATTGAAGTGAAACTAATTTTAAAAGGCGGAGGCTGTGAGAACAAAAATGCTCAATACAGCTTACCTTGCGAATTAGAAGGTCTTGGTCGCGCTGGACGTGATCTTGATGGAATTCGTAAATGTATTCTTCATGCTGTATGGAAAGCTCAAGGACAAGGTTGTTCTGCTGGTTTTATCGGAGTAGGTATCGGTGGAGACCGCTCTAGCAGCTACGATCTTGCAAAAGAACAATTATTCCGCCACTTAGAAGATACAAATCCTATTCCTGAACTTGCTAAATTAGAAGAGTACATCGTTGAAAAAGCAAATACACTTGGTGTAGGAACAATGGGCTTCGGCGGTGAAGCAACATTATTAGGTTGTAAAATTGGCGTAATGCACCGTATTCCAGCTTCTTTCTTCGTATCAATTGCTTATAACTGTTGGGCATTCCGTCGCATGGCGGTTGATATTGATGCTAACACTGGCGAAATCAAAAAATGGCACTATCAAGATGGTGAAAAAATTACATTCCGAAACGAAGAAGAAAAAGCTGAAACAAAATCTGAAAGCCGCGTAGTTGAATTAAAAGCACCAATCACTGAAGAGCAAATTCGTGAACTAAAAGTGGGTGACGTTGTAAAAATTAGCGGTCGCATGTACACAGGTCGCGATGCAATTCACCACCACTTAATGACACACGATGCACCAGTAGATTTAAATGGTCAAATTATTTACCACTGCGGTCCTGTTATGGCAAAAGACGAAAATGGAAATTGGACTGTAAAAGCGGCTGGTCCTACAACTTCCATCCGTGAGGAACCTTATCAAGGCGATATCATGAAAAAATTCGGAATCCGCGCAGTAATTGGTAAAGGCGGTATGGGTGCAAAAACATTAAAAGCATTACAAGAACACGGTGGCGTGTACTTAAATGCAATTGGTGGTGCAGCACAATACTATGCTGACTGCATTAAGAGCGTAGACGGTGTGGACTTCCTTGAATTCGGTATTCCTGAAGCAATGTGGCACTTAACAGTTGAAGACTTCACTGCAGTTGTTACAATGGACTCTCACGGAAACTCTTTACACGCAGATATCGAAAAATCTTCATTAGAAAAATTAGCTCAATTCGCAGAAAGAGTATTCTAATTAAATCAGAATGATATAGGTTTTGCTGTTCAAAAAATCAGATGAACATTTGATTTTTTGAGCAGCTTTTTTATGAACTTTTTGCAACTATTATAAAAACACATAAAAATGGGCATTCACTTGTGATGAATGCCCATTTTCCTTTGGCGAATTGGAGTATTATTTAATGGTTAAACCAAAGATGTCTTTTCTGAAGTGTCATTATAAATTTCTGTATCTAGTTCTTTTGTGATACGGCTTGATACAATACCGGACACCATAGAACCACTTACATTCAGCGCAGTACGTCCCATATCAATCAACGGTTCTACTGAAATCAAAATACCCGCAAGCGCTAACGGCAAATCCATAGCAGATAATACAATGATTGCTGCAAATGTTGCACCACCGCCAACACCGGCTACACCAAATGAACTGATCGCAACGATTAAAATAAGCATTGCAATAAACCCTGGTGTAAACGGATCAATTCCAACAGTCGGCGCAATCATAACAGCCAACATTGCCGGATATACACCAGCACAACCATTTTGACCAATGGATAAGCCAAAAGAACCTGCAAAGTTGGCAATTCCTTCTGGAACGCCTAAACGTTTTGTTTGCGTTTGAAGATTTAACGGTAATGTAGCTGCACTTGAACGTGATGAAAATGCAAATAATAAAGTTTCAGCAACTTTTTTCACGTATAATACTGGATTTAAACCTGTCAACGAAACAATTATTAAATGTACAATAAACATTGCAATCAACGCTGCATAAGAAGCAATGACAAATTTGCCTAAATCGGCAATTGCACCGAAGTTGCTTGTAGCAACCGTACGTGCCATAATCGCCAATACCCCATATGGCGTTAATTGCAGAACGATGCGTACAACGCCCATTACGAGACCATAAATGGCATCGACGCCTTTTTTCACTGTGTTTGCTGTTTCCTCATCTTTTCGTTGAAGTTGTAAATAAGCAAATCCTAATAAGGCTGCAAAAATTACAACCGCAATCGTTGAAGTGGAACGGGCACCTGTCATATCAAGGAATGGATTGGCAGGGAACATTTCCAAAATATGCTCTGGCAATGTTTTTACATTTTCAGCTTTTTGCACAATTTCCTCTCCACGTGCAACTTCAGATTCCCCTTGCATGATTTGTGAAGCATCCAAATCAAAAATGGCTGTTGATAAAATACCTAAGGATGCAGCAATGGCAGTTGTACCAATTAGCACAGCCAAAATGATGCTTGCAATTTTCCCTAAATTTTTTCCTATTGTCACTTTCGTAAATGCCGCCAAAATTGAAATAAATACTAAAGGCATTGCAACCATTTGCAATAATTTTACATAACCATTTCCGATGATATTAAACCATGGCATCGTTTTCGTTATCGTTTCTGAACCAAATCCATAAATCCATTGCAGAACAGCTCCAAATACTACCCCAATAGCTAACGCTATAAACACTCTGTTTGAAAATTTTACATTTTTTTTCTTTAAAAAATATAGAAAGACCAACAAGCCTATTAAAATAGCAATATTTACTATGATTCCCATCACTTAACCTCCTTTTATATGAACAAACTTTATAATACATCTTTATTCCGATAAGTCAAGTAAGATTAATATAATTTAAATTTTCTATAATTTTTAGTGTTTAATTGTTTACAAAAGAACTGTTTTAGATTAGAATAATTTTAAAATAAAACTTATTTCAAATAATTGATATTGATTATCAATCACTATAAAAATAGAGGTTTGAAACTGAAATTCATTATCACAAGGAGGATTTTATGGATAACAGTAATCGAGAAAGTTTCTCAATAATTGAGAATATAAAACAACATCAGGAACTAATCGCAGCTATTATAAGCGGAGTCATTATATTAATGGCGTGGAAATTAGAAAAAGAAGGCTTATCAACAGCTTCGGTATTTTCATATATAATCGCTTTTATTATTGGTGGTTATGCGAAAGCAAAGGAAGGAATCCTTGACACTATAGAAAATAGAACATTAAATGTGGAGTTATTGATGATTTTGGCAGCCATCGGTTCAATGATAATCGGCTACTGGACAGAGGGTGCCATACTGATCTTCATTTTTGCCTTAAGCGGCGCCCTTGAAACTTATGCAATGAATCGTAGTCATCGTGAAATCTCATCCTTAATGAATTTGCAACCAGAAGAAGCATGGCTCGTACGAGGAAATTTTGAGCCGATGAAAGTACCCGTTTCTTCTTTAAAAGTAGGCGACCATCTGTTAATTAAACCGGGAGAAAGAATTCCTGCAGATGGTGAAATCATAAAAGGCTCTTCATCTGTTGATGAATCAGCCATAACAGGTGAATCTATTCCCGTTTCCAAAAATGTAGGTGATGAAGTTTTCGCAGGTACCATCAATTTAAATGGCACCATTACAATTAACATGACAAAACCAAATTCTGAAACGCTTTTCCAAAAAATTATTACGCTCGTGCAATCAGCTCAAAGTGAAAAATCCCCTTCCCAACTATTTATAGAAAGATTTGAAAATCTCTATGTAAAGTGTGTTTTAATTGCCGTTTTAATTATGATGGTTCTTCCTCACTACCTATTTGGTTGGGACTGGAATACAACTTTCTATAGAGCAATTGTGTTGCTAGTTGTCGCTTCACCTTGTGCCCTTGTTGCATCCATTATGCCCGCTACACTCGCAGCAATCTCAAATGGTGCACGACACGGCATTTTACTAAAAGGTGGCGTCCATTTAGAAAATTTGAGCGTCATTAAATTACTTGCAGTTGATAAGACTGGAACACTAACGGAAGGAAAGCCGTCAGTAACCGATGTGATTGTCCGAGAAGATTTGGATACTAATGAAACGCTTCAAATTATTGCATCTATTGAAGCTCAATCCAATCACCCTCTTGCTCAATCCATTGTTCAGTATGCGAAAGAACAACAAGTGGAAATTATCTCCGGCATTGATATTGCTGATGTTCCTGGATTTGGGTTAAAAGGGGATATTCGCGGTCAATCTTACACGATTGGTAAGGGAGATTTTGTAGGAAGCAATGAAGCAAAGACATTTGCGAATGGTGTTGCAGCTCAACTGGCAGAAGAGGGAAAAACCGTTGTCTTTATGAAAGATGAGCAAGGTATTGCCGCATTGATTGCTTTAAAAGACATAATTCGTGATGAAGCGAAAGAAGCTGTTCAAACATTGAAAGAACTTGGAATCAATATTACCATGATTACAGGAGATAATGAAAAAACAGCCAAAACGATTGCGAAAGAAGCAGGGGTAACGGAATATATTGCTGAATGTTCTCCAGTTACAAAAACAGAATTTATTAATAAAGCTTTAAAACAACATCAATACGTTGGAATGGTAGGCGATGGTATCAATGATGCACCTGCCCTTGCAAAATCAACTGTAGGAATTGCTATGGGCGGAGGTACTGATGTAGCATTGGAAACGGCAGACGTCGTATTAATGAAAAACGATTTATCGAAAATTGCCTACGCAATTAAACTAGGAAGAAAAATGCAAAAAATTGTGAAACAAAATGTTATTTTTTCAACAGCAGTCATTGCTTTACTCATCATTTCTAATTTTCTTCAAATCGTCGATCTCCCACTTGGGGTAGTTGGGCACGAAGGTAGCACTATTTTAGTGATATTAAATGGATTAAGAATGCTTAAAACACAATCATAGAATATAATTATTGTAGTTGATGCATTGGTTTATATGTAAACAGAAAAGCGGATTTAGCTGTTTTAATAGCTAAATCCGCTTTTCTGTTTAATTGTATGAAGTACAAAATTGCTATGAGTGGAGTGTCTGCTTTGGGAAATTTTTTAATTAGGAGATGTTGCCTTTTCTTATTTTCGCAAAATGTCTTTTATGCATTGCTGCATTTAATATTCCACCGAATATTAAAATCATTCCCGTAAAATACAACCAAAGCATAAAAATAATGACACTGGCAATACTTCCATAAGTAAAAGTAAAATTACCAAAATGATTCACATAAAAAGAAAACCCGTAAATTAACACTACCCATGAAATAGTTGAAAATACTGTTCCAGGTAATACAGTCACAATATGAACTCGTGATTCTGTATAAGGTATAACCCAGTACAATAAAAGTAACACAATAAAAATGAGTAGTGGTGGTAAAATCCATTGTACATAATTCCAAAAGTCAACAAATGATGTCTCGACTCCTAAAAAATCGAATAGCAAGTATACATATCGTTGACCAAAAATCGGCACTATTAAAGCAAGCAGCAATATTAAAATTAATAATACTGTAAAGACTAATGACCAAGCTCGGTTTATAATTCCCATCTTTGGCTCTGTTTCATAAGCTTCATTTAACGTTTTAATTATCGCATTCATTCCTCTTGAAGCAGACCACAATGTACCTAATATCCCGATTGATAAAACACCGCCCCCATTATACGTTGTCAATACTTCTACAATCGTTCCTTGGGTCAACATGAAAACTTCAGCTGGTACAATGGTTTGAATAAAACGAAAAACATGTTCTTGATTAATATCCAAAAAAGGTAATGTGGAAACTACGACTAATAACAACGGGAAAAATGATAGTAAGAAGAAGTAAGCTAGTTGCGCCCCCATTCCGGAAATGTCCACTTTCTTCATTCTGATAATGATTTCCTGGACAAATCCTTTAAAAGTCGTAATATCAATTTTTGATTCATCTGGATTAAAAATTGATTGAAACATTAAAACCCATTTTGTTTGCGAAACTTTTGAATCATTCAAGCGCTAGCTCACTTCCCTTCATCCCACATCACATTATTTTTCTTCTTTCGATGAAAAAGCTGCTTTTGTATCTTCGACAATCGCTTGAACGGTACTTGGAATTTCTTTCATTTCATCGATTTTTTCCATAATAAAATTTACATTTTCCGTCGTATCTTCATATAATTTTTGCATTTTTTCTATCTTTTCATAAACGAGTTGTTGGAATTCATCACGATTTTTAGCATAGTAAATAACAGAATCCTTTATATTTTTCATTGTTTCAACGGTATGTTCTCTTGTTTTACGATCAAACATGCTCACTGCGGCACCTACTATTGCACCAATCACAACACCTTTGCATAATTTGCTTTGGCTCATTACCTTCTCCTCCTGTCGATTCATGTAAAGTTTTACTAATAATATTCTATAAGAACTTTTAATCTTTTAAAAGTAAGGGCGAATACATGGATACAACTTGACAACAATAATATGAAATGAAATGATGATACAAAGCTTAATTGAAAGGTGGCTAAAAAGAGATGAATTTATCAACGCCTTCCAAAGATAATGTGGCGTATATTGTAGAAAAAATTAAAGAAAAATTGAAAATGGTCAATTCGAGCGCATTGCGTTCAGAAGATTTTACAGAAGCTAATTACGAAGATTTGTATGACTTATACGAAATGGTCATGAAGCGTGATTCCTTTAGCCCTAGCGAAATAGAGGCAATCGTCTCTGAATTAGGTTCGCTTCGAAAATAAACCATTTTCATTTTATTAACTACCGCATACTTTTTCCTATTTAATTAATCATTATTCAAATATCTTGTAAAAGCATTCATTATGTTCTTTTAAAGTAAATCATACACTTTAAATAAAACGATTTAAAAAGGAGCGTTCCACTATGAAACGCTCCTTTACATCATATTGTTTTAATTCGTTTCTGAAGTTGTAGTTTCATCTTTTTTCACGAGTTGTTGAATTAACACTTCAACCCGACGATTTTTCGCTCTACCTTCTGCTGTTTCGTTCGTTGCAATTGGATTGTATTCTCCATACCCTTTTGCACTGAAATATTTAGGATCTAAATTCGGATTTGAATCGATAATTAATTTTAAGAAATTCACTGCCCGCATCACAGATAATTCCCAATTTGATCGAAATTCCGGAGTATTTTGAGGCACATTATCCGTATGTCCAGTAATAACAATATAACGTGGTGGGTCAAATTCTAAAATAGCCGATAACTCCTGAGCAATTGGGATGTTTTCAGGTTTTATATCTGCTTTCCCTGAATCGAATAAAATACTATCACGAATTGTAAGCAGCAATCCCTCATCTGTCATTTTTGCTGAAAATGTATCTTCCAATTCATTGACAGCGATAAAATTTTCAATTTCACTTTGAATTTGTTTAAGTTGAGCTTGGTCTCTTAAATAAGCTTTTTGCTCTACTGTCATTCCATCCGTTCTAGCCGTTGGATTATCAATGACTGAGGTATTTTCCATAAACCCAACGCCGCCATTAAAAATTTCATTGAACACTTGCGACATTTTTTGGAACTTTACTTGGTCAATACTACTGGAAGCAAATAATACAATGAATAACGCTAATAGCAACGTCATTAAGTCCGAATACGGTAAAAGCCATGATTCATTGATTTCTGTTTCTTTTCCACGCTTTTTAGTTCTCTTTGCCAAGACCGCCAGCCCCGCTTTCGTAGAATAGTTTACGCTCTTCATTTGTCAAATACGAAGCTAATTTCTGTTCAATAATACGCGGAGCCTCACCTTCTAATACAGATAAAACACCTTCAATCATTAATCGTTTTTGTCTAGCCTCAAAAGCGGATTTACGTCTTAATTTATTAGCAAATGGATGCCATAATACATAACCAGTGAAAATCCCCAATAATGTTGCAACGAAAGCCGAAGAAACTGCATAACCTAATTTATCGATATTTTCCATATCTCCTAAAGCGGCAATTAGACCGACAACCGCCCCAAGTACTCCGAGTGTTGGAGCATATGTACCTGCTTGCGAAAAAATTTGGGCACCACTTTCATGGCGCTCTACCATCGCTTCAACTTCTTCATTTAATACATCCCGTATGTAATCTGCACTTTGACCATCGATTGCAAGAATTAAACCATTTCGTAAAAATGGATCTTTAATTTCTTGGGCTTCACTTTCCAATGCAAGGAGACCTTCACGGCGAGCTAGGTCTGCCCACTTTGAAAACATTTGAATGATTTCTACATCGCTTACTGTTTTTTGTTCAGTAAAAATTACTTTTAATAATTTAGGGATTCTTTTTAGTTCTTTTCCTGGGAATCCAATCACAACAGATGATATTGTACCAACGATAATGATTAAAAATGCCGCCGGGTTGATTAAAATACTCAAGGACGCCCCTTTTACTACCATCCCGACAAATACCGCAATAATGCCAAGAAAAATACCTATAACTGTAGCTAAATCCATAACTGTACCTCCAAATCTTCCACTACTTTATATTTCGACATTTTCCAATATTTTTTTAAGTATCTTTTTACTAGATAACTATAATAATGAGTAATTTTTATAGAAAATAAATGGTTCATATAATAATTTTCTATTTTCATTCAAATATTATTTTTTATAATTAATAAATATTTATGTAAGGAAATAAAAAATGATACTTTCACATCAAATTTTGCATACTTCCCATTATTGTCTGTCACAATTTCTACAAAAATAGCAAAATAGCGTAACGTTCCTTGGAATTACTAATCCTATTTTTCTCCTAAAACCTTTATAATTGTCGTATAGTTATAGTATAATTAATTTAAATCATTATTGTTTTTTAGAAAGGAGTCTAGCAATGGGCTTATTTTTAGCAACTGTAACTGGATATCTTGGCCTTCTTGTAGTTGCAGTTATGATGTTCATTCACTATTTACGTAAAGGTTTAGATTCCACTTCTTCAGTAAAAGTTGACGCAAAACCATCTGAAAAATTTTAATGCCATAGCACTTGAATGAAAAATCGACAAAACAGGTTAAGCTGTATTTGTCGATTTTTTTATCACTTTTTGCTATATTTATTCATATTCAATTCATTCATTTGTATCAACCTATTTCTTATTGCTATAATCGTCCTTAACATCAGAAAGGGGATTAATAAATGGCATCATTAAATGAGATTTTGCGTTTTAACAAAGAATTCGTTGAAAAAAAGCAATATGAACCATATAAAACATCAAAATTTCCAGATAAAAAAATTGTTATATTAACGTGTATGGATACACGTTTAATCGAATTATTACCAAAGGCGATGAATTTGCGAAATGGCGATGCAAAAATTATTAAAAGTGCCGGTGCAATGGTAGCCCATCCCTTTGGGGGAATTATGAGAAGCATTTTAGTGGCTGTTTATGAACTACAAGCAGATGAAGTGTATGTAATCGGTCATTATGATTGTGGCATGAGCACTGTTGATCCTTATTTGATGGTTGATCATATGATTGAAAAAGGGATAAGTAAGGAGATAATCAAATCTATTAAGTATTCAGGAATCGATTTGATTGAATGGTTACGTGGATTCGGAGATGTTGAAAAAAACGTATTGAATAGTGTTGATATCATTCGCAACCATCCACTGTTTCCAAAAAATACGCCAGTGCACGGCTTAGTTATGAATCCTGAAACAGGCAAACTTGATTTATTAACAAATGGACATGAATATTTAGGTAACAAATGATACAACGATTGAACATTGAGTCCATCTGCATAGGTCAGGAATTAAACTGGCTAGCGGGTGGTTTTTTTGCAAGTTTATCTTTTTTAACATTAAGAGAGGTCTGCACAAGTTGAAGGATTGCCCGCACATGCTAGAATATTTCCCACACCAGCATCGTTTCATCCGCTCAAGTTAATTCATTTCCAGCACATGTTCTAGCATTTCCCGCTCGAGCTTGACTTCCCTCACACAAGACACACGATTTCCCACACATGCAATATAAAAAAATTCGCTCCTAACTAAAATCGCTAATTTTAGGATTTTAGTTAAGAAGCGAACGGTTAACGTTGATTACGAAAATAATCGCTTTGTAAAAGGGCATACATATAATGATCTTCCCAAGATCCGTTAATATACAATAATTCCCTTAATAGACCTTCTCGTTTAAAATTTGCCTTTTCTAAAACCTTCACAGAAGCTATATTTTTGGGTGATACATATGCTTCGATTCTATGTAAATTCACTACATTAAAAGCAAATTGCACAACTTCATTCACTGCTTCTGTTGCAATACCTTGTCCCGTAAATCGTTCGTCGATGGAGTAACCAATAAATGCACTGCTATATGGCAACCTTTTAATCGCATATAGGGAAATATGGCCAATTAATTGTTCCTCATCTTTTGTAAATATCCCAAAGGAATATTCGCGATTTGTACGCTGAAGATGCAATCCTTCTAAAATTTTTCGAAACTGTGCCTCTTCTGTATAATATTCCGCATCATGTAATGGCTCATAAGTTGCCCAAAAATATTTATTTCGCTGTAATAATTCCGCTAATTTTTTTGCATCTGTTTCTACAAAGGTACGTAAATGCAACCTGTCGCTTTCGATTCGAATCACATGATCACCCTTCTTTTTAAATATTTGTAATAGCTTCTTCACCATTGTATTTACCTAATGCCTTTCTTCCATATTTTATAATTCTACTAGCATTTAGTTAGTAGGTTATAAACATGCTAAAGAAACCCAAACTTTACTAGATTGTTTTTGTTCTTGCAGAACCGTAAACTCCATTATTTACCTACTCGATTGTACAATATTATATGCACGTTAAAAGCTGTGCTTGTTTAGTTTTCATCCACATTTCGTTCTCTCTATTCATTTAATCTATTGTTTTCCAAAGTACTATTCGAATATTTTCCTCTTGCTATATTTGTCATATATAAAAGTGAAAAATTTAATTCCTCACTTTAAGTTGTTGAAATAAACGTTTATAATTTTATGGAAAGGAGTGCGAAACATGGGTCGAATGATCGTCATTTTTTGTAGCCTTATAGCAGCGACCATCTATACCTTATATTCTTTTTGGCTACCAATCGAAGGAAAATCCACTATAGCAATTATCAATCGCCTACCACTTCTAATATCGCCTTCTACCTATGTATATATATTTTGGTTCTTTCTTTTTATTCTTTTATTTATTTGGGCAATTAATTATTCAAAGGAGCGTAACTCTGAAACCTTTATTTCGCCTATTCAGACAATTTTCTTTTTGCTCGTGATGATCTTCCAAATACTTTCGATATACTTATGGAATAAGGAAGCATTATTCTACTCCTTTATATGCGTTGGAATCCAACTACTGTCCTTATTCGCACTATATCTTACATATCCGATGCAAGGAGAACATCTGAAAAAAAGAATTCCTATTGCTATTTATTTCGGCTGGATTACTTTTATTTTTATTCTCAATACCTGTTATTTACTATTGTATAAAGAATGGCACGGGTTCGGCTTGAGTAATGCTTTATGGGTGGTAATAATATTAACATTTGCCACATTAGTTGCATTGCATTTACGTTATCATCATTATGACACCGCATATCCACTTGTGTTTGTTTGGTCTTTTATAGGAATTGCAATTTCAAACGGATTTGATGAACTATTAGTTACAACTTCATCCCTATTTTTAAGTGGTGTATTAATTGTTGGAGTATTATTTATGAAAAAAAATCCTGTACGTCATTAAACGTTCAGGATTTTTTTTATGAAATAAAAGCGAATGATTATTCATTAATTTGCGTAATAATTATTGGCTTATCTTTTGTCACAATAATTGTATGTTCAACTTGTGCAACGAGTGATTTGTCAGGTGTAATAAATGTCCATCCATCCCCAGCTTCAATAATATGATCTGTCTTTTCAGAAATGAATGGCTCTACCGCAAGAACCATCCCTTCTTTTAAAATAGTTCCATCCCACGCATCATAGTAATTTAATATGTGTTGTGGGTCTTCATGCAAAGAACGCCCTACTCCATGCCCCGTTAAATTCATAATGACTTTTAATCCATGTTCTTTTGCTTCTCGTTCAACAGCTTTCCCAATTTGATTTAATTTAGAGCCTGCTTTTACTTTTGTCATTGCTCGTTCGAAGGCAGATTTAGCAACACGGCAAAGTTTTTCTTTGTCTTCATACCCTTCGCCTACAACAAAAGATATGCCTGTATCGGCAAAATAACCATTTAGTGAGCCTGAAACATCAATGTTGACTAAGTCACCTTCTCGAATGACTTTATTGCCTGGAATACCGTGTGCAACTTCGTGATTGACGCTAATACATGTATATCCTGGGAAATCATATTCACCTTTTGGACCAGAAAGTGCTCCTGCTTCAGCAAACATGCGGCCGGCAATCTCATCCAACTCTTTCGTTGTGATGCCTGGTTTAGTTGCCGCTTTCATCGCTTCTCGAATTTCTGCACAAATGCGCCCAATTTTTTTTAACGCTTCTAATTCTTCTTGTGTTTTTACAATCATGTAAAATTTCCTTTCTTCTATACAATTTCTTTTTATAATATAACATACTCTATAAAATTTTTCGGAAATCCAAGTTTATATTTAGGAATGTACTACACAATATGATATATGATTTTACTCAAGAAATGATAGAATATATAATGAAAATTTTATTTAGACCTCCAAAGGTATTTTAATCAT
>SMEK01000982.1_pt1 | contig 16321 bp, 15 predicted proteins | sample 2456371 | NCBI WGS metagenome assembly SMEK01 (sample SAMN10132590, study PRJNA489261) | soil metagenome | isolation source: day1 antibiotic-loamy sand soil ammended with composted manure from dairy... | place: USA | collected 2015-04-01
GCAAAACGTGAAACTTTTGTTGGCCCTGTTATTGATCAAGCGGCTTTTGATAAAATAACAAAATATATCGAAATAGGTAAGCAAGAAGGGAAATTAATTGTGGGCGGTACAGGCGATGATTCAAAAGGTTATTTCGTACAGCCAACAGTATTTGCAGATCTTGATCCAGAAGCAAGAATCATGCAGGAAGAAATTTTTGGTCCAGTTGTTGCCTTTACAAAAGCAAAAAGTTTTGAAGAAGCAATTGAGATTGCGAATAATACTGAATACGGCTTAACAGGATCGGTTATATCTAATAACCGTTATAATATTGAAAAAGCGAAAGAAGACTTCCATGTTGGAAACTTGTATATTAACCGTGGTTGTACAGGTGCAATTGTTGGATATCAGCCATTTGGTGGCTTTAATATGTCTGGAACCGATTCGAAAGCAGGTGGCCCTGATTACTTACTTCTTCATATGCAAGCTAAATCAATTGCGGAACAGTTTTAATTAAATTGAGTAAAAAACAGGCTGAGAATTTATGAACATCAGCCTGTTTTTCATTGAGAAGAATTATATATAGATTCAAATTATGGTAAACTGTAATTGTGAAATTGTGAACGTAATGTTTTTCACATGGAGAAGCTTATTGTATTCAAATTTTGCATATACTACAAAAGATATAATACTGTGTAAGGGTGAATAAATTACATGTCACAAAGAAAATCAAAGTTAGATGAGTATTTAGAACAGGGGATATATGGAAAAAAGGAAATTAACCCTGCCGAACGAAAGAAGTTTTTAGGAACCATTCGTGAACGAATTGTTATTGCTCTGACAATTCATCAAGTATACGAGTCAAAAGTATACAGTGAAGTGGAAAAGGAAATGATTGCTCATCCTAAGACAAAATTACTGTTAAATGGAGCTATTCCCTATGATACTTTAAGAAAATATATTAAAGTTGCAAATCAAAACAATATTCCTTTTACCATCGTCGAAAATAAAGAGAGTGATACAGATATTGGTCTCGTATTAACTTATGATCATTATGCTATTGAAAAAGATGAAATTTACGTTAAAGATACAGAAGCACCCGAATCGCCAAAACAGGAAAAAGTAAGTTCGAAATCTCAAAAAGAGAATATTCTAAAAAAACTTTTTTCAAAAGGTAAATTGAGAAGATAAGAGGGGAGATTGCTAGAAAAAAGCGATCTTCTTTTTTTATTAAGGAAGTCTCAGTCGTTTTAAATTGCAGTTACATAATCGGCATTCTCTTAAATTTTTATAGGAAAATAAAAGATTTTCACTACAGTATTTCTGAAAACAGCCAAAACATGATAAAATATAAATTAGTTTGCTTAAAAGCAATAGTATGTAACAGACTACGTTGTTTAATTATTTTGGAGGTGAATTAAGTGTCTAGAATTTCTAAAGATGATGTTCAACATGTGGCGCATTTATCTCGTCTTACATTTACTGAAGAGGAGATTGAAAAATTTACAACACAGTTAGATGAGATTATTGGTTTAGCAGAACAGTTAAATGAAGTTAATACTGCAAATGTGAAGCCAACGTCTCATGTTTTAGATATGAAAAATGTGATGCGTGAGGATGTGGCTGAACCAGGTTTACCACGTGAGGAATTACTAAGAAATGTACCAGATCAAAAAGATGGACAAATTCGTGTTCCATCGATTATTGAGTAAGGAGGGAAAAACTTGGGACTATTTGATCATAAATTAAAAGATTTACAAGAGTTACTTCATAAAAAGGAGATTACAGTTTCTGATTTAGTTGATGAATCGTTTAAGCGTATAAATGAAGTGGAAGATAAAGTAAAGGCATTCATTACTCTTGATGAGGAAAATGCCCGTACAAAGGCAAAAGAATTAGATGAAAAACATAGTGCAGAAGAAGCAAATAATCTTCTTTTTGGAATGCCTATTGGAATCAAAGATAATATCGTTACAAAAGACGTACGTACAACTTGTGCTAGCCGTATGTTAGAAAATTTTGATCCTATTTACGATGCGACCGTAATGAATAAATTACATAATGCTGGAGCTGTCATGATTGGTAAATTAAATATGGATGAATTTGCGATGGGCAGTTCCACAGAGACTTCTTATTTCCATAAAACATATAACCCATGGAACTTAGAATATGTTCCTGGTGGTTCATCTGGTGGTTCCGCAGCTGCCGTTGCAGCCGGTGAAATTCCATTCGCATTAGGTTCCGACACAGGTGGTTCGATCCGTCAACCAGCGTCGTTTTGTGGTGTTGTTGGAATGAAACCAACCTATGGTCGTGTATCCCGCTATGGGTTAGTAGCTTTTGCATCTTCATTAGACCAAATTGGACCTATTACACGTAATGTGGAAGATAATGCATATATTTTACAAACAATTGCCGGTGTGGATCCTCATGATTCTACTTCAGCTAATGTTCCTGTTCCTAACTATGTAGAACAATTAACAGGTGATGTTAAAGGCTTGAAGATTGCTGTTCCAAAGGAATACTTAGGTGAAGGTGTTCACGAGTCAGTAAGAAATGCAGTCCTTGAAGCATTAAAAGTTCTTGAAGGATTAGGTGCTACGTGGGATGAAGTGTCCCTACCAAATTCAAAATATGGGGTTGCTGCATATTACATTATTGCTTCATCTGAAGCATCCGCAAACCTTGCACGTTTTGACGGTATTCGTTATGGTTATCGAGCAAAAGATGCAAAAAATTTAATGGAATTGTATAAGAAATCACGTTCTGAAGGTTTCGGTGACGAAGTGAAACGTAGGATTATGATCGGAACGTTTGCCTTAAGCTCAGGTTATTATGATGCTTACTATAAAAAGGCTCAACAAATTCGTACATTAATTAAACAAGACTTTGAAAAAGTATTTGAAAACTATGATGTCGTAATTGGACCAACAAATCCAACGACGGCATTCAAGATTGGCGAAAAAATTGACGACCCAGTCACGATGTATGTTAACGATTTGTTAACAATTCCAGTCAACCTTGCTGGTCTTCCAGGTATTTCTGTACCATGTGGCTTTAATAATGGATTACCAATTGGCCTTCAAATCATTGGTAAACATTTCGATGAAGGTACAGTTTATCGAGTAGCCCATGCTTTTGAACAAGCGACAGATTTCCATAAACAAAAACCACAATTGTAAGGGGTGAAATAAATGAATTTTGAAGCGGTAATTGGACTTGAAGTACACGTAGAATTGAAAACAAAATCGAAGGTATTTTCACCATCCCCGAACCAATTCGGAGCAGAACCAAATACAAATACGAACGTCATTGATTTCGGTTATCCAGGTGTTTTACCTGTATTAAATAAAGAAGCAGTTAATTTTGCCATGAAAGCGGCAATGGCATTAAATATGGACATTGCGACAGAATCAAGTTTCGATCGAAAAAACTATTTTTATCCGGATAACCCGAAAGCGTATCAAATTACGCAAGATGCACAACCAATTGGTAGGAATGGTTGGATAGAAATTGAAGTGAACGGCAAGACTAAGCGAATTGGTATCAATCGTTTACATTTAGAAGAAGATGCCGGAAAACTAATTCATACAGAAGACGGGTCTTTAGTTGACTTAAACCGTCAAGGAACACCCTTAATTGAGATCGTATCAGAACCAGATATTCGTACACCAGAAGAAGCATACGCTTATTTAGAAAAATTAAAAGCTATTATCCAATACACAGGTGTTTCCGATGTTCGAATGGAAGAAGGATCTTTACGTTGTGACGCTAACGTTTCCCTTCGCCCAATCGGTCAAGAAAAGTTCGGTACGAAAACAGAATTGAAAAACTTAAACTCCTTTAATTTTGTTCGAAAAGGATTGGAGTATGAAATTAAACGACAAGAAAAAGTTCTGCTTGCTGGCGGTGTCATTAACCAAGAAACACGCCGTTATGATGAGGCAACTGGAGAAACGATTTTAATGCGTGTAAAAGAAGGATCGGATGATTATCGATACTTCCCGGAACCAGACCTTGTTGAACTTTACATTGATGATGAATGGAAAGAACGTGTTCGAGCATCGATTCCTGAACTTCCAGATGCACGGAAAAAACGATATATTGAAGAATTAGGTTTGCCAGAATATGATGCGAAAGTTTTAACGATGACAAAAGAAATGTCCGATTTCTTTGATGCAACTGTTGCGAATGGAGCTGATGCAAAACAAGCATCAAACTGGTTAATGGGTGAAGTGTCTGCTTACTTAAATGCTGAACAAAAAGAATTACATGAAATTGCTTTAACCCCAGAAAGCTTAGCAGGCATGATTAAGTTAATTGATAACGGTACACTATCTTCCAAAATGGCGAAGAAAGTGTTTAGTGAACTAATCAAAAAAGGCGGCGACCCAGAGAAAATTGTAAAAGAAAAAGGGTTAGTTCAGATTTCTGATGAGGCAACACTATTGAAACTGGTTACAGAAGCGTTAGATAATAACCCACAATCGATTGAAGACTATAAGAATGGTAAAGATCGTGCCATCGGTTTCCTTGTGGGACAGATTATGAAGAAAACGAAAGGACAAGCTAACCCACAATTACTAAATAAAATTTTACTGGAAGAAATTAAAAAACGTTAAATAGAAATAGTAGGCAATCTAAAGTGTTAGTTAGAATATAATATTATGAAATAGTTGGTTTGTTGTGAAAACAAACGTTCTGAAACAATATATGAGAAGGATCGTATTGAAAATAAAGGAGGCGAAACAATGCGAAGTGGCAATCCGAGTCTAACGAATAATACTTTTAAATCTTATGCCGGAAGTGCTGATGCGAGTGATCAAATGACCATTCAAGGTACAGTCAATAAAACATTTATTTTACTTGTTTTTATAATCATTAGTGCAATTTTCACATGGACACAATATTTTGCGGGTCAAAATGTTTCACCTTATATTACTATAGGCGTGATCGGTAGTTTAATTGTCGCGTTAGTTACCATTTTTGTGAAAAGAATGGCACCAGTTTTATCTCCTATTTATGCAATGTTGGAGGGACTTGTCATCGGTGGAGTTTCCGCAATATACGAATCTCAATTTCAAGGCATCACTTTCATGGCTGTATCTTTAACATTTTCAATTCTTTTAGGTTTGTTGCTTATTTATAAAAGTGGTCTTATTAAAGTGACTCATAATTTCCGTTTAGGAGTAGCAGCAGCAACGTTAGGTGTTTTATTAACTTACTTATTAAATTTAATATTAGGTTTTTTCGGTATTCAAGTCCCTTTCATTCATGAAACGGGAACTTTAGGTATAATAGTTAGTATAGTCATAGTCTTTATCGCGGCCCTTAATCTTGTTTTAGATTTTGATTTTATTGAAAGAGGGGCTGAACTCGGCGCACCGAAATATATGGAATGGTATGGAGCCTTTGGTATAATGGTCACTTTAGTATGGTTGTATTTAGAAATTCTCCGACTATTGTACAAAGTACTTGCAAATCGTAATTAAGAGGTGATAAAAGATGCATTTAAATAGTTGGTTTGAAAAAGCAATGAGCTACAATGAATACGTTGATCAGATGACCCGAAATAAAGAAAAAATGCTCTCGATTTATGAACGATATCATTTGAAAGATAATCATGTCAAAAAACTTGGAGAATTACAGGAGAAAAATTTACGTGTCATTGCTCTTACAGAAGATTGGTGTGGTGATGCGATGGTTAACAACCCAATCTTAATGAAAATTGCTGAAACAGCTAACATTGAAGTTCGTTTTTTGTTGCGTGACCAAAACTTAGAATTAATGGATCAATATTTAACAAATGGGAAGTCCCGTTCAATTCCGATTTATATATTCATAGATAAAGATGGCAAAGAAGTTGCAGTGTGGGGACCGAGGGCACCAGAAGTTCAAGCATTTGTCGAGCGAGAAAGGGCTGCTTTACCAGATAAAGATGCGCCGGAATTTGCAGATAAGCAAAAAGAGATGTATAGAAAAATGTCAAAGCGGTTTTTAGAAGATGAAGAATTGTGGGAGAAGATTGCGGCTAGTATTGTTGAACGGATTTGTGACAATTAGTGAATAGAATTGTTTTTGTTTGCGTAAAGTTCCTTCAATAGATCTCGTTGAAGGAACTTTATTTTTATATTAAGTGGCTTTGAAGGGAAGTATAGATAAATAGTGATATGGTTTGATTGGTAAGTTGTCTCGAGGACAAGTGAGATTAAAAAAATGAATAAAATGTCTTTAATTAGAAGAAGTTCTTTAAATCTTATAGCATCTAAAAGCACCTAATTTATCAACTCTCCACCAATTTGCTATACTAAAATGGAATAAAAGGAAAGGAATGATTTCTATGGAATATGTTACATTAAATAACGGCCTACGCATGCCAAAGCTTGGATTTGGTGTTTGGCAAGTACCTGATGAAGAGGCTACTCAAGCAGTAGAAAAAGCATTTGAAGTAGGTTACCGATTAATAGATACGGCAAAAGTATATGAAAATGAAAAAGGCGTTGGTAAAGCAATAGCCAATAGCCATATTCTGCGAGAAGAATTATTCATCACGACAAAACTATGGAATTCTGACCACGGTTATGACAAAGCATTGCGTGCATTTGAGGCGAGTTTAGACCGTTTAGGATTAGACTATGTTGATTTATACTTAATTCATTGGCCATGTCCAGATTTCGGTTTGTACATAGAAACGTATAAAGCATTAGAAAAATTGTATAAAGATGGTCGTGTCAAAGCAATTGGTGTTTCGAATTTTAACATCGAGCATTTAGAAAAAGTTCTAAATGAATGTGAAGTTGTTCCTGTTGTGAACCAAGTCGAATGCCATCCATATCTACAACAAAAAGAACTGAAAGAATTTTGTGCAAAACATAATATTTATATTGAAGCTTATAGTCCATTAATGAATGGTCGTGATGTGCTTGAAGATGATGTGATCAAAGGTATTGCTGAAAAACATGGTAAGACAGCGGCTCAAGTAATTTTACGTTGGCATTTGCAAGAAGGAACCATTGTCATTCCAAAATCTGTGACACCATCACGAATTGAAGAAAACTTTAATGTGTTTGATTTTGAATTAACTAAAGAAGATATGGAGAAAATTTCTACACTTGACCGTAACAGAAGAATTAATAATGAACCGGCTGCTTATCATCGTATATAAGATAAGAAAAATTTACACAACAGTAAAAAGACTCGCTTATGATTAAACGAGTCTTTTTACATGTCCGACTATGAATTAGTTACTCTTACCTATCATTAAATTTTTATAGAAACGTATTTTACTTCAAGAAATTCTTCAATACCGTGATGCCCACCTTCTCGCCCTAATCCACTTTCCTTATATCCACCAAATGGTGCTTGCGCAACAGAAGGAAGACCATCATTAATACCGACAATCCCATATTCCAGTTGTTCTGATACTGTGATGGCTGTTTTTAAGTTTGTTGTAAATATATAAGCAGCGAGTCCATATGGAGTATTATTGGCTCGTTCAACTACATCTTGTATATCATCAAAAGTGATAACTGGTGCAACGGGACCAAATGTTTCTTCATTCATAATTCGCATGTCTTCTGTCACACTACTTAAAACAGTGGGTTCGACAAAATAACCACTTTCCAAATCTTCGATGCGACGACCACCGCATTCAATTGTTGCCCCTTTGCTTACAGCATCTTGGATATGTGATTCAACTTTTATGTAAGCTTGTTCATCAATTAATGGACCAATTTGGGTATCTGGTTCCAATCCAAATCCGACCGTTAACTTCTGCGCTTCCTTAGAGAATTTTGCAACAAATTCATCAACAATGGAAGAATGCACATATATTCGATTTGCACATACACAAGTTTGCCCATTATTTCTAAATTTCGATTGCATCACACCTTCGACTGCTGCATCAATGTCTGCATCTGGGAATACAATAAATGGTGCATGCCCACCTAATTCTAAAGAAACTTTTTTGACGGTGTCAGCTGCTCCGCGCATTAAAAGTTTTCCGACTTCCGTAGATCCGGTAAAGGTTATTTTACGAACACGTGCATCTTTTAACCATGCATTTCCAATTTCTTGGGCATCTCCGGTGACGATATTAATAACCCCTTTTGGAAAACCGGCTCGCTCTGCAGCTTCTGCTAATTTTAAAGCCGTTAATGGTGTTTGCTCTGCCGGTTTAATAACAACAGTACAGCCAGCTGCTAAAGCCGGTGCAACTTTTCGTGTGATCATTGCAGCGGGAAAGTTCCAAGGTGTAATTGCAGCAATGACACCAACGGGTTGTTTTAAAACAAGTAAACGTTTATCGACTGCTGATGCTGGTATGGTTTCCCCATAAATTCGTTTTGCTTCTTCAGCATACCATTGTATAAAACTTGCCGAGTAGGTTACTTCACCTAATGCTTCTTTTAACGGTTTTCCTTGTTCAAGTGTCAATGTCTCTGCAATTTCATCTTTACTATCTAAAATATTGTCATACCAACGGCGTAATAAGTGACTACGTTCTTCAGCTGTTTTTTGTGACCACTTTTTAAAAGCGTCATAAGCTGCATCAACAGCTAAGATAGCATCTTCTTTTCCACCGTTTGGAACTGAGGCGATTTGTTCTCCATCTGCCGGATTAGTGACAGAAAATGTTTCATTGGATATCGCTTTTATCCATTCACCGTTTACATACATCCGATTTAATAAAACAGTACGAGCTGCCATTTTCCCACCCCCAATAATTCTATACTTTAATTATACTAAATTTTACGAAAACTAGAAGGAGATTCAATGAATTTATAAAATAACTGATGTTGCCTAGTATTGGGTAAGTTGATCAGAGCTAAAAATAAAAATCACCCAGTACTTAATAACTGGGCGATTTATGATATTCTCGATTTACCAGAAGTAAGGGTATCCATATCCGTAGAATGGGGAGCCAAATCCATAGCCATACGGTCCTAACAATGCACTACCTAGTAATCCACCTGCAACGCCGCCTAAAAACGGGCCAAATCCACCCCCCCATCCCCATGGCCTACCAAACCCCCATGGACGTTCATATCCCCATGGTCTCCCAAATGGCCTACCGATAATTCTTCTCTCATCGGTCATGTGTGTTTGAACAGGGAGATATTCATTATACAATTGGCATTCCTCCTAAATTTGATTTTTATACGTTTGTCATGTTCATGTTTTTAAGCATGTTTCTTTTTAGTACGGTATAAAATCCTCCTCACGAGGTCCGTACCATGGTTGTTGCGGATAACCATAAAAGCCATGTTGGTAATGACCATGGTGATGTCCATGATGGTGAGGATGACCATGGTGATGTCCGTGATGGAATGGTTGAACTCCAAATCCATAATATGGTTGGAATGGATTGCTGCCGTAACCACCAAAATTAAAATATCCATCATAACCAGGGTATCCGCCAAAAGGCATAGGGCCACCGAGCATTTGTCTCTCCATATAATTACCTCCTCATGTGTGTGTTCACCTTAGTGTATGTGTCTATATCGGGAGGGGTATAGGTAAAAGCCTATTTTAGTCTAAGAGAGTAGTTTTGCTTTAACTGTTTTGATAAATGTCCTTAAGTATCAAAACTTGTTTTATAATGAACTGTAAAATCTTGATTAATCGTTTTTCGATTCTTTCAATACTGTGTTTGTAGTTTGTAATAAATAGAATTTGTTAACAATACTGTTAATAAAGATAAAATAAATTTGCTTTGAAATTTGTGTTGGAGTATGATGTTTAATAGTAAAAAACTTTAATCTGAGATGGATGATGTTGAATGAAAAGAGCTCGAATTATTTATAATCCGACGTCAGGTAGAGAAATTTTCAAAAAACATTTACCAGATGTTCTGGCTAAACTGGAGAATGCTGGTTATGAAACATCTTGTCATGCGACGACGGGTCCAGGTGATGCAACAGAAGCGGCACGAATTGCTGTTAAAAGAAAGTATGATATTGTTATAGCAGCTGGAGGCGATGGAACGTTTAATGAGGTGGTCAATGGATTAGCTGAACAGGAGTATCGTCCTAAATTAGGCTTAATTCCTGTAGGAACCACAAATGACTTTGCCAGAGCCCTACATATTCCTCGTGATATACTAGCAGCAACAGATGTCATTGTTAATGGACAAACGATTCCAATCGATATAGGTCGCATGAACGATAAATACTTTGTCAATATTGCTGGTGGTGGTCGAATTACCGAGCTAACCTACGAAGTCCCGATTAAATTAAAAACGATGCTCGGTCAACTAGCTTATTATATTAAAGGGATTGAAATGCTACCTTCATTGAAACCTTATAAACTCCATTTAGAATACGATGGAAAACTATATGAAGGGGACGTAATGTTGTTTTTAATTGCTCTGACAAATTCGGTTGGTGGCTTTGAAAAACTAGCTCCAGATGCTTCAATTAATGATGGTTATTTTACATTATTGATTTTAAAGAAAACAAATTTAGCAGATTTTGTGCGGTTAGTTACACTAGCTCTTCGTGGAGATCATATAAAAGATCCAAACGTTATCTATACGAAAGCTAACTACGTTAAAGTAACTTCAGAAGATGACGTACTCATTAATTTAGATGGTGAATTAGGTGGGAAAACGCCTGTAGAATTTAAAAACTTATATCGACATTTTGATATTTTTGCTCCAATTGACCAGTTGCGTAAAGAGGATCGTATTGATTTAGAACCAGAATTGGAGGATTGATAAAAGGGCTTTTTCCCTTACTACTTAGTGATGGGTAAGCCCTTTTTATTTTGTTAAAAATTCAGTCTAATGTCGTTCTGTTTATTAAAAGAAATTTTTTCTAATTTTAGTAAACAATGTATAATGTAAGTTGTTTAACGGATTTTTAATAAATGAAGGTGAATAGGATGAAACAAGAGATGCCTGTAAAGGTAAATGACTATATTGATATAGAATTTGTTGATTTGACTCATCAAGGTCAAGGGGTAGCTAAATTAGATGGCTATCCGATTTTTGTTCCAAATGGATTACCTGGTGAAAAAGCAAGAATAAAAGTGGTGAAAGCAAAAAAGAATTATGCCCATGGAGAATTGATTGAGCTTAAAGAACGGAGTCCGTATCGAGTGGATATTTCAAAAGAGGAAGAGCATAAATACGGGGGCTGCCAAATCCATCATATGACTTATGAAGGCCAGTTAAAATTCAAACAAAACCATGTTGAACAAGTATTAGCTCGGATTGGTGGACTAGAGAATGTTACAGTTCATCCGATTATTGGGATGGATAATCCATGGCATTATCGAAATAAGGCCCAAGAGCCGGTAGGTGAAAAAGATGGTAAATTAATTTCTGGATTCTTTAAGCCGAGAAGTCATGAAATTATCCCAACGGATGAAAGTGTTATTCATATGGAAGAAGTGAATGAAGCGATTCAAGTGGTTAAGGAAGTTTGCAATGAATTCAATATATCTGCTTATGATGAAATTCATCATACAGGTATGCTACGAAATATTATGGTTCGCTATGGAAAACAAACGGGCGAATTAATGGTAGTCTTAATTACACGCACAGAAAAATTGCCTAATAAAGAGAAGATAGTTAATCAATTGGTAGCTCGATTACCGAAAGTAAAGTCTATTATTCAAAATATTAATTCGGAACGGACGAATGTTATATTAGGTAAAAAAACGAAGCTACTTTGGGGAGAAGATGTGATTTATGACAAAATTGGGAATGTAATGTTTCGAATTTCGCCACTATCCTTTTATCAAGTCAATCCTGTCCAAACGAAAGTTTTATATGATAAAGCATTAGAGTATGCGGATTTATCTGGAGAAGAAACCGTCATTGATGCGTACTGTGGCATTGGTACGATATCTCTATTTTTAGCGCAAAAGGCGAAAAAGGTTTATGGTGTAGAAGTAGTTCCAGCCGCTATTGAAGATGCGAAGTTAAATGCACAGATAAATGACATAACCAATGCTGAATTTGAAGTTGGGGAAGCTGAGACAGTAATACCAATATGGGCTGAAAAAGGAATTCATGCTGACGTTCTTGTAGTTGATCCTCCCCGTAAAGGCTGTGATGAGTCCTTGCTAAAGACAATAATCAAAATGAAACCGAAAAAGGTTGTCTACGTAAGTTGTAATCCATCCACATTAGCAAGAGACTTGCGGATCTTGGAAGACGGAGGTTACAAAACAATTGAAGTTCAGCCAGTCGACATGTTCCCGCATACGAATCACGTTGAGTGCGTTTCGCAGATAGTTTTAAAATTGTAACATCAAAAAATAAATCTTTCTTTTGGCCCGGATTTGATAAAAAATAAATTGATCATATCCGGGTTTTTTGTTCTTAAAACTTTGATAAATCAATATACCTTCTTTCTAATCCTTGTCCAACTCTGCTAAATTTCTATTTTAAAATTGAAAAAAACGGGGAAAAAGTGTCGAAAAAACAGTGGGAAAATGGCCATTTTCGAATCGAAGATTATTCGAAATTTGGGGTTCATGATAAATTTTTATTTTAAACGAAACGGTGGAATGCGGGTTTGAGGGGGATGAAAAAATAAATTTATATTTTAAAGACACATAGTAGAGAGGAAAATGTAATAGTTTTGTAAGGTTTTATCCATTTTATAAAAGGTAATATAAGAAAAAAACTAATTATTGTGTAAATTTAAAAAATAAAAATAGGCGTAACTGTGTTAGAATTGCTATATAAGATTTTAAAACTTATTCAATTCAATACAGTATTTTAAAAACTTGCACTTTGATACGGATATTTTGGGACAAGTTTTGCAAATGATTGAATTAGAGAGATTCTATGGAATGTAGGCACTTTAGTACTGAACAAATGCACCAAGATTTAATAAAGTTTTTTATACTAGGTTGCAAGTTAGTACGATGGAGCCGTCCCACGTTTGGATTTATTGTAGATTAATAAGATAAATAAGTCTTAGATTTGAGAAAAACTGCAACTTTATACGGAGATGTGGACAAAGTTTGAAAGTCTATGAGTTTACATGAAAGATAAGGACAAATTTTTAAGAGATATTCAAGTATATTCTGTCTCCCTAAATATCTCTTTCCACAAACATTTTGATTTATCCTGTTAGATTCAAGTTGTTTTATGAGAGGAAAAGTGTGTGCTTGAGGGAAATGCATAGTTTTATTTCCTATTGAGCGATAAATATGGTAAAGCATTGAGGGGGTAAGAGAGAAGAGGGGAGTTTGTAAGGGGGAGGACAAGAAACTAACACATGTATAGATTATTATTTATCTTCGAATATGGCTTGTTTATTGGGATTCATTTAGAGTATAGCTATTTCAGGGGATATATCAATTTGTTATAATTTACCAATAGATAATTGTATTAATGAAGTGGCTTCAGTTAGTGGATATCCATTCTATATGTAGAAAATGGTGAATATTCCTGTCTCCTTATAGATTACAAACTTTTAATAAAAAGCAGATTATCACTTTTCAAAAAGATAAAGTGAAACTTATGACAGAGTCTAAAGTAAAAAAAAGACTGGCAATTACATTTATCTTTATAGTATACCAGTCCTTTAAAACGATTAATAGAAAGGGAATCAAAATAAACTTTTTATCCAATTGATATCTGAGACATGTAGTAAGTTTTTGACTTTTGTTGCGACTATATCGTAATCTTCTTGATTCTTTGCAGTTTCATAGTCAAACCATTGGGCATCTGGGTCATTTAAATTTTCACTAAGCCTATGTCGGTCATTTACATCATATGCGGTTACTTTATTAGGAGGTATTTTTTCTCCCCAACTGGTTGTAACTCCATCAGCTGGACAAACAGCTAATTCTACTACAAAAGATCCACCATGACGATTAAATTGAAAAGTAATGAGGTCAATATTATCTTCATTTTGCCTTCTAAAGTGAGGAAACGACCCTTTAAAGCCATGTTCTCGTAAATATGGAACAACAATATTTTTTATTGAATTAGTCATATTTTGACGGGCGTTTGTAGTCATGTTAATGATTTCCCTCCATTTTCATTATATTATTCAAATGTCTTTTTAATAGAGGGATTCCTTAGTAGTTGGTAAAAGTTGTTTTTAGGAATCCCTTTTTTATTAACAAAAAAATTTATAATTATTTATCATGAATTTTATAGGAAATTCCTTTAGATTTCAAATAATCTTTTACAGCCTTACTAGCACCTATTTTCCCTGTCTTATCACTTCTAAAGAAATGCCATTGAGCTCCCTTAACATCCTTTACGGATTTATCTTTAATTAATAAGTAGTCTTTATCAATCTGTTTTTTAATTGTTTTAGTTAATGTAACATAACCCACCTTTGATTCATGAGCAATACCGGAAGTATCGAGTACGTCTATGTATCTACCACCTAGACTAGTTTTTTTATAAACTTGAGTACCTTTGACTTTTACTAAAGTTTCTAAATACTTTTCTCCAGCTTTACCACTACTAAATGATTTCTTAGCACTTTTTGCAGCGGATTTAGTTACTTGTTTCCCTGTTTGTTTAGAGAAAAATTTAATTGCACCACCAACTATCCTTACGATTATGCCTACTATTGAAGCATGGGCATCATCTTCAGATATAGTTATTACTTCACCAGTCTGTTTGTCTTCTAAAAGAACTTTGAATTCTTCATCTGTATTTTTAATTATTCTTACATCATAAACTGCTACTTCTATTCCGTTTCCATAATCTAATATAGAACTAACTGTAATATTATTTCCGTCTAATGTTGAATTAAGTATTAATTCTGCATCGTATTCGTCGTTATCAATATTTAATTGAAGCTCAATTCCATCATTATCTAGATTTTTGATAATAGGATTTATATTATTAGCTTTATTTTCTAAAGTTTCCTCAAGTACATTGTTGTAATCATTAATCAAGTCTGTTTTTATTTCTTCTAAGATTTTTCGCTCATTTAAAAGACTATCTACCAAGTCTTTTTCATCAAGCAATGCATTTACAGTATTTTCATTAGAAGAAATTTTATCTATTAACTGATCATCTTCTAAAATATTTTGAACAATATTATCATTTGTTAAAACATCGGTTACTAGATTTGGATCTTCAGCAATTGTGTTTACTATACTATCATTTTCAATTATATCATTTACTAAAATAGGATCTTCAGCAATTGTACTAGAAATTTCTTCATCATTTAAAATTTCTTTGACTATTTCAATGTCCTCGGTAATAACTCTTGACTCGTCTTCAGTTAGGATATTATTGATGCTTTCATCATCAGATAAAACAACGCTAGCTATATTAGAATCACTCACAATTGTATTTACAATGTTATCGTTATTGAAAATCTCATTTATTAAGTCAGGTTCCTCTACAATTGTATCAATAATTTTTTCATTTGATAGGACTTCTTCAACTAGATTAGAATCTTCATTTATTACATTTAGAATATTGTTATTATCCAAAATTTCCTTGGATAAATCAGTAGAATTAGCAATTGAATCTTTAAATTCTTCAGATGTAAAAAAATCTAGTAGTTGATTTTGTAGTTCAGTACTTTGAGGTTCATTAGAGTTGTTTGTTGATTCAGCGTAGACGATATTAGTTACACTAGAGAAGTTAGATATTAGTAAAACAATTACAGTTAGTAAACTTAAAAATTTTTTCATTATTTAATCAATTAAACTCATTTTGTACTAAAACAGTATACTTAATGATTTAGCTCTGTTTGAATTTCTTTTAAAAATGTTGCGCCAACATGATTTTTATATAGCGAATAAAGTGGCTTGAATTTAAGCTTCCATTTATTTTGTTCTGCAACAGATAATGTATTTATTTTAATATGATCTTGTTTTTTCAACTTTTCTAAATCATTCAAGTTCATTTCTTTCGCCATTTGAAAATTCCACTCAGTTGCTTCTTTCATCGCATCCAGCACATCTTCTTGAAGATTTTGGGGAAGACTGTTCCAAAAGTCTTCATTCATTAAAACTGAATAACCTAATAAGCCATGATTCGTTAATGTAATGTTATTTTGGACTTTATAAAATCCTTTCGAATAAATATTCGATAACGTATTTTCTTGTGCATCAATTTCATGGTTTTCAATTTCCGTATATAATTCATCAAATGATGTATTCACTGATTTTGCACCAAGTAATTCAAATTGCGTTTGTAATACTTTACTTGGCATAGCACGTACTTTTATATTCTTAAAATCTTCTAATCTTACTAAAGGCTTTTCTTCCGAAATCATTTGTTTAAAGCCATTGTTCCAAAATGCTAATCCTTTTATATTTACGTGATTCAACTGGTTAAGTAATTGTTCGCCTATACGCCCATTTAATACGTTTTCTACCTCTTCATCCGTATGGAATA
>SMEK01000429.1_pt1 | contig 16310 bp, 16 predicted proteins | sample 2456371 | NCBI WGS metagenome assembly SMEK01 (sample SAMN10132590, study PRJNA489261) | soil metagenome | isolation source: day1 antibiotic-loamy sand soil ammended with composted manure from dairy... | place: USA | collected 2015-04-01
GGCGGTGGCAATTCCGTGCCATCGCGTGGTGCGCAACGATGGCGCGCTGTCCGGCTATCGCTGGGGCGTGCCGCGCAAGCGCGCGCTGCTGGAGCGCGAGGCGCAAGCATGAATGCGCAGCGGTTGGATGTCATCGATGCCGATACGCGGTTGCAAATGTTTGACTGGGCCGGGATTGAGCGCGAACTGGACACGCAAGGCTGTGCGCTGCTGGAATCGCTGCTGTCGCCGCAGGAATGCACTTCCTTGGCGGGTTTGTACACCGACGACGCACGATTCCGCAGCCGTGTCGTGATGGACCGCCATGGGTTTGGTCGCGGCGAATACCGTTACTTCGACTATCCGCTGCCGGCGCTGGTGGCCGAGCTGCGCACGTCAATTTATCCGCGCCTGGCACCCATCGCCAATCGGTGGAACGCGGCGATGAATCTCCCGCAGCACTATCCCGCCACGCATGCGCCCTTCATCGACCGCTGCCACGCAGGCGGGCAGCAGCGCCCTACTCCGTTGCTGCTGCAATACGCCGAAGGCGACTACAACTGCCTGCATCAGGATTTATACGGCGAGCATGTATTTCCGTTGCAAATAGCGATCCTGTTGTCCGAACCGGGCCGCGATTTCAGCGGCGGCGAATTCGTGCTGACCGAACAGCGCCCGCGCATGCAGTCGCGCGCCGGCGTGGTGCCGTTGCGTCAGGGCGATGCCGTGGCGTTCGCGGTACACCGGCGACCGGTCCAAGGAACGCGCGGCAGCTACCGGGTCAACATGCGCCACGGCGTCAGCCGCGTTCGCAGCGGCCAGCGGCATACGCTCGGCATCATCTTTCACGCCGCCGCATGATCACCACCGACTTGTTCGCCGACCTGTCGACTCCTGCCCGCCGGGACGAACCGCTGTGCGAGGGCGCAGTGGTGCTGCGCGGGTTTGCACTGGAGCACGAGACGGCCTTGCTGCACGCGCTCGACGCGATCGTGGCGCAGGCACCGTTCCGCCATCTGGTCACGCCTGGCGGCTTTCGCATGTCGGTGGCCATGACCAATGCGGGGCCGCTGGGCTGGGTCAGCGATCGCCGCGGTTATCGCTACGACCGGATCGATCCCGACAACGGCAAACCATGGCCGCCGATGCCTGCAGCCTTCCTGCAACTGGCCGCTACCGCCGCCGCGCGCGCGGGCTTTGCCGGTTTCACGCCGGACGCCTGCCTGATCAATCGCTACGAGGCCGGCACCCGGCTCAGCCTCCATCAGGATCGCGACGAACGCGAGCTGGGTCAACCGATCGTGTCCGTCTCGCTGGGCATTCCGGCGGTATTTCTGTTCGGCGGCTTGCAGCGATCCGACCGGACGTTGCGAGTGCCATTGGCGCATGGCGACGTAGTGGTTTGGGGTGGCCCGGCACGGCTGCGTTATCACGGCGTATTGCCGTTGAAGCCGAACCATCACGCGTTGTTGGGCGACTGCCGCATCAACCTGACCTTTCGGCGAGCCGGCTGATGAAGGCCGAGCGATTCCTTGCGACGATCGACGCCGACTGGGCGCGTCTGGTCGCGCAGATCGGCCCATGTGGGCACGAACCCAAACCGGCACGCGAGCCGTACGAGGCGCTGGCGCGCGCCGTGGCGTATCAGCAACTGCATGTCAAAGCTGGCGACGCGATCCTGACGCGAATGCTGGCGCTTTATCCACGGCACCGGTTCCCCTCGCCGAGGCAATTGCTCGCCACGCCATTCGAAACCATGCGCGGCTGCGGTTTCTCCGCGCGCAAGGTCGAGACCATCCATGGCATCGCCGAAGCCACACTGTCCGGCGTGGTGCCGACGCTGGCAACGGCGCGTTCATTGCCGGATGACGAGCTGGTGGCGCGGCTCAGCGCACTGAAGGGCATCGGTCGCTGGACGGTGGAAATGTTCCTGATCTACAGCCTGGGCCGGCCGGACATCCTGCCTGTCGACGATTTTGGCGTACGCGATGGCTATCGCCTGCTGAAATCGCTGGAAGCGGTGCCTGCGCCAAAGGCATTGGCGATGACCGGCGCGGACTGGAGCCCGCACCGCACCGCCGCCGCCTGGTATCTGTGGCGTGTGCCGCGTCCACCCGGGACGGCCCGCGACAAACGTTGAACCCGCATGACCCATCGACCTTGGTGCAAGCGCCGGTTCGGCCGCTACTTGCTACGCTCGGTGGATCGTCCGCTCCGTCTCGCGAGGCTTCCATGATCCACCACGACATCTACACCATCGACACCGGCTTCGTACGACCGCAGTTCGACGCGGCCTACCTGATCGTGGAGAACGGACACGGCGCGTTCGTCGATTGCGGTACCAATTTCTCCGTGCCGCGCATGCTGGCCGCGCTGGATGAAGCCGGTATCGATGCGGATGATGTCGACTGGCTGATCCTCACCCACGTGCATCTTGATCACGCCGGTGGCGCCGGCGAACTGATCGCGCAATTGCCCAGCGCAAAACTGGTGGTGCATCCGCGCGGTGCCCGCCACATGATCGATCCGTCGGTGTTGTGGGCTGGCGCGAGCGCGGTGTATGGCGAATCGGTGATGGAAGAGACCTATGGCCGGCTGCGTCCGATCCCCGCCGGGCGGGTGGTTGAGGCAGTGGATGGTCACGTGGTGGATCTTGCCGGCCGTCCGTTGCTGTGCATCGATACGCCTGGCCACGCGAAGCATCATCTGACGGTCTACGACGAACGCGCCAACGTGTGCTTCACCGGCGACGTGTTCGGCCTGTCCTATCGGGATTTCGACACCGCGGCCGGCCCATTCATCCTGCCCACCACGTCACCTGTCCAGTTCGATCCCCAAGCCCTGCATGCATCGATCAACCGCCTGCTCGCCTTGAAACCCGCGGCAATGTATCTCACCCACTTTGGCAGGGTCGAGCCGGTAACGCAGCTGGCGGCCGCCCTGCATGTGCAGATCGATGCGATGGTCGAGCTCGCCCGTGCTGCGCGGGACCGACCTGATCGTCATGCCGTGTTGGTCGAGACACTGACCGACCTTTACGCGACCCGCGCTCAAGCCCACGGCTGGAATCGCGGACGCAACGCATTGAGTGCGTTGCTTGGCACGGATATCGAACTGAATGCGCAGGGACTGGAAGTGTGGCTGGACCATCGACACTGATGACGTCGGGCATCTGCGCCGCTCTCCTGCCTGTCGCTAGGATTGCGGAGCGAGCCGTCTGCCCTGCACGATTTGCAACCCGCATGCCCACCACCGCCAGGCGTGCGCGGCTCACGGGAACGCGTAGCGTGCACCTTCGCTTTGGCATCGAGCATGCCGTCGGCACACCATTTTGCGGTCAGCGTAAGTCCGCAGACGGTACCGGTTGCCACGCCTTGTTTCCTCGCGGCGCATCCGTAATAGCTCCTGCTGCCGCCGCCCCAGAACGGATGGGCAATGGTGATATCCAGCGCCAACGCATTCAGGATGCCGTTGGCGATCTGCTGTCCGACCCCATTGCGCATGCGCCCCAGGCGATCGACGACCCACAGTTTTTCCATCTGTTCGTAACCGGGCGGATTGCCGAGCGCACCGTGGCTCAAGCCGGCAGTCGGCCCTTTCGCCTCGACGATCAGATAACGCGGATTGGAGGTGTCCTTGTTCCACCAGATCTGGTCGATGCCGGCACCGGAATGCACGTCGAACTCCCAGAGCAGCTCGTAGCCGGCGTCATGGCTCGTGACATACATCGCGCCAGTCGGCGATTGCAGAACGGGGAAAGCTCAGGCCAGACGCGTGCCGTTGGGTACCGGCCGTTCGATGGCCGTGATGACGACGCCGTCTTCGGTCGGAAATCCGGTCAACAGGAACTGCGAGCGGAACGGGCCGATCTGCTTTTCCGGAAAATTGATGACGCCCACGATCTGCCGGCCGAGCAGGTCCTCGGCCTGATACAACGCCGCGATCTGCGCGCTGGTTTTCTTCTCGCCGTAGGGTCCGAAATCCACCCACACTTTCCATGCTGGCTTGCGTGCTTCGGGAAACGGCTCGACCTTTGTCACCGTTCCGGCGACGATCAGGGGCTTTTCGAAATCGGCCCAGTTGATCTCGGGGTGATTCATTGCATTCATCCTTCCAACCTCGTTTTCAGACAGTCGCGGCCTTGCTGCCACCAGTAACTGGCTTGTGCCGCAAGATAACCGAACGGTCGGTGGGTGCTACCCAGGCCATAGTCGGCGAACTGGCGCCAGCGGTCGTCACCTTCGGCAATGGCCGACGCCACCAACTCACCCGCCGCGCACGTCGGCGCCAGTCCGTGGCCGCCGAACGCCTGCGCCCACCACAAGCCATGGCCATCGCTGCCGATCTGTGGCATCTGATGGCGCGCATAACTCATCAAGCCGGACCATGCGTAGTCGATCCGCACGCCCTTCAATTGCGGGAATACCCGTAGCAGATCCCGCGTCAGCAACCGCTGCACGGCATGAGGCGAGCGATTGAGTACCGAGATGCGCCCGCCCCACAGCAGCCGCGTATCCGGTAGCGGGCGATAATAATCAAACGCGAAGCGGCTGTCGTAGATGGCCGCACGGGTGTGCAGGCACTCGTCCAGCCGATCGCCGAGCGGCTCGGTCACCATGACGTAGGTGGCGATCGGCAGGATCGCGCGATCGATCGGCTTCTGCAGCCCAGCCAGATAACCGCCGCACGCGAGCACCACATGGTCGGCCAGCAGCTCGCCCTGACTGGTGCGTAGACGCCATTGCAGGCCCTCACGCTGCAGACTGCGCACACCACTGTTCTCGTGCACGCGCACGCCCTGCGCAGCTGACGCCGCGGCAAGGCCGATCGCGTAGTTGAGCGGATGCAGATGCAGCGCATCACGCTCGTACAATCCGTCGTGATAGCGCTCGCTGCGGATACGCGCGCGCAGTTCGGCCTCCGGCAGCCATTGCCAGTGCACGCCGTAGTACTCGGCCAGCAAATCCCGGCGTTGGCGCAGCACGGCAGGGTCCCGAAACCAGTTGGCCCAGATCACGCCTTCGTCGACCATGTCACAGGCGATCGCGTAGTCGGCAATGCGTTGCCTGATCCGACCGACCGCGTCGGTGGTGAGTCGAAACAACGCCCTTGCCTGCACCGCGCCACGTTGATCGAGCAACGACTGTTCGCCCAGCGAATACCCGGCAAACACGAAGCCGCCGTTGCGACCGGAAGCGCCAAAGCCGATCTGTTCGCGCTCCAGCAACACCACGTCGCGCACACCGCGTTCGGCCAGCCCAAGTGCCGTGTTCAGCCCGGCAAAGCCGCCACCGATGATCGCGACCCGCGCATGCGCACTGCCCTGCAACGGCCCATATGGCCGATACGGCAACGCGGTGGCGCGGTAATAGGAATCAGACGATTTCATGCGGCGGCTTGAGTTCTCGCCAAGGCGGGATCAACAAGCATAATCCCCAAGCGAGGGACTGGCTGGCGCGGGGTTCACGCAGCAGAGCCGCGTGAAAGAGGCGTCGGTCAGAGTTGGCCGATAAAGCTGCGCACGGTCGGTGCGAGGCTGGGATCCTGCATCGCCATATGCATCGTGGCGCGCACCAGGCCGGCCTTGTTGCCGCAATCGAAACGGGTGCCCTCAAAGCGGTAGGCCAGTACCTTGCCCTGCTCTTTCAACAAGGCCTCGATGGCATCGGTCAGCTGGATTTCGCCGCCGGCGCCGGGCGTGGTCTGCTCGAGCAATTTGAAGATGCGACCGGGCAGGACATAACGGCCCACCACGGCCAGGTTGGATGGCGCTTCAGCCGGACTGGGCTTCTCGACCATGTGGCGGATGGCGGCGCTGCGCTCGTTGAGCTGCGTGGCGTCAACGATGCCGTATCTGTCGGTTTCGTCGTGTGGTACTTCCTCCACCGCGATCACGCCCGCGTCCTGCGCATCGGCGAGTTCGGCCATCTGTCGCAGGGCACCCTTGCCGCCGCCATTCCAGATCAGGTCGTCCGGCAACACCACGCCGAAGGGTTCGTCACCGACAACGGGTTGCGCGCACAACACCGCGTGGCCCAGGCCGTGGGCTTCGGGCTGGGTCACGAACACCGCCCGCACATTCCGCGGCAAGGTACCTTGCACCAGTGCCAGCAATTCTTCCTTGCCCTTCGCCTGCAGCTTCGCTTCCAGCTCATAGGCCTTGTCGAAGTAATCGGCAATGGCGTGCTTGTAGCGGTTGGTGACGAAGATAAGCGTGTCGGCACCGGCATCCACCGCCTCGTCGACGGCGTATTGGATCAGCGGCTTGTCGAGAACCGGCAACATCTCCTTGGCTACCACCTTGGTCGCCGGCAGGAAACGCGTACCGAGTCCGGCCACGGGAAACACGACTTTGCGCAAAGGTTTGCTCACTCACTGATCTCCGGGTTGGCACGACGGATCGACACCACGTTGTCCGGCTGCGCCGATTCGCTCCAGCGGAACGAAGGCAGCAGGCTCGACACGCAGCGACGAAGTTCTTCTTCGTTGAACACGGCAACCGCTTCCTCGGACTTGTTCAGCAAGGCCTGAAGCAGCTCCCACGACACTTCCCGATGCTGCGCCAGAAAGATCTTGGCGTGCGCGGTAGCGCTGTAGTTCTCCAGCGGGTGGAACAACTCCTCGAACAGCTTTTCACCCGAGCGCAAGCCGGTATAGATGATCGGGATTTCGCTGCCGGGTTTCTTGCCGGCGAGCCGGATCATCTGCTCGGCCAGATCGCGAATCTTCACCGGCTCGCCCATGTCGAGGGCGAACAGTTCGCCGCCCTTGCCAATGCTTGCAGTCTGCAGGATCAACTGGCAGGCCTCGGGAATCGTCATGAAATAGCGCGAGATCTCCGGATGGGTGACGGTGACCGGTCCGCCATCGCGAATCTGTCGCCGGAACAGCGGCACCACGGAACCCGCCGAATCGAGCACATTGCCGAAGCGCACCGTCATGAAACGGGTACCGGCGTGCGCGTTCAGGTTCTGGCAATAGATCTCCGCCACGCGCTTGCAGGCGCCCATCACGCTGGTCGGATTGACCGCCTTGTCCGTCGAGATCAGCACGAAACATTCGACCCCCACATCGCAGGCGGCATCAGCGACCGTGCGCGTACCCATCACGTTGTTGCTGAATGCTGCGCGAAGCTGCCCCTGCAGCATCGGCACGTGTTTATAGGCGGCGGCATGAAACACCACCTGCGGCATGGCCTCGGCGAATGCCTTGCGCATGGCGGCGCGATCACCGCAGTTGGCCAGGATGCCGTCGAAAATCAGCTCGGGAAAATCGGCCCGCAATTCCTGGCCAATCCGATACAGGTTGTATTCGCTCTGTTCGACCACGGTCAGCGACTGCGCGCCCAGGCGGGCAACCTGGCGGCACAGCTCCGAACCGATCGATCCGCCGCCGCCAGTCACCAGCACGCGTCGCCCACTGAGGGTTTCACGAATCGCCGTCCAGTCCAGCTCGACCGTGTCGCGGCCAAGCAGATCCTCGATCGCCACTTCCTTGATCTGGTTGAACTGCGCCCTGCCCGCAACCACGTCTTCAAGCCGTGGCACGGTGCGATATGGCAGGTCGGTTTCGTCGCACAACGCCACCACGCGTCGCATTTCGGTGGTGGTGGCGCCGGGCAAGGCGATCAACAACATGTCCACCGCCGCCTCGCGGGCCACCTCGGGCAACTGGTCGAAGCGACCGAGCACCGGGTGGCCATTGATACTGGCGCCGCGCAGACTGGTCTTGTCGTCGACGAACCCGACCACCGAATAACGGCTGTCGTGACGAAGATCCCGCGAAAGCACCTCGCCGGCGCGATCCGCGCCCACGATCAGCACGCGCTTGATGGTCTGGTTCTGCAGCAGGTCGTTGCGGCTGTCCTTCCAGTAGCGGTATGCCAGGCGCGGGGCGCCGAGCAGAAACGCCAGGATGCCCGGATAGAGCAGGAATACCGAACGTGGCACCCCGTCCAGCCGGTTGTACAGAAACAACGTCGGGGCGATGAACAGCACGCCGAACACCACCGCGCGCACGATGTTCCACAGGTCTGGCAGGCTGGCAAAACGCCAGACGCTCTTGTACAGCCCGATCCAGCGGAAGATCACGCCTTGCACCAGCAGCACGAGCGGAATCTCGAGCAACCCGAAGCTGACAAGCTCGTTCGGATTCATGGCGTATCGCAACAGCTTCGCGATCCACCATGCGAAGGCAGCCATCGCCAGATCGTGCAGCACGACGGCGATACGCGGATGGATAAAACCTACGACTTTACGCAATGACATCGGGAGCCCCGGGCAAATGGCGTCGCAGACAGCGACGTTTCAGCGCCAGCCATGTGGCCGCCGCCCCCGCATAAACCACTATCATAATGGCCGGTGCGATTGGCAGATGACTCCACGCCAACCAGGCTGACGGTGTCGCGACGACCAGATTCCAGCCCATGTAGGCCACGCCCGCACGTGCATGGCCACCCCCCCGCCGAGCCAGCCACTGGTACAAGTGTTCGCGATGGGCATTGTACCAGCGCCGCCCGCGCAGCATGCGAACCAGCAGCGTGAGACTGGCATCGGTGACGAACGCCGAAGACAGTATCAATGCGGGCCACAGCAGGGCATGGTTCGACCGCCACAGCATGGCGGTGAACGCGAAGATCAGCAGACCCACGCTGCCGCTGCCGACGTCGCCCATGAAAATGCGTGCCGGCGGGCGGTTGTAGTACCAGAAGCCGAGCGAGGCAGCGGCCAGCGCCGCCGCGGCAGTCGCCAAGGCCGGCATCCCGATCGACCAGGCCAGCAGCGCCAGCCCACAACCGACGAAGATCGCCTGTTGTGCCAGCAGTCCGTCGATGCCGTCCATGAAGTTGTGCAGATTGATGCTCCACGTGCCGCCGATCAGCAGCAGCGGCAGCCACCACCAGGACAGGCCGGTGGCCAACAGGCAGGCCGAAAAACCCCCTGCAGCCAGTAATTGCGCTCCCAGCCGTGGCAACACCGGCAACGAGCGGTGGTCATCCCACCAGCCAGCCAGGGCCACCAGCAACAGGGCTGCCAGCAGACCCGCGATCACGCTGACTGGCCATGCCGAAGACAGGCCGCCAAGAATGCCCGGCAGGCAAACCAGCAAGGCCACGACGATGCCGACACCACCGCCGCGCGGGGTCGGCATCCGGTGCGAACGTCGTTGTCCGGGGTGATCGAGCATGCCGCGTCGACGCGCATAACCGATGGCGACGCGAACCAGCAACGCGCTGAGCAACAGACTTGTGATTAACCATCCAATGGCCGGGTACATCCTTTCCTCACTCGCTGGCGACACCGTGGATCGGCCGGATCGTGCTCCAGCTCTTGCAACTGGGGCATTGCCAATGATGCGCCTTGGCGCCGAAACCGCAACGGCTGCAACGATACATGGCCTGGCCTTCCAGCAGCTTCCTGGTCAGGTCGCGCAGGATCAGGAAGTTTTCGCGCGCCTCGCCATCGATCTTGTCCATGGTGGCGTCGATCAACGTCATCAGGCCGCGAACCGATGGCCGCTGACGCAACTGCGCCGTGAGGAAGTCGATCGCGGCCCGCTCATTGTCGCGCTGTCGATACAACTGGGTCAGCGCCAGCACCGGCGAAACGCCGTGGTAGCGACCCAGCAACTCGCGCAGGAAGCTCTCGGCACGCTCCATCTGCTGCGAGCGGGCGTAGCTGTTGAGTAGCGGCGGCAGGATTTCCGGCGTGAACGCGATGTCCGCGTCCACCGCAGCCTCGTAGGCCGCCACGGCTTCGTTGTAATGACCGTCTTCGGCATGCAGCCGACCGGTCAGCATGAACGCGCGTACGCAATCGGTCTGGCAGGCGAAGGCCTGCTGCAGGTAGTCGCGTGCCTCGGCGCGGGCGCCGTGCTGGCGCGAGCGGTCGGCCAGCTCGCAATAGAACTGGGCAATCATCGGCGCCTCGTCGTCGCCGGTCATCACCTCCAGCCGACGCGCGTGTTCGATGGCCTTGTGCCAGTCGCGTTCGTGCTGGTAGATCGCGATCAGGTGGCGCAAGGCGGACGGCGCGTGGGCGTCCATCGCCACCAGGTCGGCAAACAGGGCCTCGGCGCGATCGAGCAGGCCGGCCCGCATGTAATCCTCGCCCAGTTCGAGCAAGGCCACGGTTTTCATGGCCTCGGACAATCCCGGTCGGGAAACCAGATGCTGGTGCAGCCGGATGGCCCGGTCGACCTCGCCGCGCCGACGGAACAGATTGCCAAGCGCCAGATGGGTCTCGACCGTGTCGCGGTTGTATTCGGCCAGCTTGAGGAACACCTCGATGGCCTTGTCCTGTTCCTCGTTGAGCAGGTAGTTCAAGCCGCGGAAATAGTCCGAGGACAATTCACTGACTTCTGCGCCGGAGCGCCGCGCGGCGAACCGGCGGGATGCCCACCAGCCCAGCCCAAATGCCGCTGGCGCCAGTGCGATCAGCACGTACAGGGGGTTCATGGGTTAGCCGGAGACTTCTTGTCCGCGCGCAGTTGCTGGCGGCGTTGAAGGTGCTGGCGCGAACTCACGCCCAGCCATGCGGTGAGACCTCCCACCAACCAGCCGATCACCACCGCCCCAAGCAGGGCAGCGCCTTTGGGCATCCGCACCTGGACAAAGGCCAGGTCGTAGCCGACCAGGTCGGCATTGAGCGCGCCGAGCACGATGCCGGCGGCGATGAAAATCACGAGGACGATGATGGCTAGCAGTCGCATGGGGCGACTTTACCCGATTGACCGGTGCAGGCACAGGCGGCGAACCACGGCCATGTGGAAACGATTCGTGCCACGCTGGAACACCTCTCGATACCACGCGTAAAAAAGGCAGGAACGACTCGCGTCGCCTGCCTTCGGGTTCAACTTTGATTGGGACAACCGTGGCGGTGATAAACGATCCGTCAGGTCACGCTCTCCAGGTTCAGGTTGACGCGTTCGCGCAGTTCCTTGCCTGGCTTGAAATGGGGAACGTGCTTGCCGGGCAGTGCCACGGCTTCGCCCGTCTTGGGATTGCGCCCCATGCGTGGTGGCCGGTAGTGCAGCGCGAAGCTGCCGAACCCGCGCACCTCGATGCGTTCACCGTGTGCCAAGGCGTGACTCATCTGCTCGATGACGCTCTTGACGGCCATCTCGACGTCCGCAAACGCAAGATGGGTCTGGCGCCTGGCGAGCGCTTCGATCAATTCGGATTTGGTCATGGGCCCCAATGTCCGTGACGTGAAACGGCGTGGCGACGGCGTTGGGCCGCCGCCACGCATCAGGCTGTTGCTGGTACTCAGTCGGCCTTGTTGAACTGCTCTTTGAGCAGCGCGCCAAGCTTGGTGGTACCGCTGGCCGCGGAGGAATAATCAACCGAGGTATCCGGCAGATCTTCCTCATCCTTCGCGCGGATCGAGAGCGCCAGCTGGCGACCCTTGCGATCCATGCCGGTGAACTTGGCCTCGACCGCATCGCCGACCTTCAGATGCAGCGTTGCATCCTCGATCCGCTCCTTGGCGATATCGTTGGCGCGCAGGTAACCCTCGACGCCCTCGCCCAGATCGATCACCGCACCCTTCGCATCGACTTCCTTGACGGTGCCGTTGACGATGGTGCCGCGCGGATTGGCTGCCATGAACTGGCCGAACGGATCCTGTTCCATCTGCTTGATGCCGAGCGAGATGCGCTCGCGCTCAGGGTCCACTGCCAGCACCACGGCCTCGATCTCATCGCCCTTCTTGAAGTTGCGAACCAGATCTTCGCCGGACATCTGCCAGGAGATGTCGGACAGGTGCACCAGGCCATCGATGCCGCCTTCCAGGCCGATGAACACGCCGAAGTCGGTGATCGACTTGATCTGGCCGGACACCTTGTCGCCCTTCTTGTGCATCGCTGCGAAGGCTTCCCACGGGTTCGAGCGGGTCTGCTTGATACCCAGCGAGATGCGGCGACGCTCCTCGTCCACGTCCAGCACGGTGACTTCGGTTTCGTCACCGACCTGAACCACCTTGGCCGGGTTGACGTTCTTGTTGGTCCAGTCCATCTCGGACACGTGCACCAGGCCTTCCACGCCCGGCTCGATCTCGACGAAGCAGCCGTAATCGGTGACGTTGGAGACCTTGCCGAACAGGCGGCTGCCGACGGGGTAGCGGCGGGCGATGGCGACCCACGGATCGTCGCCCAGCTGCTTCAGGCCCAGCGAAACGCGGTTGCGCTCCTTGTCGTACTTCAGCACGCGCACGTCCAGCTCGTCGCCGACGTTGACCACTTCGGACGGGTGACGCACACGCTTCCACGCCATGTCGGTGATGTGCAGCAGGCCGTCGATGCCGCCCAGGTCCACGAACGCGCCGTAATCGGTGAGGTTCTTGACCACACCCTTGACGACGGCACCCTCGACCAGACGCTCAAGCAGCTTCTCGCGCTCTTCGGAGAACTCGGTCTCGACGACGGCGCGGCGGCTGACCACCACGTTGTTGCGCTTGCGGTCGAGCTTGATGATCTTGAACTCGAGTTCCTTGCCCTCGAGGTAAACCGGGTCGCGGACCGGGCGCACATCGACCAGCGAGCCCGGCAGGAATGCGCGGACGTCCTTGATGTCGACGGTGAAACCGCCCTTGACCTTGCCGGAAATCATGCCGACGATGGTTTCTTCCTTGTCGAATGCCTGCTCCAGGTCATCCCACACCATCGAGCGCTTGGCTTTCTCGCGCGACAGCTTGGTTTCGCCGAAACCGTCTTCCAACGCTTCGAGGGCTACCTTTACCTCGTCGCCTACCTGCACCTCCAGCACGCCCTGCTCGTCCTTGAACTGCTCGATCGGGACGATGCCTTCGCTTTTCAGGCCGGCGTTGATCACGATGACGTCGTTGCGGATTTCCACAACGATGCCGGTGACGATGGCGCCGGGCTTCAGCTTGGAGATAGCCTGTTGGCTCTGTTCAAACAGTTCGGCAAAACTTTCAGTCATGTTGATTCCATAGTGGGAAAGGATCGTGGTTCATTGCGCTGGAATGGTTGGTGCGCGAACTTCCGATCCACCGGTTGAGGGTGTCTTCTGGCGGCTCCTCGGAACCGACCATTGCCACCGTTGGCCAAAATCTCCTGCCGTGGCAGGAGCACAGAAACCGCCGCGCGGCCGAACCTATGGCTGCACGACGGAAAGAACTTTCGCGACGACCTCGTCGATGCCCATGCCGGTGGTATCCACCAGTACGGCGTCATCGGCAGGCTTGAGCGGCGCGACCGTACGCGACGCATCGCGATGATCACGCGCCTCGATTTCGCGCTGAAGGCCGCTGAGTGTAACGCTGAGTCCCTTTTCCTTCAACTGCTTATAGCGTCTTTTCGCGCGCTCGGCGGCGCTCGCCGTCAGGAAAACCTTGTAGCCGGCATCGGGGAAGATCACCGTGCCCATGTCGCGCCCGTCAGCCACCAGCCCGGGGGTTCGGCGAAAGCCCAGTTGCAGGGCTACCAGTGCTTCGCGCACCGACGGCATGGAGGCAATCGCCGAGGCCGCCGCGCCGGCCGTTTCGGTGCGCAATTCGTCGGTGGCGTCGTGTCCGTTCACCACGACCCGCGTCGGGCCGCCATCGGCGGCGGCGCGGAACTGGATCTTCGTGCCCTCGGCGCAACGGGTCACCGCATCCACGTCGGACAGATCCAGCCCCGCCATCCCCGCGGCATAACCGACCGCACGGTACAGGGCACCGGAATCCAGCAACCGCCAACCCAGATGCGTGGCCACCAGGGCGCTGATCGTGCCCTTGCCAGAACCCGATGGCCCGTCGATGGTCAGTACAGGCACGGCGGGCGGGGCATGACTCATGGCAATTCCTGGGGCTGGACGAGGGAAGTCGCGCAGTTTAACGCGTTGACCGCGTCATGGACGCGTGCTATCTACCCGTCCTTCCTGGGTTCACGGCCACGCCTGGCATTCTGATGACTGATCTTCGCAACGACTTTGAACAGGCCGCCATCGACATCCAGCGACTGGGCAAGCGCCCGGACAACGACACCTTGCTGAAGCTCTACGCTCTCTACAAGCAGGGTTCGGAGGGTGACCTGCGCAGGGCACAGCCCGGATTCTTCGATTTTGTCGGCACCGCCAAGCATGAGGCTTGGGCGAAGTTGAATGGCGTCAGCGAAGAGGAAGCCAGACGTCGCTATATCGAACTGGTGCGGCAACTGCTGGCGTAATACTCGACCCGCCGCTTCGCGACGCTTGCTTTCAGACCCCCGACACCGGCACATTCATACGATCGTTTGAGCCGCATGTGGGTCGCATGAATTATCCAAGACTGTTCACTCCGCTCGACCTGGGCCACGTCACCCTGCCCAACCGCATCCTGATGGGCTCGATGCATACCGGGCTGGAAGACAAGGCGCGCGACTACGACAAGCTGGCCGCCTACTTCGCCGAACGCGCCCGTGGCGGCGTTGGCCTGATGGTCACCGGCGGCATTTCGCCCAGCATCGAAGGCTGGCTGAAACCGTTCGGCGGCCGGCTTACCCTGCCTTGGCACAAACCCCGGCACCGCAAGCTCACGCGTGCCGTGCACACCGAGGGTGGACGGATCTGCATGCAGATCCTGCACGCCGGCCGCTATGGCTACCACCCGTTGTCGGTGGCGCCCTCGAGGGTCAAGTCACCCATCACCCCGTTCACGCCACGGGCGTTGTCACCGCGCGGAGTCGAACGCACCATCCGCGATTTCGTCGATTGCGCGAAGCTGGCCCGGGATGCCGGATACGACGGCGTCGAGGTGATGGGTTCGGAGGGCTATCTGATCAACGAGTTCATCGCCGAACGCACCAACCGGCGCAACGACGCATGGGGCGGCGACGCGACCCGCCGCATGCGTTTCCCGGTGGAGATCGTGCGACGCACGCGCAAAGCCGTGGGCCACGATTTCATCATTATCTACCGCCTGTCGATGCTGGACCTGGTCGAAGGCGGCCAGGACTGGAGCGAGATCGTGGCGCTGGCCAAGGCGATCGAGACGGCCGGCGCCAGCATCATCAATACCGGCATCGGCTGGCATGAAGCACGCGTACCGACCATCGTCACCAGCGTGCCGCGCGCCGGCTTCGCCTGGGTCACGCAAAAGCTGAAAGGCGAAGTGGCCATCCCGCTGGTGGCCACCAATCGCATCAACATGCCGGACGTGGCCGAACGCATCCTCGCCGACGGCGAGGCCGACATGGTGTCGATGGCTCGCCCGTTGCTGGCCGACCCTGCCTGGATCAACAAAGCCAGGGCCGGTCGCAGTGAACGCATCAACACCTGCATCGCCTGCAACCAGGCCTGCCTTGACCACGTCTTCCAGAACAAGCGCGCCAGTTGCCTGGTCAACCCGCGCGCCTGCCATGAAACCGAGTTGAGGATCGAACCCGCCACCGTGCCAAAGCGCATTGCCGTGGTCGGCGCAGGTCCGGCCGGCATGGCCTGCGCCAGCGCGTTGGGAGAGCGTGGCCACGTGGTGACGTTGATCGACCGCGCTGGCGAAATCGGCGGGCAGTTCAACTACGCCAAACAGATTCCGGGCAAGGAGGAGTTCCACGAAACGCTGCGCTATTTCCGCCATCGGCTCGTCGACACCGGTGTCGACGTCCGCCTTGGCCAGGTCGCCGACCTTGCATGGCTGCGCGACGGTGGCTACGACGAAGTGGTGGTCGCCACCGGTATCACGCCACGCAAGGTCAGTTTCCCCGGCAGCGACGACCCGCGCGTGCTCGGCTATCTCGATGTCTTGGCGCACCATCGTCCGGTCGGCGCCCGGGTAGCGATCATCGGGGCCGGCGGCATCGGTTTCGACGTGGCCGAATATCTGGTCGAACACGCGCCCTCGCCCACCACGGACATTGCCCGCTGGACTCGCGAATGGGGCGTGGACATGCAACTCGTGCACCGCAGCGGTCTACGGCCGGCACAACCGGAAGCGCCGGACCGGCAGGTCTGGCTGCTCCAGCGCAGTGAAGGACGCCCCGGCGCCCGGCTCAACAAGACCACCGGCTGGGTGCATCGGGCCACGCTCAAGGCCAGACAGGTGAACATGCTGGGAAAGGTGGTCTATGAGCGCTTCGACGACGAAGGTCTGCACATCACTGTCGACGGCCGGGCGCAAACCCTGCCGGTCGACCACGTGGTGGTCTGCGCCGGCCAGCAGCCGAACCGCGCACTGGCTGACGAGCTGCTCGCCGCAGGCATGAAAGTGCACGTGATCGGCGGCGCCGACGTGGCCGCCGAGCTCGACGCCAAGCGCGCCATTGCCCAAGGCACCCGGCTGGCTTGCGAAATCTAGTTCATGCAGGCACGCATGCGCCGACGCCGCGGCCATCAAGGGCGCGGCGTCGGCGTC
>SMEK01000431.1_pt1 | contig 16296 bp, 13 predicted proteins | sample 2456371 | NCBI WGS metagenome assembly SMEK01 (sample SAMN10132590, study PRJNA489261) | soil metagenome | isolation source: day1 antibiotic-loamy sand soil ammended with composted manure from dairy... | place: USA | collected 2015-04-01
TTCTGCTTGACGTCGGTCAGGATGTTCTTGAAGCGGATGTTTTTCTGGCCATCGGCAATGATGTCGAAGGCCTGCACCATCGGCACACCCGAGGCCATCATGGTGGCGATCTGGCGGCTGAATACCGCCACGTCCCCCGGCTTGACCGTGCTTCCGGTGGCGCCGAACAGCGGTTTGGAACGCTCCCGCACGGTTTGCGGATTCATGCCCTGGCGGCGCAGCTCGGCCTTGACCAGCGAGGCGTTCTTCGCCGGCATGTCGCCTTTCATACGCTTGCCGCGCTTGTCCAGCGCAACCCATTCGTACGTGGTCAGCTTGCTGACGGCGGCGCGTTGCGCGCCAAGCGCCCGCGCCTTGTCGATGTTCGTTGCGGTAGCCGTAGCCATGCGCATCTTCCCCCAGTGATTCCAGTCCCCGAACCACCCTGGCAGGTGGTCGACAAGATATTTGTACAGCTTAAGTCATTTCCACGGCCCCAAACCGTGCCGCCCAGCGCAAGTTAGGTGCTACGCAAGTCCCAGATCCGGCAGTTATTCCTTGGTGACGCGGTCGATTTCGGTCAGGCTGGTCAGGCCCTGCTTCACCTTCAGCAAGGCCGAGGCGCGCAGGTCGTTGACCCCGGCAGCCTTGGCCACCTCGCTGATCTGCAGGGCATTGCCGCCCTGCAGGATGATCTTCTGGATGTCTTCCAGCATCGGCATTACCTGGTAGATGCCCACGCGGCCCTTGTAGCCCTCGTTGCAACCGTCGCAGCCCACCGGTTCATAGACGACCAGGCCGGCGTCGATGTCGGCCTGGGTAAAGCCTGCATCCAGCAGTACCTGGGGCGGCAGCTCCATCGGCTTTTTGCACTCGTGCAGTCGCCGCGCCAGGCGCTGGGCGATGATCAGGGTGACCGACGAGGTGATGTTGTACGGCGCGATGCCCATGTTCATCAGGCGGGCGATGGTTTGCGCGGCATCGTTGGTGTGCAGGGTGGAGAGCACCATGTGGCCGGTCTGCGCCGCCTTGATCGCGATCTCGGCGGTTTCCAGGTCGCGGATCTCGCCCACCATGATCACGTCCGGATCCTGGCGCAGGAACGAGCGCAGTGCGCTGGCGAAGGTCATGCCCCGCTTCACGTTCTGCTGCACCTGGTTGATGCCCTCGACGCGGATTTCGACCGGGTCCTCCACCGTCGAGATGTTGCGCTCGGCGGTGTTGAGCATGTTCAGGCCGGTATACAGCGACACCGTCTTGCCCGAGCCGGTGGGGCCGGTGACCAGCACCATGCCGTACGGCTTGTGGATCGCGTCGATGTACAGCTTCTGCTGGTCTGGTTCGTAGCCCAGCTTTTCGATGCCGATCTTGGCCGAGGAGCCATCCAGGATACGCAGCACGATCTTTTCGCCAAACAGCGTGGGCAGGGTGCTCACGCGGAAATCGACCGCCCGCGTCTTGGACAGGTTGAGCTTGATGCGACCATCCTGCGGCACGCGCTTTTCGGCGATGTCCAGCTGCGCCATCACCTTGATGCGCGAGGAGATGCGGTTGGCCATCTTCATCGGCGGGTTGGCCACCGCTTTCAACATGCCATCCATGCGCAGGCGCACCCGGTACTGGGTTTCGAACGGCTCGAAATGGATGTCCGAAGCACCACGGCGGATCGCGTCCACCAGGATCTTGTTGACGAACTTCACCACTGGTGCATCGTCGGTGCTGTTGGCGTCGACACCGGTGGATTCGGCTTCGTCGTCGCCACCCTCGATATCCAGCTCGTCGAGATCGCCGCCGCCGATGTCGGGCATGGTGTTGCGCAGATTGTTGAGCAGTGTCTCGATCACCCGCAGCAGCGAGCTGCGCTCCACCAGGATCGGCTCGACCATGCAATTGGAGTGGAACTTGATCTCGTCCAGCGCCCGCGACTGCATCGGGTCGGCGATACCCACGTACAATCGCTTGCCGCGCTGGAACAGCGGCAGCGCCTGATGTTTGGTGATCAGGGCCTCGCTGATCAGGTTCAGCGGCATCGATGCCTGGTTGAGCGCCGACACATCCATCATCGGCATGCCGAACTCCGCCGACGCGATGCGTGCCAGCCCCGCGCTCTCGACCAGGTTGTGATCCAGCAACCACGTGGTCAACGTGACCTTCTGCTGGTTGCTGTCGACCACCGCCTTGCGGACGATGTCCTCCGCCATCGCGCCCTCGGACACGAGCCGGCGCGCCATGCCGGACAAACCCGTAAGCGACGGCTGCAATTGAGATGACATAAACGACTCGACCTTGCCCCTGTATGTGGTTGAATCTACCGCAGTCTGGCCCCGAGGTCACCCATTCCCCGCACCCAGGTGACGCAGCGCACAAATTCATCGTCCCCGGCAGCGCACCGGCCACCGTAGGAGCGCACCCTGTGCGCGATGCTCTCCGTCACGCAACGGAAAATCCCCACACAGAGCCCGCCAATGACTCGACCCCAAGATGCGCTCCCGCAAATTTCGAGACGCTCCTTCGCCCCCTGAGCACCCTGCAAAACCCAACCCCGTCCGCAACCCCCGCCCAGCCTTCACGCTATGATCCCCCTTCACCCCGGGGGAGCCGCCTGTTGAACCGCTTGAGCATCATCCTGCCCGCCAAGAACGAGGCTGCCGCGCTGACCACGCTGCTGCCAAACCTGCGTGCGGCGCACCCCGACGCCGAAATCATCGTGGTCGACGACGGTTCCACCGACGACACTCGCAGTATCTGCAAAAGCAGCGGCGTCCAGTGCCTGTCCTCGCCGTATTCGATGGGCAACGGCGCGTCGATCAAACGCGGTGCCCGTGCCGCCACCGGCGACATCCTGGTATTCATGGACGGCGACGGCCAGCACGATCCGGCCGACATCAAGCGCCTGCTCGACCAGTTGAACCGAGGCTACGACATGGTCGTCGGCGCCCGCGACTGGGGCAGCCAGGCCGGCGTCGGCCGCGGCCTCGCCAACACCTTGTACAACTGGCTGGCCACCCGAATGACCGGTCACCCCGTGCTCGACCTCACCTCCGGCTTCCGCGCCGTGCGCGCGGACAAGCTCCGCGAATTCCTGCACCTGCTGCCCAACGGTTTCAGCTACCCCACCACCAGCACCATGGCATTCTTCCGCAGCGCCTACCCGGTCGCCTATCTCCCGATCAAGGCTGCCACGCGCGTTGGCAAGAGCCACATCAAGCCCCTCAAGGACGGCATTCGCTTCCTCTTGATCATTTTCAAGATCGCGACGTTGTATTCGCCGTTGAAGTTGTTTGTGCCGACCAGTGGCGTGTTTTTCCTGATGGGTTGCGCCAACTACGCTTACACCATGTATGCCTATCACCGGCTCACCAACATGAGCACGTTGTTGTGGAGTGCCGCGGTGATCGTGTTTCTGATCGGATTGATTTCCGAACAGATCACGGCGCTGACCTACCGGCGCGACCACTGATCGTTTCCGGCCGGAACGGCAAGCTGGTCACGAATTGCCTGCAGTTACCGGCGCGTTTCGAAGGCACAACGATATGGGTGATGCTTCATTCGCCAGAGTATGGATTTTCATGTGGCCGCGTTGGCAATGAGTAATCATGACGTGCCGCTTTCACGATTGGTCGGGCAAAACGGTGTCTGAGATGTCGAGGCAACTTGTTTTCGTCGTGGGCACACGTGCCCAACTCATCAAGGTTGCGCCCGTCGTGGTGGCATGCGAACGCCTGGGCTTGCCCAGCACCTTGTTGATGACCGGCCAGCATCACGAAACGATGCAGGATCTGATCGACGAATTCGGTATCGCCTCGCCGCAGGTTCCCGCCTTGCCGGCCACCGAACATGCCACCGTAGGCTCGCTGCTGCGCTGGCTGCCGGCGGCCTTCAAGGGGGTGCGCCGTCGATTGCGCGAGATCGGCGGCTCACAGGCCGACCTCACCGTGCTGGTGCACGGCGACACCTTGTCCACCCTGGTCGGCGCATTCGCCGCGCGCCGGCACAAGGCACGGGTAGTGCACCTGGAGAGCGGCCTCAGTTCAGGGCGCCTGTTCGACCCGTTCCCGGAGGAAGTCTGCCGCCGGCTGGTATTCCGCATGACCGATGTGGCGATGTGCCCCAACGCGCAGGCTGCGGATTACATGCGTCGCCACCACCGTGCCCGAGTGGTCGACACCGCCGGCAACACCATCGTCGACGCTGTCGCCCTGACCGGTGCATCCACCATTCGGCGCGATCCCGACAACCCCTACCTGGTTGCCTCGCTGCACCGTTTCCAGAACCTTTACGACGCCAAGCGACTGGCACAACTGGTGGCGTTGATCGAGGCGCTGGCCGCACGCTTCACCGTGCATTTCGTCTTGCATCCCGCCACCCGCGGCCGTTTGGAGAAGCAGGGTTTGATGCAGCGCCTGTCCTCGGCGCCTGGCGTGCGCCTGTCGCCGCGCATGGGCTACAAGGATTTCCTGTGCCTGGCAGCCGGCGCAGCTTGCGTGTTGACCGATGGCGGTTCCAACCAGGAGGAACTGGCCGTGCTGGGTGTGCCCACCATCGTGATGCGGGCGCGCACGGAACGACCGGATGGACTGGGCACCAATGCGTTGATGGAGGCCGACGTGGCCGGTGGCGTGCAACAGTTCATCCTGGATGGTGGGTACGAAAGCCTGCGGCGCGATCCCGCCCACAGCTCCAGCGAGGGGCCTTCGGCCCGCATCGCAAAATCTCTTGCCGGGTAACTGGCGCCACCCCGAAAGCCTGCCTCCATGCCATGCAGTCGGGCGGGTAAGATTCCATCGATGAAAATCGACAAGACCAATCCTGCACACTGGCTGTACTTGGCCATGTTCGGCGCCAACGTGGTACTGGCCATGGTCTTGCGGGCCTTCATGCGGCGTCCGACGAAGCCGAGGGTCGTGCTGTACGGCCACCGGTTGTGTGGCAACTTGTTGGCCATCCACGACTACCTGCGCGCGCACTGCGTTGACGATTTCGACGTGGTGTTCATGACCATGGACCCTGCCTACTTCCGCGAGCTTCGGTCCGCGGGGGTGTCCAGCGTGCTGGCTATTGCGCCCGCCTGCATCACGCTGCTGGCCCGTGCGGATGCCGTCATCAGCGACCACGGCCTGCACGCCATGCAATGGTTGCCCGGACGCACCAGCCTGAAGTTCTTCGACGTCTGGCACGGCATCCCGTTCAAGGGCTTTGATGCCGACGACTTTCGGTTGCAGCATCGTTATGACGAGGTATGGGTGGCCTCGCCACTGATGCGGAAAATGTACGTCGAGCGCTACGGCTTCGACGCGGACAAGGTCAAGGTCACCGGCTACGCGCGCACCGATCGCCTGGTGCGGCAAGACGAGGATGTTGTCGCCATCAAACGCCGGCTGGGCCTGGATGGCCCGGATGTCGGCAAGGTCGTACTGTTCGCGCCTACCTGGAAACAGGACGCGCATCAGCGCAGCATCTATCCGTTCGGAACCGACGAACAGGCGTTCCTGCGGTCGCTGTCGGAACTCGCACGGTGCGCCGGTTGCACCATCGTCATGCGCACCCATCTCAACAGTGGGACGGCTGCCAGTGGCACGTGGGAGCGCATCGTGCAGCGACCGTTCGCCGACTATCCGGATACCGAGGCCTTGCTGCTGGCCAGCGACATCCTCGTCTGCGATTGGTCGTCGATCGCTTTCGAACGGTTGTTGTTGGAGCGCCCTACGCTGTTTCTTGATGTCGAGGCTCCCTTCGCCAAAGGCTTTTCGCTGGATGCGAGTCATCGTTACGGCGAAATTGTTGGCAGCATGCATGCGCTGCTTACGAGCCTGCAGCGGTATCTCGGTGAGCCGCAGGCGTATCAGCTTGATTATGGCGAAAAGCAGGCAGCCATCTGTGTCGGGGTGTACGGCGGCTACGCCGATGGCAAGGCCAGCGAACGCTGCGTCGCCAGATTACGCATGGCAACCACAGACGAATCTTCTCGATAACCGCAGTGGTCGAAACGGCGGGCACGCGTTGCAGGTACACCACGCGGCAAATATCGTCGTAGTCGTCGGGCCTTCCAGTCAAATCGCCGCACAGGGCAGCGCCGCTGCCTTGTACTCAGCTATTCTTGTTTAGTGGCTTATCGATTCCTTATTAGCCTTGCTCTGCCTGTCACCGACAACGAGCAAGGGGAGCATCAGCACTGTGCAGAGCACGAAACCCAAGCATGCCTTTGTCCATGCCTTATTGCCTTGGGCAATTCAACCGGCATGGCTGCTGGTACGTGCCCGCCGCTGGTTTCGGCATGTCATCAGGCGGAACCGACAAACCAAGCGTGTATTGCTGATTTGCCATAACCCCGTCGCGGCAGCACATCTCGTGGCTGTGGTTGACCTTCTGCGAGATCAAGCTAACGTTGATCTGTACGTTGCCAACGATCATTTTCCTGAACAGGAGATATCGAAGTTCGAGATCAAACGATTTGTAAAGGCGCGTTACCGGCCGATCCTTCTCTGTCTGCTGGAAGACTGGGATCTTGCGGTGTATGTCAATCACGCATGGGGGTTCGGGGCATGGATTGCGCCCATTGTGCGCAAGGTGTACATCAACCACGGCCTGTATGTCGGCAAGATCAACAACCAGCTTGGTGAAGACGGCGTGTACGGAAAACATCGCACGACGCGCGCCCATCGCGGTTTGCTATACGACCGGATGTTTGCCGCTAGTCAGTGCGAGCGGGAGAACGCACTCGTCGCTGATCCCACTTTGGCTGACGTGGTCGTAGTCACAGGATCACTTGTGGCTGATCGCATTCTCACTGCATATCGTGAGCGCCAACGCATACGCAGCCTACTGGGTATGGGTGACTCACGTCGATTGATTCATGTGATCTCCACTTGGGGAAAGCACTCCCTTGTTGCCACTATGGGCAACGAGCTCTTGGACGCTCTTGAACGGTGCGGAAGGATTGGGGATGTATTGCTGTCGTTGCACCCGCGGCTCGACAAGTTTGGCGGCATACAGCAAAGCAGGGAGCAGATCCTGCGCACGTGGGCAAGCCATGGTGCCACCGTCGATGAAGCCAACGAACGCTGGGTTGACTTCGTCGCTGCGTCAGACGTTGCGCTTACGGACCATAGCTCGCTTGCTTTGTACCAATGCATGCTGCGCAGACCGGTCGCGTGCGTTCCCGTCGACCCATCGGGGTATCTGGAGGACAGCCCGTTCGCCGAGGTCCAGAGCCAGGCCCTGCGTCTGGATTCGGCAGACAAGTTGAGTGACGTACTGGATGGCCTTGAGCGCGGCGAGGGCGTTGTCACGCCTGCAACGATCGAGCGCCTGATAACTCACTTGGGTGATGCCGCCACGCAGCACCTGAATGAATTCGGATGCCTACTGCAGCCGCGCGCGCATTAGGTGAATGGATCGAACTCCGCGACGGCACGAAGCACGTTACGGGCACCCGCCAAAACGCTTCGGGGCAGACGTGTACGCATGGCAATCTTGGCGGCTCGGTGCGCGAGGCGCTCATGCTCGTAGCCATGGCGGATGAGCCAGTCGAGACTTGCGCAGTAGATATCTTCACGCCCTGCCCAGAACGCCAACCGCATGGATTTGGCCTGGATTGCATGCTCGATAGACAGAGCGCTATCCGAGTCGACCGGGTGCCGCTCCATGTAGAATCGGCGGCATTCCGTTGCCGCCAGATGCATCGCAAGCGACTTCTCCGGGCCGGAATTGGACGCAGATCCAGGTGCGCGGCGCCACGTGGCGGTCGACATTGGAATGTAGCCTATTGGTCCGGTCAAACTGGCAAACAGGGCCAGCGTATAGTCCCCGAAGGGCCAATCCGCGTGGTAATACGGACTGGTCCAGAATGCATCCACAACATCCTTGCGGTACAAGGAGCTGGCCGTAGCCACCGTCCACTCACGCAAGAGACTTGCATAACCATCACCCGTCGCCATGTCGCCATGGTGCGCCGTATTGTGCCGGTTGCGTTTGATACGAAAGCCAATTCGTCGGTCAAACTCGGTGTGGCACATGGTCATCGAGGGATCCGCGCGCATCCTATCGACCTGCATCTGAAGTTTCCGCGGATGCTGCCAATAGTCGTCACCTTCGCAGTATGCAAGGTAGATTCCACGCGCAGCGTTGTGGCAACGAATGGAATTATCGTGCATGCCGACATTCTGCTCAGACGTAAGCACTCGGATAAGCTCGGGGAACTGCTGCTGGTACGCGCGTACTATCTCGGATGTATGATCCGGCGAGCAGTCTTCGCCAATGATCAACTCGATCGGAAAATCGCATTGCTGAGCGACGACGCCTTCGATCGCTTGAGCAATAAAACGCTCGTGACGATAGGCCAGCATGCAAACGCTGACTAAGGGCTCGGACACCAGGCGGTCGGGGCTAGAAAACTCAACTGTTGCTTGTGCCGATACAGTCATCTTGCCACCGAGATGTGCTTGTACTGCATTCATCATTCTGGTGCCAAAGCGAGCTTTGTTAACGCGTCCGGCTTTCGGTATAGGAACAGTGGTTCAGCAGAATTTACGCCATATACGTCGGGATCCATATCCGCCAAGCATTCATCGTGTTGGTGGATGTCCGCACGCAGCCCCGAGGCTTCAAAGCGCTTGAAGATGTCGCGTCCGAACAGGCGGACGTGGTCTTCCTGTCCATATGCCTGCAAGCGTGCCATTTTGCTAGTGATGCCGGGGTCCTCCCATGTGCTCTCAAGCATGGCTGAATATGGGGTCTGCAGGATGGCCAAGCCACCCGGCCGAAGTACCCGAGCAATTTCATTGAGTGCACGCGCGTCATCGCCGACGTGCTCAAGCACATGGTTGGCGATCGCCATATCAAAGCTCGCGCTCTCGAAGGGCATGTCAAGCAGGTCTACCCGCTGAACGTCATCCGCAGCAGGAAAGAGGTCGCAGCGGACGTAACTTGAAGGATTCAGCGCAGCAATGTGCCGTTGCAAATGCTGCTCGGGCGCCGCGTGCAGCACGTCCTTTCCCCGAAGGGCCTCCAGCAGCCCGAGTTTGCGCATGTACAGCAGCAAATGCCGTTCGCGATCGTGCGCGCGGCAGTGCGGGCAAGAGAACATGTCAACACGACTTCCAACACCATGTAATGCAAACGCAAGTGGCGGTCTTGCTCCGCGGTACGGCAAAAAGGCGTGCAGCCGGCAATCACAGTTCGGGCAGTAGTGTGGCCGCGGCAGACCATACCGGCCAATCAGCGTGCCAGGTGCTTTGTATAGGCGTGTGAAAAATCTCACGATGCTGTTGGTTCCGCCAAGTGTCGTCTTGGTGTCCCGATGCAAAGCAACCGTTCGCTGGTGGAAAGCAGGCGGTGCCCGGAGAGCTTCAAGTATGTGCGAATGAGCGCGGGGTTGGTGATTCCGTGTTTGATCAGCAAGTCTTCATGGCGTCGCTTTCCTTTTCCAACTGGTATGACATGCACGTTATCGCAGACACGGCCCATGAGCTCCGTGATCTCGTCCAGATCAAAAAAACGGATGTCATACAGCGGGTCGGTCACTTTCATTCTATCGAAGTACTCGACAAATCCCTTGTTGTGCTTGTTGTGGACGGTTGCGATCATCCGTCCTTTGGTTACGCGCGCTTGCTCTTGCGCCAGCGCATGAATCTCTTCATCCTCAAAAAGTACCCAAAATCCATTGTGATAGGTCACGTCGAACGCACCGTCGTCGAACTCCAACTGGAAGCCGCTCATTTCGTATATGCAGCGTGCAAATTCGGGAAAGGCTGATTTTGCTCGATTGACTGATTCTGACGAGAAGTCCATGCCGCTGCAGTTGATGCCAACGCGCCGCAATGCGGCCATGTCGCGGAAGCTTCCGGCTGCAAGTTCCAAGATGTTGCGTTCACTTGGAGCAAGCAGCGCGCGAATATAGTGCGCGTGGCGCAGGTCCTGCTGGTAATGATCGAAGATACCTTCCCATTTTTGGTCCCAGTCGGTGGGGGCGGAGCTTGCGTGGAGGTTCCTCAGTGACATTTTGGTTCAGATTCCTGGTGATGTGGTCATGACTTCGGTATAGCGGCGCGTAAAGATCGCGGAACGCGGGTCGATCTCCGGATCAATCGATATCGACTCGAAACAGCGAATATTGTTGGTCACCATGTCGTATCCCGCAAGTTGGCTGAACACCACGCCGGCCGAGAATCGTGGATTGATGTCCATAAGCATTGCACTTCCCTGGTAGAGGAGAAACTCGATATTGATGCAGCCGTTGATGTCGAGAATGGCGGCGATATGTTTGGCTGTTTTATTCAGTTGCCCAAAGGGAAGGATCTCCACGGTCAGGCCAGCGCCGTTGGGGGTTCTAAGCAGCTCTTGGCGTGCCACGGTTGCAGACCGCTCCGTCGATTTCTGCCGGACGACATCGACTACACAAACCTCACCATCCAACATTGGCTGCACAACATAGTGCTTTCTCTGAAGTTTTTTTCGTAGATGGAGGAAATCGGCCGCATTCTCTGCAATCACAATTCCCTCGCTGCTACGACCAAGCGCGGGCTTCATGATCAGTGGGTACGGGAAGGACAGCGGCGATTCGTCATCGAGTAGCTGTGTGGGTAAAAGTGTCACCGAAGGGTCGTGACTGAATTTCCGAAAAGCGAGCCACTTGTCCCGGATAATACGCGTTGCCTGCGACGATGGTATACATAACATTGTTGTACCGGTGTCGAACATGTCGCGTCGATTGTTTAGAACATCGACCTCAGGATCGGTAAGTGGAATTACTCGGTCAATTGACTCGGCCTGGCAGATATTCGCCAATGCTCTGGCGAACCCTGTTGGGTCAGTGGCATGTGGGGTTTCGTAGAACGCGTCGACCAGTCTGGAAGTTGCAACCCAGGCGGCCGGATGACAGTTGCATCCCACGATGCGCGCGCCCGGAAGTTTGCGAAGCGTCGAAACTACCGCCTCAGCAGCAAGTGATCCAATCGCGGTAACCAGGTAGTTCAAGTTATCTTCGCCTTGCTGAGTTGCCCAGTTCTGTTCATGGGTTACAAGCCGCGTGAATCACGTATCCGATAGTTGAAATATCGCTCGACGATATCGCGGGTCCGGATGGCAGTATGACCACACGTTGGCTCAGTTCGACTGTGTTTTTCAAGACGAGCCCCGCATGGGGAAATAGACCGCGGTAGGGCTGCATCATGTGGCAGCCGGGCCAGAAGTACTTGCGCGCCAGGATGTTTTCGGCATGTAGCACTGCGATGAGGTGATCGCGTGAAACGGCACAGTTCGGACCGACTTCAAGCACCACGTAGTGATGGCTGTTGCGTTCGCCTTGCTCGTAGTCGAGCAGGGTAACGCCGGGGATGTCGGTTAGGGCCGCGCGATACGCTGCGTGGTTATGTTGGTTGATCGCCACGACTTCGTCGAAACCGTCCAGGTTGGACAGTCCCATCGCGGCGCAGGCTTCGATCATCTTGCCGTTGGTGCCGGGGTGGATCACGTTGTCATAGCCTGCGAAGCCGAAGTTGCGCATCAGGCGAATGGCTTCGGCCAGCTCGTCGTCGTTGGTGGTGACGGCTCCGCCTTCCATGGTGTTGAAGGCCTTGGTGGCATGGAAGCTGAACACCTCGCAGGTGCCGAAGCGGCCGATGCTCTGACCCTTGTACGTGCTGCCGAAGGCGTGCGCCGCATCGAACATCAGTTTCAGCCCATGCTTGTCGGCAATGGATTGCAGCTCGTCGACGGGTGCCGCCCGACCCCACAGATGTACGCCAATGATGCCGGTGGTGCGCGGCGTGATCATGTGCCGAACAGCATCCGGGTCGAGGTTTTGCGTGGTCGATTCGATGTCGGCGAATACCGGGGTGATGCCCTGCCAGTAGAGCGCATGCGCGGTGGCGATGAAGGTCCACGAAGGGACGATGACTTCGCCTGACAGGTCGAGGGCGCGGATGGCGATTTCCAGCGCGATGGTGCCGTTGCACATAGCCACGCAATGCTTCACACCCAGGCGTTCGGCAATGCGCGCTTCGAACTCCTGCACCATCGGGCCGTTGTTGGTCAGCCATTGGTTGTCGAGAATTTGCCCCATGCGTCGCAGGAATTCATCGCGGTTGCAGATGTTGGGCCGGCCGACGTGTAGCGGTTGATCGAAGGCCTGAGGTGCGCCATTGATGGCCAGGTCGGCCTTGCAGCGAATGGATTTGGTGGACATGGGATGGTTCAGTTCACGTGGTTTGGGTGTGTTGCGGCAAGGCGGATGCGCGTGATGCAGTGGATTCGAGCAGGGCGATTCTCGAACAATCGTGCAGGCTGGACTCCTTGTGCGCGATCACCACGATAGTCTTGCTGCTGGACAGGTGACGTATCGCATCGTTCAAGGCTTCCTCTGTCTGCGCGTCCAGCGCGCTGGTGGCTTCGTCGAAAAACAGTACCGCCGGGTCGCGGTAGAGTGCCCTTGCGATACCCACGCGTTGGCGTTGCCCGCCGGACAGGCGGATGCCACGGTCGCCGATGATGGTGTCGTAACCCTGTGGCAGCTCGCCTGCGATGAAGTCGTGGATTTGCGCGGCGCGGGCGGCGCGCTCCACGGCTTGCATGTCGATATGTTTGCTGGCGACGCCAAAGGCTATGTTCTCGGCCACGCTGGTGTCGGCGAGATAGATGTGCTGCGGCACGTAGCCAATGGCACGTTGCCAGGCGGCCACGTTGCCGGCCGTAATTGGCTGGCCGTCCACGCTGAGGGTGCCGGCTTGGGGTCGAAGCAGGCCCAGCAGCAAGTCCATCAGGGTACTTTTGCCGGCGCCACTTTTACCGACGATGCCGACGCTGGTGTGCGCAGGAATTACGAGGTCGAAGCCGTCGAATACAGGTTTGTCGGGTGCCGATGGGTAGGCATAACGAATACCTTGCAAGCGGATTTCCGTGTGAGGTTTCAATGTGCTGCTGGCCTCAGGGGTTCGTACTTCCGGCAGAATCAAATCGCGATGGATGGCCTGCAGGGCGGCTGACGAGAATTTGAGTTTGGCAAAGCCGCGATACATGACCTGCGCTGCAGGCAGCATGCGGTAGGCTGCAAAGCCGTACAGGCCGAGGGCGGGCAGTACGTGCGCGATGTCGTTGGAGCGCAGCAGCAGGACCAGAGCGATGACGATCAGCATGCTGTAGCCGGTGGCCTCGACCAGGTACAGCGGCGATTGGCTCAAGGTGTCGCTGGTGGCCATGTGGCGGGAGAGCAGCCTGGAGGCTTGTTCGAAATGTCGCTGATAGGCGCCGGCGGAATGGGTGATTTTGACATCCTTGATGCCGCTCAGGGCTTCGTTACATGCCTGGTAGCGCCTCCCGTTGGCGGCTGCGCGCTCATGCCCGATGGTGCCAAGTCGTTTGCGTACCAGGCCGTAGATCACCCCGTACAACAGTCCCAGCACCGCGATGATGCAGACGGCGGTAAGCGGGTCGTAGATGAAGATAAGCACCGTCATGGCCAGCACTACACAGCCTTGCGCCAGCAGTTGCGACAGCGGCTGGACCAAATGAAACATCAACTGGTCGACTTCGGACAATACGTTTTTCCCGAGGGTGGACGGGTTGCGGACGAGGAAAAACTCATAAGGCTGGTGCAGGTAGCGGGACAACAAGCGCGAGCTGATGGCGTGCCTCAACAGGTGAACAAAGCGATTGATTACGTGCTGGGTCACTGTCTTGAATATGGAGGACGCCACTACCAGGAAAATGGAGGCCAGTCCCAGAGCCAGGATGAAGTCACGGGCTCCGTGAAAATCGAATAGCTTGTAAGCGGTACTTAGAAGTACGTTTTCGTGGATGACGGCTGGCCGGCCCAATACCGACAGGAACGGCATGATGGAAAGCACACTCAGGGTTTCTGCCACGGCCATGAGCACCATCAGCACCAGCATCCAGAACGACTTGCGTCGTTCGGATGGGATGAAGATGGCCCAGATTTTTTTCAGATCGGTGGTCATTGGCGTGGTGTCGGGAATCTGATGAGCGCGCTGCAGGGAGGCTTTGTAATGACAGATGTCGTACCGCTTCGCGGGTCATGGCTTGATGAGGAGGGTGGCGGCGCTCTTGTTGGTGGCTATGCCGGCCTCACTATGAGCGGTTTGGCAGGACACGAGGCGGGATTTCAATGTGTCAGGTCAGGCCGAGGCATCTTCCGCTTGCGCCAGCCAGCCCCAATGCCTCATTGCGCCAGTTAATCACGTGCAATTCAAGCATTGTGTATCGGTGATGGCAGTTTGTGCTGAGCGGTTCCGGTTCTTGCCGAGAACTATTAGTTCGAGGCTTCTACGGCGACGGGAGCTTCATCTACAGCCGCCGCCGATTGGCTTCGATCTGCGAGGCCATTCGGTTGAGGGTGCTGCGGGTGACGGGGAATGTCCTGGCTGTTTCGACGAGTCGGCCGGCGGTGTCGGCGTATCGTTCGATGACGGTCAGGGCATCACGTTGGGGCAGGTCGGCTTCTTTTGCCAGGCGCAGCAGGTCGCTTCGCGCAGGAGCTTTGCCTTCGCCGCATATGTCCATCTGATGCTCGCCGGCCGGCCCTTCGTTGAAGGTCAGGTCATAGGCGGGTGACAGTTTCCACTGTTGGTCTTGCCCCATGCGGAAAGAGAAATTCTTCGCGTGGTCATCGTGGTTGTTGAATACCACGTTGAACACGCAGCGCTCGAAGGCACGCAGTACTTCACGCTGGTCGTGGGTCATGAACCGGGTGAGTCGGAGCAGGGTGGTGTAGTCGACCGCGGGGATCCTGAAGTCGGCATTCAGGGCGCCGGCTGCCGTGTGCGTGGGGACCCGCATGCCGGATTCCCGGTCGAACCGCTCGATGCCGAAGGCCGCCAGCCCCGAGCCCAGGTCGAAGTGGCGTGTGGCCGGCATCGTGATGCCGCATTCGGTGGCCAGCCGGGCGTACATCGCTTCGATGGCGCAGGCTTCCGCGGATTCGTTTTGTGCGGGAAACTTCACCAGCCAAGGCGTTCCGCTGCCATGGGACGAGTTGGACATGGCATCGGTGGCGGGGTCGTAATTCACCAGCACCTTGGGACGTGCACCGTGTGGCGAGCCACCCATGAGGACCAATTGACGCAATACCTCTGCGCTCTCGCCGTCGGTAGCGTTCTGTATGTTTTGTACCTGCCGGGCAAGTTCGCCCAGGTGCACGTCGGCATCGTCCAGATGGTCACCTGTGGCCGGCTCGAACACGAGTGCGCCCATGGCCGTGTCGCCGATGGAGGCGAGGCGGTCCAGCGGGGAGATTTGCGCCGGGTTCCTGCCTTGCTGGCGGAATAGCTTGTCCATCAGCAGCATGCCCCAGCCATCGGGGAGTGCATCGGCGATCAGTCCCGGCAAACGCCATTGATGGGCAGGGAAGTTGCCGTAGCTCTGCACGCGCAGCGGCAGGTTCAGTGGTGACAGATCGGGTCCCCGCTGCAGCGCTTCGGCCGAGTATTCAAACAGCAGGTCCGTGCCGTCGTCGGCCAGGTGGCCGAGCAGGTAGCGTTGACCCCAGCCGGCGTAGATCACGCCGAGTTTTTTCATGGCGATTTCCGTGGCGCGCGCTGTCGGGCCTGGCTGGCCTGCTCCATGTCCTTGATCGATCGTGACCGGGCGTCGAGCAGGGACGACAAATGATCAGCCATGCCCAAAGCCACCAGCGCCCGGATGAAAGAATCCAGCGTCCCCGCGCCTTCGCGCTCCAGTTTGCGCACGATCAGCTCCGATATGCCCGCCCGTTCGGCAAGCTCGGCTTGTCGCCAGCCGCGTGCAAGGCGGTGGTGCCGAAGCCGGCTACCCAGCGTTCGGGCGATTTCATCGGGTGTTGCCAACGTAAGCATCGACATATCGCCGTTAAACTATGATTCTTTGAGTTAAAAGTCAATTTATCGATGTTTAATATGATCCGCGATTGAGGCCGCTAGTGACGACGACCTACGGCAAGCCCAGCAAGGCGTGCAATTCCGCCAGCCTGCCGTTCAACCGTCCACCCGTATTCAACTCCTCCAGCTTCTGCAGCGCGGCGCGCGCTTCTTCCTTGCGGTCCTGTGCCGCCAGCATGCGTATCAGGGTGATCCGGTAGGCCGGTTCGTCGGGCTTGGCGTTGACCGCCCTTTCGGGCAATCCGGCACCGGCCTTGGCCGGCCTGGAAAGCTTGTCGTCATGTCTCGTGTTCAGCATCTCTCTCTGTTCCTTGTGGTTTATGGGCGGGGCGTCCGGCGGGGCCCAACGGGCCCTGGTCTGCCGGCGGACGCCTCCCGCGCATTGTTCGAGAAATGAAGACGGCATGGGCTTGCGGGGAGGCGCTTCATCGCCTCCGCCATCCGCATCGCC
>SMEK01000438.1_pt1 | contig 16280 bp, 15 predicted proteins | sample 2456371 | NCBI WGS metagenome assembly SMEK01 (sample SAMN10132590, study PRJNA489261) | soil metagenome | isolation source: day1 antibiotic-loamy sand soil ammended with composted manure from dairy... | place: USA | collected 2015-04-01
CGGGGCCCTGCCCGCAGCACGCTGCTGTTCGGCCGGCATCTGCGCCAGCGCCTCCGCCTGCCGGACGGACAGCCCTTCCTCCACGATCCGTTTCGCCAGTGCGGCCGGATCGGCTGCGGTGACGAGTGTGCGGGCGTGACCGGCGGAAAGCTGGCCATCCACCAGCATGTCGCGGATGACAGGGGGGAGCTTGAGCAGACGCAGCGTATTGGCGACATGGCTGCGGCTCTTGCCGATGACCTGTCCGAGATCCGCCTGGCTGTAGCCATGCTCGTCGATGAGTTGCTGATAGCCCATCGCCTCCTCGACCGGATTTAGATCGGCGCGCTGGACGTTTTCGATGATCGCCAGTTCAAGCGCCGTTCGATCGTTGACTTCCCGTACGATGACCGGGATTTCCGTCAATCCGGCGCGCTGGGCGGCTCGCCAGCGCCGCTCGCCGGCGATGATCTCGTATCGGTCGCGTTGTGTCGGCGAGCTTCGCACAACCACAGGCTGAACCACGCCATGTTCGCGAATCGACTGAGCGAGATCCGCAAGCTCGCTTTCCGCAAAGTTCCGGCGCGGATTCCGCGGATTGGGCGCCACGAACTCGATCGGCACCTTTCCGTCTGCCGCCGGCGCGCTTGAGGCCCCGCCCACGGCCGGGAGGGGACGGTCCATCTCGCCGATAAGGGAGGCAAGTCCCCGTTTGAGGCGTCGCTTGGAGAAATCTTCGCTCATTTCCGACCGTACCGTTTCGTTCCCGTACCGAACTTATGCGGCTCTCAGGCGCCGTTCCCGGCGAATCACTTCCGACGCCAGCTGCAGGTAGGCCTGGCTGCCGGAGCATTTAAGGTCATACAGGATCGCTGGCTTCCCGTGCGAGGGCGCCTCTGAAACCCGAACGTTTCGCGGGATGATCGTGTCATAAACCTTGTCGCCCATATGGGCGCGCACATCCTCCACCACTTGGTTGGCAAGATTGTTCCGACCGTCGAACATGGTCATCACAATGCCCTGAATCGTCAGGTTGGGATTGATGCTTCCCCGCACCTGCTCGACAGTTTCAAGAAGCTGGCTAAGGCCCTCCAGCGCGAAGAATTCACACTGAAGCGGCACAAGCACCGAATGGGCCGCTGCCATGGAGTTCAGCGTGAGTAGATTGAGCGAGGGCGGGCAATCTATCAATACATAGGTGAAGGCCGCGGCGCGGGCGGTCGAGTCGCGCAGCGCATTGCGCAAGCGCAGCACACGGTCAGGCGCCGAGGCAATCTCCATTTCTATGCCGAGAAGATCGAGAGTGGACGGAACGATGGAAAGCCCCGGCACCGCCGTGGGCATCGCCGCCGCCTCGATCTCCAGTTCGCCAGTGAGCACGTCATATGAGGATACCGTACGGTCCCGACGCTCGATGCCCAGGCCCGTACTGGCGTTGCCCTGGGGATCAAGATCGATGATCAAGACCCGTTCACCGATGGCGGCTAGCGCCGTGGCCAGATTTATGGCGGTGGTCGTCTTGCCGACCCCGCCCTTCTGGTTGGCGACAGTGATGATTCGAGGTGCGCCGCTGTTCATTTCATTGGCCGCAAGTTCATGTAGCACATTAAACGATCATGTTCAGGCCCGACGCAGATTGCGTATATCAAGCACGACGCTCTCGTCGTCGACCAGACTGCGATGTTCTAGCAGATCGAACCGCCAACGGTGAGCGCTTTCTGCCACTTCCCGGCGGTAATCCCGACCTTTGTGAAAGAGAGCCCGGGCGCCGGCCTCAAGCCAGGGCGCCGACAGGTCGAGCAGCTTGTCCAGTGGCGCCAGCGCGCGAGCAGTCACGACCTCGACCGGCGCGCCAGGTTCATATGCCGCCTCGATTCGCTGCGCGACGATTCGGGCCGGCAACTTGTAAGTTCCCGCAACCATTTGAAGAAAGGCGGTCTTCTTGCGGTTGCTTTCGATCAGATCAATGGAACCGCCTCGTTCCCTGAGCAGGAACGCCACCACAAGGCCGGGAAATCCGCCCCCGGAGCCGAGATCGACCCATTTCCTCGCATTTGGCTCGATGCGCCCAAGCTGAGCGCTATCCAATATGTGGCGGCGCCACAGCTCGTGCTCGGTGGACCCGGCCGCCAGGTTGATTCGCTGGTTCCATTTGCGAAAGAGCTGCGCGAACTCTTGAAGTTGCAGGAATGTTTCACGTGAAACCGGTCCAGCGAGCCGCTGGAGTTCATCAAACGCCGTCTCTGTCAAGCCGCATCCACCTGATCGGAATTGGCGTGGCGCACATGAGCCACGATAAGCGCCAGGGCTGCTGGCGTCATGCCCTCCATACGCTGGGCGTCGGCAATGGATCGGGGCCGCCGATCGCGCATCTTCTGCTTCAGTTCGTTCGACAGTCCGGGAATGGTGGAAAAGTCGAGACTTTCCGGGATCAGTCGCGATTCCTCGAGGCGAATCTGCTCGACATCATGCCGCTGGCGTTCGAGGTAAACGGCATATTTCGCTTCTATTTCAATGGCTTCCGCCACCTTAGGTGCGATGGCGCGAAAACGGGGATCGATTTTACCCAGCCACTCCACAGTTACCGACGGATAGGCCAGAAGTGCGAAAGCTGAACGTCGCACTCCATCCTGGTTGACCGTAAGGCCGTGGCGGGCCGCTTCATTTGGCGTGACGACCACGCTTTCAGCCAATGCCCGCGCCGCTGCAATTTCGGCCCGGAACGTTTCGAAACGGCGGGCACGGTCAGCCCCGACCACCCCAAGCGCCAAGGCTCGGGGTGTAAGGCGGATGTCGGCATTGTCTGCCCGCAGTGAAAGCCGATACTCCGCCCGTGACGTGAACATGCGGTAAGGCTCCGCCACGCCGCGGCTGGTGAGATCGTCTATCATCACGCCGATATAGGCCTCGGTTCTGCTGAACGTCACCTGCTCGCTACCGGCGGCAAGGCGTGCCGCATTGAGTCCGGCCAGCAATCCCTGCGCCGCCGCTTCCTCATAGCCCGTCGTCCCGTTTATCTGGCCAGCGAGGAAGAGGCCCCTGATTCGACGGGTTTCCAATGTCGGTTCGAGTTCTCGGGGATCGATGTGATCATATTCGATCGCATAACCAGGCTGCAGCATGGCGGCGCCCTCCAAACCGGGAATGGTCTTGAGGAGCTTCAGCTGCACGTCTTCGGGCAGGGAGGTGGAAATCCCGTTCGGATAGACGGTGTCATCATCAAGCCCTTCGGGCTCGAGAAAAATATGATGCCCGTCGCGATCGCCGAACTTTACGATCTTGTCCTCGATGGAGGGACAGTAACGCGGCCCTATCCCTTCGATAGAGCCGGAATACATGGCAGACCGCCCCAGATTGGCGCGAACGAGCGCATGTGTCTCCGGTGTTGTTCGGGTAATGCCGCATTCGATCTGCGGAGTCGTGATCCGGTCGGTCATCAGGGAGAAGGGAACGGGCTCATCGTCGGCAGCCTGCATCTCCAACGCCTTCCAGTCGATGGTTCGCCCATCGAGCCGGGGCGGAGTTCCGGTTTTAAGGCGCCCGAGCCTGAATCCGGCGCCCGCGAGGGTTTCGGAAAGGCCGACGGAAGCCCGCTCGTTCATTCGACCCGCAATAATCTTCTTTTCGCCTATGTGAATAAGGCCCCGCAGGAAGGTCCCGGTCGTCAACACGACAGCGGCACACCGCAATTCGCGCCCATCTGCGAGCAGCGCCGAGCAAACACGGCCGTGGTCAACGCGAAGGTCGACCACCTCCCCTTCGATCACGTCCAGGCCCGCTTGTGAGGCGATCGCCAACTGCATGGCCTTCCGGTAGAGTTTGCGATCGGCTTGCGCACGCGGGCCCCGAACGGCAGGCCCCTTCCGGCGATTGAGCATGCGAAACTGGATGCCGGCGGCATCCGCGACACGGCCCATCAGGCCGTCCATCGCATCGATCTCCCGCACGAGATGGCCCTTGCCCATGCCGCCGATGGCCGGATTGCAGGACATGGCGCCGACCGTGTCGTAACTGAATGTTACGAGCGCAGTATGGGCGCCCTGGCGCGCAGCAGCGGCCGCGGCTTCACAACCGGCATGTCCCCCGCCGACCACGACGACATCGTAAAGAGTGGTAACCATCGTTATTGGCTCCTCTGCGGGGGACATGTCTCCGACCCGGTCGCGTGTCAAGGAAAACCTGTTTCACGTGAAACAGCATGAAACTGGCCATGTTTCACGTGAATCACGCTGTGTCATGGATTTCCGGCATCTATCGCAGTGGATGTTTCACGTGAATCACTTGCCTATGCAAAACTGCGAAAAGATGACGTCCAGCAGATCCTCGACGTCAACGCTGCCGATAATCCGCCCCAACCTGTCAGACGCAATCCGCAAGTCCTCCGCGCGAAGTTCCGGCTCTCCACCATTTACCGCCTTCTCCAGAAAGACCCTCGCCTCCCGGATCAGCTCGACATGACGCAGACGGGACGGCAGAATGTCCGCCGCCGCGTCGAGAGTCTTTTCCGCCCGGCGGGCGATCTCGTCCATGAGGTCCGCCAACCCGATACCGGTATGAGAAGAAATCGTCATATCGTAGCGAGCCCGCCCGGGCAGCATCGGGGCGAGGTCTTTTTTCGTTCCGATCCTCAGGATCGGGCGATCGATCTCTGCCGTATCTATGGCGACGGGCGATGAAAGGTCCTCGAGCAACAGGATCAAATCCGCCATCCGTGCCCGATCCAGCGCGCGTTGCATTCCTATCGCCTCTATGGTCCCTCCGCCATCGCGCAGTCCCGCCGTATCCGTCACCCGAACCTTTATGCCGCGAATATCGAGCGAAATTTCAAGGAGATCACGGGTAGTCCCCGGTTCGTCGGTCACGATCGCCGCATCGCGCCGTGCGAGCGCATTGAACAGGCTCGACTTGCCGGCGTTCGGCGCACCCAGTATCACTACGTCATAGCCGTCGCGAATGATCTCCGCGGCGTGAAACCCGTCCAGATGACGGTCAATCTCTGCTATTAGCGCGCGAACGTCCGCCCAGACCGTGTCGGCGACAGAGCCGGGCACATCGTCCTCGTCCGCAAAGTCGATCTCCGCCTCCACCATCGCACGTGCATGAATCAGCCTGCGGCGCCACGACTGGTAAAGGTCGCGCTGGGCTCCGTCGGCATTCGTCAGGGCAAAGCGACGCTGCGCTTCCGTCTCTGCCTGGATCAAGTCCGCCAGCGCTTCCGTTGCGGTCAGGTCAAGCTTGCCGTTCAGGAAAGCTCGTCGCGTAAACTCGCCGGGTTCTGCATGGCGAATGCCAGTCAGCCCGGTCAGCGCCCCCAGCAATGCCGAGACCGACGCCCGGCCGCCATGAACTTGAAATTCGGCGACGTCTTCGCCCGTGAAGCTATAGGGGCCAGGAAAGAACAGGACCAGCCCGTGATCGATTGGACCTTTAGATCCTTTCAGGGTTGCGTAAACCGCCCGTCTTGCGGGCGGAACGCGCCCCAGAATCGTTTCGAGGGCGAATCGAGTTTGTGGGCCTGATATGCGTACCACGCCTATGCCGGCGGGAAGACGGCCGCTGGACAGCGCCACAATGGAATCGCTGAAACTGATTTGCCCGGTGGGCGCAATCGCCCTATCTTCCTGTCTGTCGCCCATCACCGAGTACAATCGTGACATTGCCTCCGGAAAACCTGCTGCGCCACCAAGCCAGCCCCTATCTGCGCCAGCATGCGGACAATCCGGTTCATTGGCGTCCCTGGTCAAAGGGCGCTCTGGAAGAAGCCAGAACGCTCGATCGCCCGATCCTGCTATCGGTCGGCTATGCCGCGTGCCACTGGTGCCATGTCATGGCACATGAGAGCTTCGAGAACGCCGACGTGGCGGAGGTCATGAACCGTCTGTTCGTCAATATCAAGGTCGATCGGGAGGAACGGCCGGACATTGACCAGATTTACATGGCCTCGCTTGCCGCAATGGGCGAGCAGGGTGGCTGGCCGCTCACCATGTTTTTGACGCCGGATGGAGAACCCTTCTGGGGCGGCACCTATTTCCCGCCCGAACCGCGCTACGGACGGCCGGGCTTTATCCAGGTGCTGGGGGCCGTTGCCAGGGCCTGGCAGGAGAAGCGCGACGACCTGCACAGAAGCGCAAGGGAATTGATCGCCCATGTCGGCGCCAGCCTGGCCAATTCCTCCGAAAAGACAAGGCTGCGGACTGAAACCCTTGCCGGCCTTGCGGATGGCATAGCGGGCATGATCGACCGAGAAGCCGGCGGGCTGAGGGGTGCCCCGAAATTCCCGAACGCCCCCTTCATGACCACCCTTTGGCTCTCCTGGCTCGACACCGGCAACCACGACCATCGCGATGCCGTCTTGGTCAGCCTCGAACGGATGCTCGCCGGCGGTATCTACGACCATGTGGGCGGCGGCCTGGCCCGTTATTCCACCGACGCTGCATGGCTGGTGCCCCATTTCGAGAAGATGCTCTATGACAATGCGCAACTCATCCGCCTTGCAAACTGGGCCTATGCGGAAACTGGCAATGATTTGTTCCGCCTCCGAATCGAGGAGCCAATAGACTGGCTTCTCCGGGAAATGCAGGTCGCAGGCGGCGCCTTCGCATCCAGCCTGGATGCCGACAGCGAAGGGGAGGAGGGGCTCTTCTACACATGGACGAAGGATGAGATCGAAGCGGCGCTAGGTCCCGATGCCGCCTATTTCCTCGAGTTCTACTCACTCGGAAAGCCTGCAGGATGGGAAGGCAAGCCAATACTGTTCCAGACAGGCGAACAGCAGGCCGCCAGCCTGGCGACCGCAGACCTCGAAAAGCTCTTGCCACTGCGGTCAAGGCTCCTCCTCAGGCGTGAAAGGCGCGTCCGGCCGGGCCGTGACGACAAGATATTGACTGATTGGAACGCGCTCGCCATCACCGCCCTCGCCGAGGCCGGCCGGGCTCTTGGTCGCCAGGACTGGACAGAAGCGGCGCAAAAGGCCTTCGCGTCTATTGACGGCAGCAGCCGCGAGGGTCGTCTCCCGCATTCGGCATTGGGCGAAAGCAGGCTGTTTCCCGCCCTTTCGAGCGATTACGCCGGCATGATCAATGCCGCAATTGCGCTCCATCAGGCAACCGGCCAGCCCGCCTATGTCGAACGGGCCCGCCACTTCCTCCACCAGCTCGATACTTGGCACGCCGACGAAGATGGAACCGGCTATTTTCTAACTGCCTCGGACAGTACCGATGTCCCCATACGAATACGAGGCGATGTGGATGAGGCCATACCATCGGCAACCGGCCAGATCGTGGAGGCGTTGGCGCGACTGGCCAACCTGACCGGAGACGAGGGGCTGCATGAAAAGGCATGGCTGGTTGCCGAACACGCAATGGGCCGCGCTTCGCGCCAGCCATACGGGCAGGCCGGTATCGTAAATGCCTGCGCGCTGGTTCAACAGCCCATGAAGCTGGTCATCGTCGGGGCAGAAGATTCCGAACTCGTTGCGGTGGCGAATCGAAATCCGGACCCTCGCCGGCTCGATCTCGTCGTCCCACTGAACGACACCTCTCCGCCGCCATTGCCTGGCGGCGTACTTCCTCCCACCGACAAGGCCGCCGCCTATCTGTGCATGAGGCAGACGTGCCTTCCCGCCATCAAGGACCCGGAGCAATTGGAAAGCCGGCTGCGGCGAAGCCTCGCTGCCGGCTGAAGCCGAGCTCGTCCCCTATGTATTCATCGAATCGAAGAACTCTGCATTGGTCTTCGTCTGCTTGAGCTTGTCGATGAGGAACTCGATTGCGTCCATGGTTCCCATCGGCGCAAGGATACGGCGCAGGACGAAGATCTTCTGCAGGTCCGCTCGCGGGATCAGCAGGTCCTCCTTGCGCGTGCCGGACTTGAGTATGTCCATGGCAGGATAGATTCGCTTGTCGGCAACCTTCCGGTCGAGCACGATTTCCGAATTGCCTGTGCCCTTGAACTCCTCGAAGATCACCTCGTCCATACGGCTGCCCGTATCGATCAGAGCGGTTGCGATGATGGTCAGCGATCCGCCTTCCTCGATATTTCGAGCCGCTCCGAAGAAGCGCTTCGGCCGCTGCAGGGCGTTGGCATCCACACCGCCTGTCAGGACCTTGCCGGATGAAGGAACGACGGTGTTATAAGCGCGGCCAAGGCGGGTGATGGAATCGAGCAGGATGACAACGTCACGGCCGTGCTCGACCAGCCTCTTGGCCTTCTCGATCACCATTTCCGCCACCTGCACATGGCGCGCCGCCGGCTCGTCGAAGGTCGAGGACACGACCTCTCCCTTCACCGAGCGCTGCATGTCCGTCACCTCTTCCGGCCGCTCGTCGATCAGCAGCACGATAAGATAGCATTCGGGATGATTGGCGGTGATGGAATGCGCGATGTTCTGAAGGAGCACAGTCTTGCCCGTCCGTGGCGGCGCCACGATCAGAGCTCGCTGCCCCTTGCCGAGGGGAGCCACCAGGTCGATTACCCGTGCCGAAAGATCCTTGGTCGGAGCCTCGATCTCCATCTTCAGCCGCTCGTTCGGATAAAGCGGCGTCAGGTTATCGAAGTGTATCTTGTGCCGGATCTTCTCGGGGTCGTCGAAATTGATCGTATTGACCTTGAGCAGCGCGAAATAGCGTTCGCCCTCCTTGGGGCTGCGAATCGGCCCCTCCACCGTGTCGCCGGTCTTGAGCGAAAAGCGGCGTATCTGCGAGGGTGAGATGTAGATATCGTCCGGTCCGGGCAGGTAGTTGGCGTTGGCAGACCGCAGGAACCCGAAGCCATCCTGCAGCACCTCGACTACGCCGTCGCCGATGATCTCAACCTCCTGCGCCGCGAGCTTCTTGAGGATGGCGAACATCAGCTCCTGCTTGCGCATCACGCTGGCGTTTTCCACTTCCAGCGATTCGGCAAACGCAATGAGATCGGTCGGCTTCTTGTTCTTGAATTCGCTGAGTTTCATTTCCTGCATGGATGGACTCTGGGTGTGCGAAAAGGAGAAAACGCGGCTTTGAAACGAAAGGCCGGGCGCGGCCGGTAGGTGAGGCGGCGCTGTACGGGAAGGAAGACCCGCCTTTTAGCTGCGCGCCAAGCAAAGAGCAAGGCGCTTTTACCGTTCCATGCGCCGCTCAGAACGGTTTCACAATCACCAGAATGACGATGGCGATCATCAACAATGTGGGGATTTCGTTGACGATCCGCCAGTGCCTGGCCGGCTTCTCGTTTCTATCCTCCGCAAATTTCCGCACCGCGCCAGACAGATAGCCATGAACCGCCGACATCAGGATGACGGCCGCAAGCTTCGCATGCAGCCACCCGGCAGAAAACCACCCGCCCTTCCAGGCCAGCCACAGGCCAAAAACCCAGCTCAGCGTCATTGCCGGATTGATGATGCCACGCAGGAGCCTCTGCTCCATCACCTTGAAGGTCTCGGACTGTAGGGATCCCTTTTCGGCATCCGCATGGTAAACGAACAGGCGAGGCAGATAAAGCATTCCCGCCATCCAGGAAATGATTGCTATGACATGGATGGCCTTGGCCCAGGGGTAGAGATCGTCCGGTCCGAATGCAAACAACAGCGCCGTAAGAGCGAGAAAGATAACGATGGCGATCGCCGCACGCTTCATTGCCCTTTTGCCGCTTTCGCTAACCTGACTGTCCGTCATCAGCGCACTGCTTCCCTTACCTGCCTGACCATGGCTTCGACATGGGCAATCGGCGTTTCAGGCGGTATCCCATGGCCCAGGTTGAACACGAGCGGGCCGCCGCCAAGCGACTCCAGAATGGCCTTGACGCCTTCCTCCAAGGCGCGCCCGCCGGCAACCAGCCGGAGCGGATCGAGATTGCCTTGCACGGCTCCGTCCTGCTGGTAGGTGCGGGCGGTGTCGAGCGGCACGGTCCAGTCCAGTCCAAGCGCGGTCACGCCCGTTTCCCGGCGATAGCGCCCGTAAAGCGCGCCTGCGCCTTTGGGAAAGCCGATAACCGGGACTTCAGGATATTTCGCTCGCACCTGTTCGACAATACGTTTGACCGGCGCCATGCAGAAAGCTTCGAAACACGCTTCGTCCAGCACACCGGACCAGCTGTCGAAAATCTGCACGGCGTCGACGCCGGCTTCGATCTGCCGAATCAGGTAGGAGGCCGACTGGTCCGCCAGAAGGTCGAGCAGGGCGCGGAATGCCTGAGGTTCACGATAGGCAAAGAGCCTTGCCGGTGCCTGGTCGGGCGTGCCATGGCCGGCAATCATGTAGGTCGCCACCGTCCAGGGCGCTCCGCAGAAGCCGAGCAGCGTCGTCTCTTCCGGCAACGCCTTGCGCAGCCGACGGACGGTTTCATAGACCGGCTCGAGATTCACGTGAAACCGTGACGGATCGAGCGCAGCGATCCCTGCCGCTGAGATCGGCTCCATCTGAGGTCCCCGGCCTTCCTCGAACCGCAATTCACGACCCAGCGCGTGCGGCACGACAAGTATGTCGGAAAACAGGATGGCCGCTTCGAAACCGAAGCGCCTGATCGGCTGCAACGTGACCTCGGTTGCCAGATCGGGATTGTAGCAGAGGTCCAGAAAGGAACCGGCCTGTTTCCGGGCCTCACGATACTCGGGCAGATAGCGTCCGGCCTGGCGCATCATCCAGAGCGGAGGCGGAAACACCGCCTCGCCTTTCAATACATTCACTACGACCCGCTTGGCTGACATCGCTCTCGCTTTCGCAAGCTATCCTTAAAACAGATAGGAAAGATATTGAGTCTTCTGATTCTTAGACTCTGTTTGAATCGGGAATGCCCACCTGTCCAGTTCCGGAGCCGGAAAGTCCAGCCGTCATAGTGTCGCGAATTGTTTTCAGACCTATGGAAAACAGTGTGGGGTATCCCGATTCTCGCAGGGTAAACAAACGGTTGCCGTGACCGCCAAAGCACCGTGCCTGTGTATGATGCAGGCACGTTATATATTGTTCCCGCTCTTGTCCCCAGCGGCTCGGCTCTGTCCCTAGGCACGGCGATTGTGGACAAGTCGGCATCTGATACAGTCCCTCTCGAGCGGTGCCGAAAAACGTTCACCTTTCTCCACAGCAGCCCACAGATCGGAAAAAACAGCGTGAACAAACCGCAAAGCTTCTTTCATTTGCACATGATCTCGGATGCTACCGGAGAGACTCTGCTGGCGGCGGGCCGTGCCGCTGCCGCGCAATACAATAGTGCGCGGGCAATCGAGCACATCTACCCCCTCATCCGTACCGAACGGCAGCTGATGAAGGTGTTCGACGACATAGAGGAGGAGCCGGGAATCGTCCTCTATACGGTGGTAGACCAGGCGCTTGCCCGCCGGATCGATGAGCGCTGTGCTGCCTTGGGGCTGCCTTGCGTTTCCGTGCTGGAACCGGTCCTGCTTGTCTTCCAATCCTATCTGGGTGCACCGGCCGGACGGCGTGTCGGGGCCCAGCATGTGCTGGATGCCGACTATTTCCGCCGCATCGAGGCGCTGAACTTCACCATGGAGCATGATGACGGGCAATTGCCCGATGAGGTCGATCAGGCCGATATCGTCCTGATTGGCATTTCGCGAACCTCCAAGACGCCGACCAGCATCTATCTCGCCAATCGTGGCATCAAGACCGCCAACATTCCCATCGTGCTCGGCGTGCCTGTGCCGCAAAGCCTGGTCGAGGCGACAAGGCCACTGGTAGTCGGGCTGGTCGCAACCGTTGAGCGCATATCGCATGTGCGGCAAAACAGGGTGCTCGGCAGCACCATGTCGTTCGACGCCGCTGACTATGCGGATCGTGCGGTGATAGCCGAAGAACTCGCCTATGCCCGCCAGATCTGCACGCGCCACAATTGGCCCATGATTGACGTCAGTCGCCGCTCGATCGAGGAAACGGCTGCAGCAATTCTCGCTCTGCGCGGTAAGGGCCGTTAGCCAGGCCGGTCCAGGGTTGCGAAGGTGAGGCTTGGCTCCGATTGGCGGAAGGAACGGGTACTGAAATGGCGCGCCCTACGACCTTTTTCGACCGACATTGGCCGGATTCACGTGAAACGTTTCCGCCGGACAAGCATTCAACCGACCGCCAAAATGCTTTAAGCACCGACGGTCGGCCAATTTAGACCCGCACGAAAGCAGAGGACATTTCAATGACTGAAAGTCTCATCCTCGCCTCCGGCAGCCCGTTCCGCAAGGCGTTGCTCGTCAATGCCGGGGTTGCGGTGGAGGCCGTGCCGGCCGAACTGGACGAACGGGCAGTGGAAGCGCCCCTGAAGGATAGCGGCGCCTCGCCCGAGGATGTGGCGCTTGTGCTTGCCGAGGCCAAGGCGGTGGAGGTCAGCCAACGTGTCCCGGGGCGGCTTGTACTGGGCTGCGACCAGACGCTTTCACTTGGAGACCGGCTGTTTCACAAGCCGGCTGACATGGAAGCCGCGCGTCGCACCCTGCTTGCCCTGTCCGGCAATACCCATCAGCTGAACAGCGCCGCGGTGCTGGCGCAGAATGGCGACGTTCTGTGGCGTTATGTCGGCGTGGCTTCGCTCACCATGCGGCATCTCGACCCTGCCTTCATCGGCCGGCATCTCGCAAGGGTAGGCGAAAAGGCGTTGCAGAGCGTAGGCGCCTACCAGGTCGAAGGTGAAGGAATCCAGCTCTTCGAAAGGATCGAGGGCGATCACTTCACCATTGTCGGGCTGCCGCTCCTGGCGGTTCTGGCAGAATTGCGCCGCCTGGGGGCCATTGATGGCTGAGCCGGCACTCAAGGCCTTTGTCGTCGGCCATCCCATCGCCCATTCGCGCTCGCCGAAGATCCATGCATATTGGCTGCGCCGCTATGATATTGCCGGCACTTATGAGGCAATGGACGTGGCGCCTTCGGATTTCGAGGACTTTCTATCCACTCTGTCAGAACGCGGCTTTGTGGGCGGTAACGTCACGATACCGCACAAGGAAGCCGCCTTTGCCGCGGTCGCCCGGCGCGACGCCGCTGCCGAAATGATCGGGGCAGTCAACACGCTGTGGTTCGAAAATGGCGCTCTGGCCGGCGGCAATACCGATGCGGAAGGCTTCGCGGCCAATCTGGATGAATTTGCGCCGGGCTGGGACCGGAACGGGCCAGCCGTCGTGCTCGGCGCTGGGGGTGCTGCTCGGGCCGTGGTTCACGCGCTCCGGCAGCGCGGCATCGGCGATATTCGAATCATCAACCGCACGATTTCGCGCGCAGAGGAATTGCGCGACCGTTTTGGCGGCGGCGTCACGGCGCACGGGAAAGCGGTGCCGGACCTGCTGGCGGATGCGGGGCTTCTCGTCAACACCACTTCCCTCGGCATGGCAGGAAAGAATGATGCGCAGGTGCTTCCGGCCGATCCTGACTTCCTGCCGGCACATGCCATCGTCACGGATATCGTCTATGCGCCGCTGGAGACGCCCCTGCTCGCACGGGCAGGCGCGAGGGGGCTGAAAACAGTCGATGGCCTGGGAATGCTGTTGCATCAGGCGGTACCCGGTTTCCAACGCTGGTTCGGCAGACGCCCCGAAGTGACGCCCGAGCTGCGGGCCCTGGTCGTGGCCGATCTGAAGGCTGAATGATGGTGCTTCTTCCATGATCATACTCGGCCTCACCGGCTCCATTGGCATGGGCAAGTCAACGGCGGCGAAGATGTTTGCCGAGGCCGGTGTGCCGGTCCATGATTCTGACGAGACGGTACACCTGCTTTATGCAGGCCAGGCGGCGCCACTGATCGAGGCAGCCTTTCCCGGCGTTGTGGTGGATGGAGTGGTGGACCGCGCGAAGCTGGCCGCAAGGGTGCTCGGTGACAAGGCCGCGCTCAAGAGGCTGGAAGAGATCGTTCATCCGCTGGTGCGCGCCCATGCCGATGCCTTTGTTGCCACCCATCGCGCTGCCGGCACGCCGCTGGTCGTGCTTGACATTCCACTGCTGTTCGAGACCGGAGGGCGTGATCGCGTCGACAAGGTCGCCGTTGTCAGCGCCGCGCCTGAAATCCAGCGAGAGCGTGTCCTTTCCCGACCGGGTATGACGCCGGAAAAGTTCGAGGCGATCCTTGCCCGCCAGACGCCGGACGCCGAGAAGCGCCGCCTTGCCGATTTCGTGATTGATACGGGGAAGGAGTTCGAGGCAACCCACGCCCAGATCCTTGCCATTATTGACAGGCTCATCGGGGATAAAGGGCAGCAAGCTCGCCCCTGATTCTTGCGCCGGCGCCTCGGGGCAGTCATCCTCGCGCCTGGAGCGAATCGATGCGCGAAATCATCTTTGATACTGAAACGACCGGCCTCGACCCGCGTGAGGACCGCATCATCGAGCTTGGCTGTATCGAGCTGGTCAACCGATTCCCGACCGGCCGGACGTTCCATCACTACATTGATCCGCAGGGCCGTCAGATCGACGCCGAGGCGCAGGCTGTGCACGGGATAACCGCGGAGCATCTGGTTGGAAAACCCTGCTTCCACGAGATCGCGGGGGACTTCCTTGCCTTCATCGACGGCGCAAAACTGGTCGCCCACAATGCCGGTTTCGACATCTCGTTCATCAATGCTGAACTCGCGAGACTGGGCCACCCCGCCATCGGCCCGGAGCGGGTCGTCGACACGCTCGCCCTGGCTCGGCGCAAGCATCCGATGGGGCCCAATTCGCTTGATGCGCTCTGCCGTCGTTATGGCATCGACAACACCCGGCGTACCAAGCATGGCGCGCTGCTCGACTCGGAACTGCTGGCGGAAGTCTATATCGAGCTGATCGGCGGCAAGCAGGCGGCGCTGATTCTCGATGCGGTGGCGACCACCCCGGAAACGGGGCAATTCACTTCCGTCGAAATCGTCATAGGCGCGCGTCCGGCGCCGCTGCCGCCTCGCCTTACGGAAGCGGAACGCGCCGCCCATGCCAGGATGGTGGAATCGCTGGGCGAGAACGCGCTCTGGCGCCGCCTCACTCTTGAGCAGGCAACCGGTTGATTTGCACCAGCCCCGGGGCTGGTGGGCACCGCCCGCAGGCTCCTTCCAGTTCAGCAGCACGCAGCCTAAAGCCGGTCCGCCTGATTGCCAGACGCTGCATGGTGGCCAAAGGCCGGCCCCAAGGACCGGCCTTTGTCAGGGATTGATTCTGGTGAATTGCCGACTGGCGAGCAATCAGCTCGCCTTTACCTTGGCTGCCGCCTGGTCTTCGGCCAGCTTCTGCTGGAACATCTGGGCGAAATCGATGGGATCCAGCATCAAGGGCGGGAAGCCGCCATTGCGCGTGGCGTCAGCGATGATCTGGCGTGCGAACGGGAACAGCAGGCGCGGGCATTCTATGAAAAGAACGGGCAGCATGTGTTCCTGCGGAAATCCGGTAATGTTGAAGACGCCGCCATAGATGAGTTCCACGTTGAACAGCACTTCCTTGTCGAAGGAGGCCTTGGCGTTCAGCGTGAGCAGGACGTCGAATTGCTTGTCCGATAGCGGGTTGGCACTGACATTGACGTTGATGGCAATGCCTGGGGCCTTGTCGCGGCCACGCAGCGAGTTCGGCGCACCGGGGCTTTCGAAGGACAGGTCCTTCACATATTGTGCAAGCACGTTAAGCGTGGGCTGGGCGCCGTTGCCCTTGGTTGCAGCGCCTGCTTGTGCCTCGTTGTTCTCGGCCATGAGCCTTTTTCCCCTTTGCGAATGCGGTCTAGCAGGACCGCTGGGGCCCGGCTGTAGGTTGCCGGTTGGCTATCACGGCGCGCACGCCAACACAAGGTTTTGGCGGTCTAGTCGTCGCGCAAGCGCCGCCAGGGGGATTCAGGATTTGGGTGGCGCGAAAAGTCCTCGGCATCGAGATCTATGGTGCGTCCTTCGCGGCGTGACGCGCCGAAGCCGAAACTGCTTACCACCGTGATCCGGCGCTTCACCAGGTTCCAGGCAAGATCGCGCACAGGCGGGATGAACAGGAGCAGCCCCGCAATGTCGGTGAGAAAGCCCGGGACGATCAGCAGGAAGGCTGCCAGGAGAATCATGACGCCATGGGCAATTTGGCGGGACGGGTCGCGGCCGGCCTCGATCTCGGTGCGCGCGCGGCCCATCACGCCAAGCCCCTGATGGCGCAGGAGCATCAAGCCCGCCATCGCCGAGACCAGGACCAGCCCCACCGTCGCCAGGGCGCCGATCTGCCGGCCGACCACGACAAAGCCGGCTATAGCGCCGGCTTTGATTTGAATGATTGCGCCGCACGTTCTATATGCTTTGTTATGTCAAAGCCATGCAGCGGCATGGCGCCGGGAGGGCCGGCTTCAGGGATCGGTAGTTCACGACCATGGAATTTTTCGACTTCGGCACGATTTTCTTCCTGGTCGCG
>SMEK01000479.1_pt1 | contig 16239 bp, 15 predicted proteins | sample 2456371 | NCBI WGS metagenome assembly SMEK01 (sample SAMN10132590, study PRJNA489261) | soil metagenome | isolation source: day1 antibiotic-loamy sand soil ammended with composted manure from dairy... | place: USA | collected 2015-04-01
GGTGTTCCGCGGCAAGGTCAGGTCGGATCTGGGTTACCACTGAAATCTTCGCAGTAACGGAACCGGACAGGAAAAGGCCGGCTATCCTGCCGCCTTCGCAACTTTCGCCACGAGGTGCCGAGGCTGATAGCCAAGTTTCGCCGGCGTCAGTCCCATACGCACCACGACGAGTTGCCTCGATGGAATGATTGCTATCCGCTGGCCGTCGTGCCCCTGCATCCAGAACGTGTCCGGCGGTACTTCCGGGGCGCTTCCCGAAGCGTCATCCTGCTCCCCTTCGATCCAGACGTGACCCCTGCCATAAGCCGGGGAAGCGTCAGACGGCTCACGCATCCAGGCGACGAACCCCGGCGGCAGGATTTGCCGGCCCCTCCACATGCCCTCCTGCAGCAGAAACTGGCCGAAGCGCGCCCAGTCGCGTGCGGTTGCATACATGTAGGATGACCCTGCGAAGGTCCCTGCCGCATCCGCTTCCAGCACTGCGCTTTGCATGCCGAGAGGGGTGAACAGCGCCAGCCTGGGCCAGGCAAGGGCCAGCTTCCGATCGCCGATGGCATCCTGCCAGAGCCGGGAAAGTATTGCCGTGGTCCCGCTGGAATAGGAGAAGACACTGCCTACGGGTTGGATCAGCGGCTTGGCCGCCGCGAAAGCCGCCATGTCAGGCTCGAGAAACAGCATTCGGGTCACGTCGGTGACGTCGCCATAGTCCTCGTTGAATTCCAGGCCGCTCGCCATGGCCATCAGGTCGGCGATGCTGATGTCGGCCCGCCCGTCTCCACGCCATGACGGGAGAAGCTCCTTCCGGTCCAACGCCATTCGTCCATCCTCGACGAGCGTGCCGACGATCGCTGCCGTGACGGTCTTGGTCATCGACCATCCGAGTAGCGGAGTGGCGGCGGAAAAGCCGTCTCCGTAACGCTCCGCGACAATGCGGCCGTTCCGCACCACGACGATCGCGCGCATCCCCTCTCCGGCCAGTTCCGGGTCATCCAGCAGTTGTTCAAGCTCCGGATCATGCCCCGTCTCGACCCGCTCTCCATCGGGCCAGAGCCCGTCAGGCGCCTCGTGCGGTCTCGAAGGCGGGCCCGCAAGGGATTTAGCCCTCGCCAGGTTGCCATCCGGCACGCTGGCGCAGCCCAGCCCGTCGCGAAACACCGCAACGCTCGTACCCAGAATGCCCAGCAGCCCCGCCGTGACCGTACCGGCCTCGCGATCGACCTTCACCCTCATGAGCCTGAGCAGAGGATGGCCAGGCGCCTGCACATCCAGCGCCAGAACTTCTTCCGGTTCGCGCCCTGCGAGAAAGACGTTGGAGCAAACGATCTTGGCAGCATAGCCCGAGCCCACGCGGATCAGGTCCGGCGGCGCGAGATAGAGCCATGCAAGCAGTGCCGCAAGCGACAGGACCGCGAGCCCGCCGAGCCACTTTGAAGCCTTCAGAACAGTACGCATCCTCCTGCCTCCCCGAAGCCGCCGCGGTTTTGCCGCCATTGCTTCCGCAAATCGCTGGTTGTGTCGAGCGCCGTCAACCGAAAATCAACCATAATGGGCGATGACGTCAGCCAGGCGCCTGCAGGATGCTGCGCGCCGGCGGGGCGGCATCGCAGGATCGCCGGCCGAAATGATCGACCAACGGCCGGCTGGGCTGGCCCCGGAGTTGCGATGCGCCGTTTCGCGGCACTGATATGGCTGGCTGCGCTTGGTGCCTGCTCCACGGCCGGAGGGCTGGCAGACATTGCACCCACGGCGGCTGAAGTGTCGGCGGTGGCGGCTCGTGGCCCGCGCTTTGACGATCACAAACCCCATGCCTGGGGAAGCCGCGCGCCCTGGACCTACCCCGTCCACGGGACGGATGTGGCGAGATACCAGACCGACATAGACTGGGCCCGGGCGAAGGCCAGCGGCATCTCCTTCGCCTTTGTCAAGGCCACGGAGGGAGGCGATCGGCTCGACCAGAATTTTGCCCGCCATTGGGCAGGTACCAGGGCGGCCGGAATACCGCGCGGGGCGTATCATTTCTTCTACTTCTGCCGGCCGGCCAGCGAGCAGGCGCGTTGGTTCATCCGGAATGTGCCGAGGGAACGCGGCGCCCTGCCCCCGGTCCTGGACATGGAATGGAATCCCAACTCTCCCACCTGCAGGCTAAGGCCGCCGCCTGAAACGGTGCGCGCCGAGATGAAAACGTTCCTCGACATTGTCGAGCGCCACTATGGCCAGAAGCCGATCATCTACACCTCCATCGATTTCTTTGACGACAACCGCCTCTCGACCTTTCACGGCTATCCCTTCTGGCTGCGATCCGTTGCAGGCCATCCAAGCGAGAGATACGGCAGCCACCCCTTCACTTTCTGGCAGTATACGGGGACCGGCATCGTCCCAGGCATGCCGGGTCGCTCGGACATCAACGTCTTCAACGGCTCTGAGGCCGCATGGCAAAAGTGGCTGCGCCAGAACACCCGTTGACAGCGGCCCGTCTGCCTGCTTTCCGGAACCACGGATCGCGCCGCGATCCTCTTGAAAAGACGCCGCAGCAGCTGCGGCAAAGCCACGCTTCGAGGCTCGGAAGGAAAGCGATGTTCCTGCCCATCACGGTTCGACGTTCCGTCATCCTGCCGGCACTCATCCTGGCGTCAAGCAGCGGCCTGCCCGTGTATTCTGCGACCGCGCAGACTGTTTCGGCAGAAGCGCACGCACCTGCTTGCGGCGGCGATTTCGAGGCATGGAAGCAGGTGTTGCTGGATGAAGCCAGAGCTGCCGGCATTGGCGAGGCCGGCCTCGCTGCCTTGGAAGATGCAACGATTGACGAAAAGGTGCTCGCCCGGGACAGGGCCCAGGGCGTGTTCACCCAGACGTTCAACCAGTTTGCCAGCCGCATGATTTCCGATTACCGGCTCAAGCATGGCGCAGCCAACCTGAAGAAATACGCCGAAGTCTTTGCACGCGCCGAGGCCGAGTTCGGAGTACCGGGCCCCATCATTACCGCTTTCTGGGCGCTGGAAACCGACTTCGGCGCCGTTCAGGGCGATTTCAACACGCTGAATGCGCTGGTAACGCTGGCGTTTGATTGCCGCCGCCCTCACATATTCCGCCCCCAGCTATTGCCTCTGCTCACCCTGATCGACCGCGGCATCGTACCCGCCGACGTCAAGGGCGCCTGGGCGGGCGAGATCGGCCAAACCCAGATGCTCCCCATTGACTACCTCGCCGACGGAGTGGATGGCGATGGCGACGGCATGATCGACCTGCGCAACAACGTCGCCGACGTCATCATGACGACCGCCAAAAAACTAGTGATGAAAGGCTGGAAACGTGGCGAGCCCTGGATCGAGGAAGTGCGGGTGCCTGAGGTCATGGACTGGAGCCAGACCGGGCGCTCCAACAAACTGCCGCTGACCCAATGGGCTGAATGGGGCGTGACCCGCCGCGATGGCTCGCCGCTGCAGGACAACGGGCTGAAGGCTGGCATCGCCCTGCCTATGGGCCACAAGGGGCCCGCCTTTCTCGTATACGACAATTTCGACGTCTATATCGAATGGAACCAGTCCTTCACCTATGCGCTGACTGCGGCCGTGCTTGCTTCGCGCTTTGCCGGCGCACCGGCCTATGACCCGAGAAATCCCGATCCCGGTCTCAGCCAGGACCAGATGAAGGAACTGCAGGCAAAGCTCGAAGCGCGCGGCTACGACGTAGGCGGCACGGACGGAATACTGGGCAACAATACGCGAGCAGCGGTTCGGGAAGAGCAGAAACGCCTGGGCCTGGCCGTAGACGGTTGGCCTACGGTGGAATTGCTCCGCAAGCTTTGAGCCGCCTCCGAAAAACCGCTAGGCCCGGGGGCATCCAGAGGGCGGAGCGCAGGTGAATCGAGCTCTCATCCCTCCATACCGATTCGGCAAGCAGCGGATTTTCGACCGCATCGGTCGCCCCGCCCGCCACATTTTTTTCACACCTGTTTCGACGCGTTTTGGCAAGGAATTTCAAGGCGTAAGGCTGTCTGCCGGGCCAAATGTTTCACAATATCGACGCATTGCAACACATTTTGTCCTTGCCTGTGGCGACAATGCCCTTAGATTCTCGGACATAGCTTTTCGCAGAGGAGGCTATGCATGGGACTTACAAGGCCGCTTAACGCTTTGATGATCTGTGCCGCGTTTGCATTCATTGCCGCCCTCATCATGGGGGTTCTTCCCTAGGAAGAAACGCGTAGCCCAATGGAAGCAATCGAAAGGGCCGGACGTAACGTCCGGCCTTTTTGATGTCCGGCTCAAGCGGCGTCAGGCAGCTGCCGAACCGAGGGAGCTCTTTGCCGGGTCCGCGCGGATGCCGATCATGTGGCAGATTGCAAAAACAAGATCGGCCCGGTTCATCGTGTAGAAATGGAAATCCCCTACCCCGCGCTCCACAAGGTCGAGGACCTGCTCAGCGGCGACAGCCGAGGCGACCAGGGCATGTGTCTGAGGATCGTTTTCCAGCCCCTCAAAGCGTTCGCGCAGCCAGGCGGGCACATGGGCTCCCGCCCGCGCCGAAAAATTCGCCACCTGGCTTATATTGTGAACCGGTAGGATGCCCGGCACGATGGGGATGTAGATGCCGGCGCGGCGCACGCGCTCGACGTAGCGCTCGTAAATATCGTTGTCGAAGAAGAACTGGGTAATGGCCCGCGTGGCGCCATTGTCTACCTTGCGCTTGAGCATGTCGATATCGGTGGCGAAGTCCGGGCTTTCGGGGTGCTTTTCCGGATAGGCGGAAACGGAGATATCGAAATCGCCATGCCGCCGCAGCGCCGCCACCATCTCCGCGCCGTTTGCGTAACCGCCGGGATGCGGGCGGTAACGTGTTCCCACTCCCGCCGAGGGATCGCCGCGCAGGGCCACGAACCGGGTGACGCCAAGATCGACGAATTGACGGATCACTTCGTCCACCGTTTCCCGCGTGGCATCGATGCAGGTGAGATGGGCGGCAGGCATAAGAGCCGATTCAGCGAGAATACGGTCTATCGTGCGTGCCGTACGCTCCCGCGTTGAACCGCCTGCGCCATATGTGACGGAAACGAATCTGGGCCGGAGCGGCTCCAGACGTTTCACAGTCTCCCAAAGCCGGGTTTCCATCTCATCCGTCTTCGGTGGAAAGAATTCGAAGGAGACGCGGATCTTGTTGCCAATGTCGGGCCGACGGGAAAGGCGAAACTGGTTCATCAGGCGGTTTCCCTTGCCGTTCGCCGGCTCTCGCCAACTGGCTCAGCGATCAAAAGGCGCCGGTCTTGGCCAAGCCAAAGCTTGACGGTGAGCCCGGGCGCATCACCCCCGCTCGGCTCGAAAGCCCGCGTTTCCTTGAGATCGAGCCCCGCTTCTCCCAGCCATTCGCCGATCTGCCTGTCGGAAAAACCCAGGCGCTGGTGTGCATGTTCCTCACGCAGGAACTCCAGCGAATGCGGGGCGAAATCGACGATCGCCAGCCGCCCCGCCGGGCGCAGCAGCCGCGCTGCCTCCCGGATCGCGCGGCTCGGATCATCGAGATAGTGCAGTACCTGGTGGATGGTCACGAGATCGAAACTGTCGCGCGCGACAGGCGGTGAGAAGATATCGCCCTGCCTGACCTGCGCGTTTGAAATGCCGGCCCTGTCGAGATTGGCGCGCGCTATGGCCAGCATCTCGCGCGACATGTCGATGCCGATCCCGCGCCGATAATAAGGCGCAAATATCTCCAGTATGCGCCCAGTGCCTGTTCCAAGGTCGAGCATGGCCTGGAAGGGCCGCTTGCCGACAAGCTCAATCAGCGCCGTCTCCACCGCGCGGTCGGGCACATGCAAGGCACGGATGTGGTCCCAACTGGCGGCATTGCGCGCAAAATATTCGGCAGCGCGGGCCTGCCTCCTGCTCTTGACCGCCGCCAGCCGTTCAAGGTCCCGCTCCAACTGGGCATCGGCGGGCCGGATTCCCGCCACCAAACGCAGCACGAAATCGCGCGAGGCATCCGCGTCGGAAAGGCGGAAGAACGCCCAGGAGCCCTCCTGGTAGCGCTCGATCAGTCCTGCTTCCAGCAGCAGCTTGAGGTGTCGGGAGACGCGGGGCTGAGACTGGCCCAGGATCTCGGTGAGATCGGAAACCGTCAGATCGCCGTGCGATAGCAGCGCCAGAATCCGCAGCCGACTGGATTCGGCAGCCGCCTTCAATGTATCTACCATTGTGTCGAGCGAGACCTGCATAAAGGCACCAATCGCGAAGAGATATAAACATATCTTTATGTCATCTGCCGGCGTGGCGCAATCTTTAATGTCGCCGCCCGACAACAATATGTCGCAGGCACGCTTTGCCGTCGTCGCTCGAGGAGTTTGTCATGACGCCGCCATCCTTGTTCGAACAGCGTGAAGGCGAGGAGCAACTGTCGTTCGATCCGGCATCCCTTCCCGCAGACGGGCATGTCATATTCATCGGCCGCATAAACTCGCCGTGGACGGCTCGCCAGGCCTGCCCCAAGAACATGCGCGCTGCACGCGAGGCCAGAAAGACGGCATCCATATCGATCGACCCGCCCTATCGCCCTGGCCTGCGCGGACTGGAAGGCGTCAGCCACATCTTCATTCTTACCTGGCTCGATCGATCGCCCCGGAATCTGATTGTCCAGAAACCGCGCCATGCCACGGAATCCAAAGGCGTATTTGCCCTCCGCTCGCCCGTGCGCCCCAATCCGGTCGGGCTGCATGTGGTGAAGTTGCTCGCAATCGACATGGCAAGGGGCAAACTTGAAGTTGATGCAATCGATGCGCTTGACGGAACGCCCGTCATTGATGTGAAACCCTATTTCGCCTCGGTGGATGCCTTTCCGGAAGCGACAGTGAACCGGAGCGGCGAATGACCGCCGCCACCGGTCGCCGCCGCGCCATTGCGAAGGCGTTGACCGCCCTGCTTCCCATGGTGCCCTATGCCGACGCGGAAAAGATTCGCCGCGACGCCGGTGCGGTTCACATGAAGGTCTTGCCACCGTCCATTGCGGTCTGGCTGGCAACGATTGCTCACGTCCGCCATGCTCATACGGACTACGAAAGACTGCTCGCGGAGGGTTACGACCGGGATTCGGCCCGCTTTTTTGTCGTGGATGAAATCAACCTCGTTCTGACCAGGTGGCGGGCTACACGGCTGCTCGATGCAGACGACGATGCCTGAACCACCTGGCTCTGCAGTTACACCTGCCTGAGACTTGCCGGACCTTGCCGAACCAAGTAGCAGCAGGGGCTGGAGGAAGAACATGAACCAGCAAGCACGACACCGGCCGTTGCCGTCGCTTTCAGCCAGGCACGATGACCCACATTCCTATCCGGCTGGCGTTGCCTATCTTGACGGCCAGTTCGTGCCGGTATCGCAAGCCAAGGTCTCCGTTCTTGACTATGGCTTTCTCCATTCTGACGCCACCTATGACACCGTGCATGTGTGGGAAGGCCGTTTCTTCCGTCTCGACCTCCATATCGAACGCTTTTTCGGTGGCCTGGAACGATTGCATATGTCGATCCCGTTCGACCGCGAGGGCGTGCGGCAGATCCTGCACGACTGCGTAGCGCTTTCCGGCCACCGCGCTGCCTATGTGGAGATGCTGTGCACCCGTGGTGCCTCGCCCACATTCAGCAGGGATCCGCGCGATGCCGTCAACCGCTTCATGGCCTTCTCGATCCCGCTCGGCTCGATCGCAAATGCCGAGCAGATGCAACGCGGCCTGCATCTCGTCATCAGCGACCGCGTGCGCATTCCGCCAGCCTCAGTAGACCCTGCGGTCAAGAACTACCATTGGCTGGATCTGGTGGGCGGCTTGTACGACGCCTACGACAGGGGTGGCGAAACTGCACTGCTGCTGGACTTCAATGGCAATGTCGCGGAAGGTCCGGGCTTCAACGTATTCGCCGTCAAGGACGGCCGCCTGGCAACGCCCGCGACCGGCGTTCTTGCCGGCATCACCCGCCGCACCGTATTCGACCTTTGCACCGAAACGAGCCTATTCTGCGAGGCGCGGACGGTCAGCGTCCCGGAGCTGCGGAGCGCCGATGAGGTATTCATCACTTCCACGGCCGGCGGCATCATGCCGGTGACCATCATAGACGGCGCTCCGGTCGGCACGGGCAAGGTCGGGCCGATCACCATGCAGTTGAAGGATCTCTACTGGGACAAGCACCGGGATCCCCTGTGGACGAGCCCCGTCCACTATCCCTGACCCTACAGTTTGCGAAGCAGCGCAGCACCGATCGAATAACCGGCGCCAAAGGCGCAAAGCAGGCCGTGGTCGCCGGGCTTCAGGTCCTCATGGTTTTCCTTGAGCGCGATGACGGCGCCGGCACCAGCCGTATTGCCTAGCCGGTCAAGCACGGTGGGCGCCTTGTCCTGGTCCGCCTCATGGCCCAGCACCAGCTTCATGATCATCGCATTCATGCGAGCATTGGCCTGATGCAGCCAGTAGCGCCGTACCTCTGACGTCGTCAGCCCATTGTCAGCAAGGAACTCGCTGATGAACTGCGTGGCGGCCTGGATTACCTCCTTGAACACCTTGTTGCCGACCTGGGTGATCATGTTCCCCTCCATGGCGATGATGGAGGTATCGTCCTGGCCGGCGCGCAGCAGATAGCCGAAATTGCTGCGGATGTTGTTTGAGAACTGCGTCCAGCTTCGCGTATCGAGCACCTCGAAGGAGCCCGCGGCGCGCGTGGCGCCCTCCTCCATCTGCTCGACCACCATGGCCACGGAAGCGTCGCCGAAAATGAAATGCGTCTGCCGGTCGCGGAAGTTGAGATGACCGGTAATCAGTTCGGGCGTCACCACCAGCACGCGCCGCTGCGCCCCGGCGCGCACCATGTTGAACGCTACATGCAGCGCAGCTGCGGCAGACGAGCATCCGAGATTCATGTCGAAAGCGGCGCCCTCGCTGCCTATCGCCTTCTGAATCTCGATCGCCATGGCTGGATAGGGTCGCTGATGATGAGAAGCCGACATGATGACCATGTCGATGTCGGCCCCCGTCAGGCCCGCATCGGCCAAAGCCCTGCTGGCCGATGCGACGCCAAACTCGGCCATGACGGAAAGCTCGTCGTCCGAACGCAGGGGTATGCGCGGCGCCATGCGCTCGGGATCGAGTATGCCGTCGAGCGTGTGCACGTGACGACGCTCGATGCCCGATGCGTGGACGATGAAGGCGCTGTCTGATTTGCTGAGTGGCGGCTCTCCGCGCGCTACCCGCCGAGGATTCTCCATCTCGACCCAGGCGTTGTAGCTGGCGACCAGTTCGTCATTGCCGATCGAGGCTTCCGGAATCTCCACGCCGATGCCGCTGATGATGACGCGATGCATTCACTTTGTCCCTGATTGCGAGCGTGCTGTACGACCGCGGCGATGGCACGGCAAGCCAGCCTGTCACGCTCGCGGTTTACGCCAGCTTAAGCACCCACGCGAGGCCTTCGAGTCGATTAGCTTGCCAAGCCGAAACATTCGGGCCGAACGCCAGCTGTCGCCTCTTTACGCCCTTGCGGCCACAAGGAACAGCCGAGGGAATTTCAGGAGCACCTTGCCGTCGGCTGCCGGAGGATAGGCCTCGGCAATGCGCGCCTCATACCGCTCCAGGAACAGCCGCTGCTCCTCGCCCGTCAGCGGACCGAGAAAGGGCCTTAGCCCCGTGGCCTTGACCCATTCGACGATAGCCGCAGCATCGGCCAGCGGGTGATAATAATGAGTGTGCCAGATGTGGACATGAACTGACAAAGGCTTCAGGAGGTCATAGTAGACCGACACTGGCGGCAGCGGCTCGCGCGCAGCCTTCTTCAGCTTTTCCGCGAAAGGTGGTTCCGCCGCAACCTCGCGCATGAGCCGGTGGGACGGTTCCGAAAGATTGTCCGGCATCTGGACGGCAAGCGCTCCCCCGGGCGCGAGAAAACCCATCAGCCTCTGGAGCAGAGCCGGATGCTGCGGCAACCACTGGAAGACGGCATTGGCGAAGATGACATCGACCGGTGCGGGGGGCGCCCATGTTTCGACATTGGCAAGGCTGAACTCCACCCCCGGCAACCGCCGCCGAGCCTTCTCGATCATGTCGGGAGATGTATCGAAGCCCGTGACAGCCGCCTTGGGCCAGCGTTGAACCAGAAGCTCGGTGGAATTGCCCGGCCCGCATCCAATGTCCACCACCCGAGCAGGGTTTGCCACGGGCACCCGCGCCAGCAGGTCACGTGCCGGCCATGTGCGTTCATCCTCGAACTTGCGATACAGGTTTGCTGACCAGTCGTTCATGAATGAACTCCGCAGTAAGAAGAACGCCCCGCGGATTGCGCGGGGCGTTGCCTAACGGGTAAGCCTCTTGTGTGTCATGCGGTGGGGAGTGAGCGCTTCCGGACCAAGTCTGCGCACCTTGTCCTTCTCGTACTCTTCAAAATTGCCCTCGAACCACTCCACATGGGCATTGCCCTCGAATGCAAGCATATGCGTGGCCAGCCGGTCGAGGAACATGCGGTCGTGGCTGATGATGACGGCGCAGCCGGCATAGGCTTCCAGCGCGTCTTCCAGCGCGGCCAGCGTCTCGGTGTCGAGGTCGTTCGTCGGCTCGTCCAGAAGCAGCACATTGCCGCCGTTCTTGAGCATCTTGGCCAGATGCACGCGGTTGCGCTGGCCGCCGGAGAGCGAACCCACCTTCTGCTGCTGGTCGCCGCCGCGGAAGTTGAAGGACGAACAATAGGCGCGGGAATTCACTTCATGCTTGCCGAGCTTGATCACCTCGGCGCCGCCGGAAATTTCTTCCCACACGGTCTTGTTCGGATCAAGCGCATCACGGCTCTGGTCGACGTAACCGAGCCTCACCGTCTCACCGATGCGTATCGTCCCTGCATCGGGCTTCTCCTGCCCCGTCAGCATCCTGAACAGGGTGGTCTTGCCCGCGCCATTAGGTCCGATGACGCCGACAATGCCGCCGGGCGGCAGCTTGAAGGACAGATTTTCGATCAGAACCTCGTCGCCATAGCCCTTTCTCAGGCCCTCGACCTCGATGACGACATTGCCCAGCCGCTCGCTGGCGGGAATGACGATCTGCGTGTCGGTGGGCTTGCGGTTCTGGGCCTGCTCCACCAGTTCCTCATAGGCCTTGATGCGCGCTTTCGACTTGGTCTGACGCGCCTTGGGCGAGGAAGCGATCCACTCGCGCTCGCGCCAGATCGCCTTCTGGCGCGCGTCGTCTTCGCGGCCCTCCTGGATCAGGCGCTTGGCCTTTGCGTCGAGATACTTGGTGTAGTTGCCCTCGTAGGGAATGCCCCGGCCACGGTCGAGCTCCAGGATCCAGCCGGTGACATTGTCGAGGAAGTAACGGTCATGCGTGATAATGAGCACGGCACCCGGGTAGTCGCGCAGGTGCTTTTCCAGCCACTGCGTCGTCTCGGCATCGAGATGGTTGGTCGGCTCGTCCAGTAGCAGAAGGTCGGGCTGTTCGAGCAGCAGCCGGCACAGCGCCACGCGGCGGCGTTCGCCACCGGAGAGCGTGGTGACGTCGGAATCGCCGGGCGGACATGCCAGCGCGTCCATGGCCATTTCCACTTGCTGCTCCAGATCCCACAGGTTCAGCCGATCCATCTCGTCCTGGAGCCGCGCGGACTCGTCCGCGGTCTCTTCCGAGTAGTTGGCCATCAGTTCGTTGTAGCGATCGATGATGGCGGTCTTCTTCTTCACACCGTCCATCACGTTCTCGAACACGGTCTTGGTCGGATCGAGATACGGCTCCTGCGCCAGGTAACCCACGGTTGCGCCCTCGGCCAGCCATGCCTCGCCGGTAAACTCCTTGTCGAGTCCCGCCATGATCTTGAGGATGGTGGATTTGCCGGCGCCGTTCGGGCCCAGAATTCCGATCTTGGCGTCGGGATAGAAGGACAGGTTGATATTTTCGAGCACCTTCTTGGTGCCGTAGGCCTTGGAAAGGCCGGACATGTGATAGATGAACTGGCGTGCCACGCGCGCTTTTCCCTGCAGTCGATTGGATGGATTGCCGTTCTGGACGGAGTTGGCCGCTATGTAGGCGATAGGGACGAAAACGGCAAACGGTTTCACCTTCCGCCCCCCCTCACCCTTCCAGGCGGAAGGCGCAGCCGCTAGGTTCGACGCCACTTGATCGACGCCTCAAACAGAGAGACCCAGCAATTGCCGTTCGACCAGCGCAGGACGCTTGCCTCGCCCACCGGCGCGACGCTCAACCTCTATGTCCGCTCCGCCGAAGGTAGGCCACTCGCCGCGGTGCAGGTCAACCACGGACTTGCCGAACATGCGGCGCGCTACGCGGAATTTGCCGACTTTCTGGCCGCCCACGGCTTCTGCACCTATGCACACGACCATCGCGGTCACGGCCACACCACCGCCGAGGACGCTCCGCCAGGCCGTTTCGGGACGCCGCAAGGGTGCGAGCAGCTAATGGCCGACGTCGAGGCCGTGCATGACCTAATCGCGAAAAACCATCCCGGCCTGCCTGTCATTCTGTTTGGCCATTCAATGGGCGGATTGATCGGACTGAATTTCCTGTTTCGGCATTGGCAGCGTGTGCACGCTGCCGCAATCTGGAATGCGAACTTCTCAGCCGGACTCGCCGGGCGGGCAGCCCTCCTGCTTCTTGCCTGGGAACGGTTTCGTCTCGGCTCGGACGTGCCCTCGCGCCTTTTGCCGAAGCTCACCTTCCGCGCTTGGGCAAGGGCGGTTCCGGGTCACCAAACCCCGTTCGACTGGTTGTCGCGCGATGCAGATGAGGTCGGGAAATACATTGCCGATCCGCTATGTGGATGGGATCCCACGGTATCGATGTGGCGCGACATATTCGAACTTATCCTTGCCGGCGCTGATGACCGCAACTTTGCGGGCATGCGTCGGGATCTTCCCATGCTCCTCGTTGGCGGGGCAAGCGACCCGGCCACGGACCGTGGAAAGGCCATCACGCACCTTGCGCAGCGCATGCGGGCGATGGGCTTTTCGAATCTGGTTTCAAAAGTTTATGCCGAAACCCGGCACGAAAGCCTCAACGAGTTGAATCGGAATCTCATCATGTCGGATTTCGCAGTCTGGGCCACTGCGGCCTTGAAACAGCGGCCCCGCAAACCCTAGCTCTGGCCCACTGGAAGGGCCGTGACATAGGCAACGGGGCTTGTTAGAGCCACGCCAGCGAACAATCCGTAATCATCCAATGGCTGAACCTCCCCTCAAAGGCATCCGCGTTATCGAACTTGCCCGCATCCTGGCAGGGCCATGGGCCGGCCAGATGCTCGCCGACCTGGGCGCCGACGTCATCAAGGTCGAGAACCCGGAAGGCGGCGACGATACGCGCAAATGGGGCCCGCCCTTCGTGACGAGCCAGGACGGCGAGAACCTGTCGGCGGCCTATTATCATGCCTGCAACCGCGGCAAGCGCTCCATCGCCATCGATTTCTCGAAGCCGGAAGGCGCTGAAACGGTGCGCAGGCTGGCGGCCACCGCCGATGTGCTGATCGAAAATTTCAAGCTGGGCGGATTGAAGAAGTACGGCCTCGACTACGAAAGCCTCAAGACCATCAACCCGCGCCTTGTGTATTGCTCGATCACCGGCTTCGGGCAAACCGGCCCATATGCTCCCCGGGCGGGCTACGATTTCATCGTGCAAGGCATGTCAGGCCTGATGTCCATTACCGGACCTGCAGGCGGGGAACCGCAGAAGGTCGGTGTCGCCGTGACGGACATATTCACCGGGCTCTATTCGGTCATCGCAATCCAGGCCGCGCTGCGCCATGCCGAGGCGACAGGCCAGGGGCAGCATATCGACATGGCCCTGTTCGATAGCCAGATTGCCGTGCTGGCAAACCAGAACCTGAACTATCTGGTCTCCGGCAACTCCCCCGTACAGATGGGCAATGCCCACCCCAACATTGCCCCGTATGAAGTGCTGCCAGTCAAGGACGGTCATTTCATCCTCGCCGTGGGCAATGACGGGCAGTTTACCAAGTTCTGCTCGGTGGTGGGGTTGGAGGAACTCGCCACGGACGCAGATTTTGCGACCAATGCGGCCCGCGTTGCCAATCGCGATGCCCTTCGGGCTCACATGATTCCTGCGCTTGCCGGTTTCACCCGCGACGACCTGCTTTCGAAACTGGAAGCCGCCGGCGTGCCTGCCAGCCCGATCAACACGATAGGTGAGATGTTCGCGGACCCGCAGGTGGTGGCCCGCGGCATGCGCATGGACCTCGATGATGGCCGCGGCAACGCCCTGCCCTCCGTACGCTCCCCCATGCTGATGAGCGAAACCCCGCTTGCTTATGAGCGTCCCTCGCCGAGGCTGGGCGAGCACACGCAGGAAATCCTCGCGGAACTGGAGAAGAATGGAAAATGAAAACCGGCGGACAGTTGATTGTCGAGGCGCTGGAAGCCAACGACGTAAAGCGTGTTTTCTGCGTTCCCGGCGAAAGCTATCTCGCCGTGCTGGACGCGCTGCACGATTCGCCGATCAAGACCATCGTCTGCCGACAGGAAGGCGGCGCCGCGATGATGGCCGACTGCGAGGGCAGACTGACCGGAAAGCCCGGCATCTGTTTCGTCACCCGCGGCCCCGGTGCCACCAACGCCTCGGCCGGTATTCACATCGCGATGCAGGATTCCATTCCGATGATCCTGTTCATCGGGCAGATCGCCGCCCATGCGAAATACCGCGAAGCCTTCCAGGAGGTCGATTATCACGCATTTTTCGGCAGCATTGCCAAATGGGTGGTGGAAATCGACGATGCCGCCCGCATCCCTGAACTCGTCACCCGGGCTTTTGCGGTTGCCACCTCCGGGCGCCCCGGCCCGGTGGTCGTCTCGCTGCCGGAGGATATGCTGACGAGCAAGGTCGAGGCACCGCGCGCCCTTCCCTTCACTCCGGTCGAAACACGCCCCGGCGAACCGGAACTGGACGAGCTGGAGCGGCTTCTGTCCGCATCCAGAAAGCCCTTTGTCATTCTGGGTGGAACACGGTGGAGCGAACAGGCCTGCGCTCACATGCAGGCAATCGCCGAGAACTGGGCGCTGCCTGTTGGCGTATCGTTCCGCCGGCAGATGCTGTTCGACCATCTTCATGAGAATTATGCCGGCGACGTCGGATCCCGAACAGAAGCTCGTGCACGTGCATTCCGACGCCAACGAACTGGGCCGCGTCTACCGCCCCATCCTTGCGGTCAATGCCTCGCCCGCTGCCTTCGTCGAAGCCTTCGTTGCGCGCAAACCGGTTTCCACTCCCGCTTGGGCCGGCGAGACGAAACAGGCGCATGCAGACTATCTCGCCTGGTCGACGCCGCCGGAAAGCGGCCCCGGTCCGGTCCATATGGGACCGATCGTGAACTATCTGGAAGGCGCATTGCCGCATGACGCGATCATCTGCAACGGCGCCGGCAATTTCGCCACCTGGATGCACCGCTTCCACCGCTTCCGCCGCTATAATACCCAGGCCGCGCCGACATCGGGCTCCATGGGCTACGGCCTGCCAGCTGGCGTCGGGGCGAAGAGCGTGTTCCCGGACCGCGAGGTCATCGTGTGGGCTGGAGACGGCGATTTCCTGATGCATGGGCAGGAGTTTGCCACAGCCGTCCAGTATGACCTGCCAGTGATCGTCGTGATCCTGAACAACGGCATCTACGGCACGATCCGGATGCATCAGGAGCGCGAATATCCAGGCCGGGTCTCCGGCACCATGCTGCGTAATCCGGACTTCGCCTCATATGCCCGCAGCTTTGGCGGCCACGGCGAAACGGTGGAGAAGACGGAAGAGTTTGCACCCGCCTTCGAACGTGCGCGCGCCAGCGGCAAACCTGCCATTATCGAGGTAAAGCTCGATCCGGAAGCAATCACCCCGACAAGAACGCTGACGCAGATCCGGGAAGGCCGCTAGCAACTGCCTGCACTTTGCTGGCCAGTTGCGCGGCAGGGCCGTGAATGCCTGGCGAGGTTCGCCAGGCACGACTGGTTTCGGCAATGGCAGAGCTGGCGCATTGCCCTTGCCGAACCCTGTTCCGAGCCGACCGGCTCCGGCACGCCCTTACTGGAGCGCCTTGTCGGCGATCTCGGTCGTGTAGGCACCTGAGGGCTCCTTGGAGATGATCTTCTGATCCAGAAGTGCCTTGGCGGTCCGCTCATAGGTGGTCTGGTCGAGCTTGCCATCGCCAATCAGCTTGGCCACTTCGCCGACCATTCGCTTCTGGTGGTTCTCGTCCTCACCACCATTGTCCATCACCATTTCGGCGGCTTCGTC
>SMEK01000432.1_pt1 | contig 16193 bp, 14 predicted proteins | sample 2456371 | NCBI WGS metagenome assembly SMEK01 (sample SAMN10132590, study PRJNA489261) | soil metagenome | isolation source: day1 antibiotic-loamy sand soil ammended with composted manure from dairy... | place: USA | collected 2015-04-01
TCACCTTTCTCTTTCTTTTTAATTTCTTCCCAATTCAATACAACTTCATCTGCATCTTTCACTGAAAGATCGCCGAATACGTGCGGATGACGACGAATCATTTTTTCAGAAATGCTTTCCAACACTTCTTCTAAATTAAAATAGCCTTCATCTTCTCCAATTTGAGCATGCAAGAAAACTTGCAATAAAATATCCCCAAGTTCTTCTACCATGCCAAAATCATCTTTTTCATCAACCGCTGCTAGGAATTCATGAGTCTCCTCAATTAAATATTTTTTTAAACTTTCATGAGTTTGTTTTCGGTCCCATGGACAGCCATTCGGTCCGCGCAATGTAGCAATAATGTTTCTAAAAGTAGTCCAGTCTTTTAAAGCGTCTAGATGACTTTTTACTGGCGGAACATAAATAGTCGTTAAATTATTCAATTCCATCGCTTGATCCAATTCATAAAGCGGAATCGTTTTAATCAGTTCATTACTAGATCCTGCACCAGTAACAACGGTAATTGGATAATCATCCCGATATTTTTCCATTAGTGTTAATTTCACTTCGGATGCGCTAAATTGGTCATACACTTGAGCTATCAGTACATGGGAACGCATGTTAACGTCATGAATGGAGAAGTTTGTCCCATCTAGCAACTGAAACCCTTCAATAGGATCGATTTTTAGGGCAGCAAATATCGGATCTAAAAAACTTTGTCCTCCTTCAATTGCTAATTGAACTTTTCCTTCTCTTTCAGCTTCAATTAACAATTGTACTGTTTGCTCAGCCACTAAAGGATGGCCAGGTACTGCGTATACAATAGGTTCTGACTGCGCAGCTTCTAATAAATGTTCAACAATCTCTTGATAAACCGGTAGAAACGTATCATGTTTTTCATACACTTGATCAAAACTTTCAAATTGGATTCCTTCGTCTTGCAACACACGCAACACAGGGTGTTCCATTGTACGAACAAAAACTTTTTTTGCTTCTTTTAATTTTTTATAAATACCAATTGGTAATTGTTCATAATCCGATGCACCGAGCCCCATGATTGTTATATGCATTTTTCCACCTACTTTCTTTTATTTAACAAAAGCTGATAAACAGCCATTCTCCGGCCAAAAGGGATTAAAAACCACTCTTTTTCGGAAAGCATACGAGATTTTGCTACAAACGTCAAAAATACAAAAGCTCCTGTAGCAATTAAGATTGTTCCGAAACATACTGCTTCTACTCGACTGTTAGCAAATATACCACTCTTCATTTGGAGGAACCCATCTAATAAGAAAACAGCAAAAGTCATTACGGTGCTTGCGCCGATTAATTTTATGTAATAGTTAAGAGGAGCCAATTGAATGAACGTTAATTTTTTTAAATAAAGGATAAGTAAAATTGCAGCGATAAATAGCACTGCGCTGCTCGTAACTGCAGAACCTAAAACGTTCATGAAAGGTACAAGAGCCATATTGCCGATTAATTTAAAACAAATAGCACCTGCTAAAATGAAAAATGGCACTTTTAATTTCCCCATGCCCTGTAAGATGGCTGTGAACGTCAAAATAATCGATAACGGTATAATTTGTAGTACATAAACGGTTAATACGTTTTGAAGCGAATTCGTTTCAAATAACATTTCGTTCACATAAGGCATCACAATTATTAATCCTAATGAAGAAGCTACTCCAAAAAGTAGGGCTGTTCGATATGTTAACTGAATAAAAGGTTTTGCTCCTCTTCCTGTATTTTTTTTGGACTGAACAGCTACTAGCGGAACAATAGCAATTGATAAAGAAGAGGCGATCAAGATGCCCAATTGCACAAGTGGTTGGCCACGATCATAAATCCCTTTCGTTTCTTTTGCAAGTTGCGAGTCAATTCCATTTTCGATCATTAACGAATAAACAGTAAACGAATCGATTAATTGAAAACTTAAGAGCAATAAACTGCTCATACTTATACTTAAACTTAATAAAGTCGCTTCTTTCACAATCGGCCATTTCTTTACTGCACTCTTCGTTTTTTGGAAAGGAAAGGAAGGAAATGTTTTCTTGGCATAATATAACAACAGTAGAACCCCTGCTACTTCCCCTATGACAGTTCCTAACACTGCCATATTGCCCGCTAAGTAAAGAGAGCCAGAAGTAAACATCACAAAAATGGCTCCAGCTAAAATAGTCGTAACTCGAATGAGTTGCTCAAATACTTGGGCATTGGCTACTGGGGCCATCGCGCCTTGGGATTGAAAAGTTCCCTTCAGTATTGCAAGTATCGGCATAAACAATGTAACAAAGGAACCTGTTCTTAGTAGTGGAGATAACTGCTCATCTCCCATTAATGTTGCTAATAAATCGGCTCCTAAAAATAGGAACGAAAAAAAGAATAACGATAATGCTACTAAATATAAAAATACCGTTTGGGAAATAATGTACTTTTTCCATTCAGCATTAGGAGATAATTCCGCATCGGCCAACATTTTAGAAATCGCTACAGCGAATCCCCCTGAAGTCCATACAACGAAAAATGATATAAAAGGATATACTTGTTGATAAATATAAAAACCCGCATCTCCCACTAAATTTTGAAAGGGCACTCGATAAAAGGCGCTCAATATTTTTACGATAATCGCTGATATAGTTAGTAATAAAGCGCCTTTCATATATCCTTTCATTCCAAATGAATTTGACATACCTTATCCTCTTTCCTTATCTACATAATAGAAAGTATACCAAAGAGTCGTTTAAATAAAAAAATCTACTTTCTTCCCACTTGTACATAACTTCTACCAAAATATTATTTGGTAATCGAATCTCCTAACTGGGCCAATCAATGTATTTCTTAAAACCATATATTGAAGCAGTAAACATATGCTATTCACGGTACAATTCCCTATGTTGCATGTTGTGTTACTTTCCTAAACAATGAAAAAACGCCTCTTATAGAAAGAGACGTTTTCCTTCTGATTTAGTTTTCCATTTGCTTTGCTAAGAAGTGTGCCGCTGTTTCCGCTGCTTTTTGTTCCACTTCGCTTAGGAAATGAACTTTAGATAGCAAATATACCGCCCCAATTGTATCACCATTTGCAACGATTGGAGCTACACAATAAGATTTCACTTGCTCAAATTGTCCTGGTACTAATTCAATTGTTGTTTCATTCTTTTCCATCACAACAGAGCGCTGTTTCATAAAATCCTCTGCAAAAGTTGAAAGTCGACGATTTGTGTAATCCTTCTTAGATAATCCTGCAACAGCGATCATTTCATCTCGATCGCTTATTAATGCTGGAGTTCCAATTGTTTCATACAAGGATTCTACGTATTCTTTTGCAAACTCGCCTAAGTCATTTATCGGTGAATATTTTTTTAGAATAACTTCACCTTCTCTATCCGTATAAATTTCCAAAGGGTCTCCTTCACGAATGCGCATTGTTCTGCGAATTTCTTTTGGTATTACAACACGACCTAAATCATCGATACGACGTACTATTCCTGTTGCTTTCATCTATGCTGCCTCGCTTTCTGAATCGTATTATTTCACAGATAGTATGTTTACTCTTTAGGCAAAGTATGCAAAAAATACATTGAGAGGATTTTGTTTTTATTTCGTCGAAAATTTGTAAAATTAATATGTCCAAAAAATTTTAAAAATATAACAATAATTGAAAACATTAAACAACAATGAAGGAATAAAAAGACCCAAAATATAATATTTGGGTCATTTCTTACAGTCTTATTTTGCCTCTTGTTCCACTACATTATTCTTCCTTGCCTTATAAACAATTTCAACGACTTGTTCCAATACATCAAGCGGTTCATATTTTCCACATTTTTTTTCATCAATTGTTAGAGTCAATATCGGTCCATCCATACTAAATCCAACTGCTCGATCAAATTTCATTGTTTCCGTTACTACAACAGAGCCATCCACATTTTTTGTGCCTTCTTCTGAAAACACAATTGAAATGACTTTTTGTTTTTCTTTGATTGACACAATACCTGAATGTGTAGCCCACGCCTTAATTCGAGCTATGCGCAACAGCTTCTCTGTTTCAGGAGGCATATCCCCAAATCGGTCGTGTAATTCTTCCAGAATTTCATGGTAATCTTCCGGATTTTCCATCGCTTTAATCCGTTTATACATTTGAATTTTCTGATACCCATCAGGAATATACCGATCAGGTATATACGCGTCAACATGAAGAATCACTTCGACTTCTTCTTTCTCTTCACGCTTCACTCCTTTTTGTTCAGCAATCGCTTCTTCTAATAATTGAGTATATAAGTCAAATCCTACGGTATCGATAAAACCATGCTGCTGTGCACCTAGTAAATTCCCTGCACCACGAATGGAAAGGTCGCGCATTGCAATTTTAAAACCGGATCCTAATTCCGTAAACTCTTTAATGGCTTGAAGTCGTTGTTCTGCAACTTCGTTTAGTACTTTATCACGTTGATACATGAAATATGCATATGCTACTCGGTTTGATCTTCCTACACGGCCACGCAATTGATAAAGCTGAGAAAGTCCCATCTTATCAGCATCTTGGACAATGAGCGTATTTACGTTTGGCATATCAACGCCCGTTTCAATAATCGTAGTAGTCACAAGCACATCAAATTCGCCATTTAAGAAGCTAAGAATCACTGACTCCAGTTGGGCCTCAGTCATTTTTCCATGCGCATAACCAATTCGAGCTTCCGGCACGAGCATTTGAATTTCTTCTACTTTTTTCGTCATATCCTCTACACGATTATATAAATAGAAAGTCTGACCTCCTCGTGCCATCTCCCTTTCAATGGCTTCTCGCACTAACGCGCCATTATATTCCATCACATACGTTTGAACTGGGAAACGATTTTGCGGAGGTGTTTCAATAACAGAGAGATCTCTTACACCAACCATTGACATATGGAGGGTTCTTGGAATCGGAGTCGCTGTTAATGTCAACACATCCACGTTCGTCTTTAACTGTTTAATTTTTTCCTTATGGGTAACGCCAAATCGTTGTTCCTCATCGACTATCAATAATCCTAAATCTTTAAACGTTACATCTTTAGAAAGAAGTCGATGAGTACCGATGACGATATCCACCGTTCCATCTTTTAGTCCTTTAATAGTTTCCAATTGTTCCTTTCGAGTGCGGAATCGGCTTAATAAGCCCACTTGAATTGCATAATCCTGAAATCTTGTGCTAAAGGTTTCATAATGTTGTTGTGCTAATATGGTCGTTGGCACAAGAAACGCCACTTGCTTACCGTCCATAATCGCTTTAAAAGCTGCACGAATTGCCACTTCCGTTTTACCGTATCCCACATCACCGCAAACGAGCCGGTCCATTGGTCGTTCCCGTTCCATATCCCGCTTTACTTCAAGAATTGTACGAAGCTGATCCTCAGTCTCTTCATAAGGGAAAGCACTTTCAAATTCACGTTGTTCATCTGTATCAGGCGAAAAAGCAAACCCCTTTTCTGATTCCCGTTTTGCGTATAGTTTAATTAATTCTTCTGCTATATCTTTAACAGCAGATGAAACTTTTGCTTTCGCTTTTTTCCATTCTGTACCGCCCAGTTTATGAAGTTTTGGTTCCTTCCCTTCTGAAGAAACATACTTTTGAATTAAATCAATTTGATCAACAGGTACATATAATTTATCATCACCGCGGTAACGAATATGAAGATAATCTTTATGTGTTCCGTTCACTTCAAGAGTTTGAATACCAATATATTTTCCGATTCCGTGATGAACATGAACAACATAGTCGCCCGGTTTTATCTCTGTATAGCTTTTAATCCGTTCAGCATTGGTCATCTTTTGAGAACGAGTTTTTTTCCGTTTAGCTTGCTGTTTAAATAATTCATCATCTGTCACTACTGCTAAACGTTGCAATGGCAATTCAAATCCTGAACTAAGCTGTCCATCAATTAAGAAAATTCCTTCTCCCTTTGGATGTCCAATGGTGACATCAATCTTGTAATCTTCTAAAATATTTTTGATTTTTTCTAATCGACGTTCTCCATCAGCGACAAATAGCACAGTAAATTTTTCTCGATTCCAGCGTTCAATTTCACTTTGTAAGAGCGGTATTTGTCCGTGAAATTGTTGCATTGGTTTGCAGGAAAAATTCGTCGTTTGGTCAAACCGAATACCGGTAAAGTTGCGAGTAAACAATGTAAGATATATTTTTTTCAGATCCAACATAGAGAAAATTTCTTTAAAGGAGTAAGAAGGTTGAACATCATGAACCATTTTTCCTTCTTCTATTAATGATATGAACCACTCTTCTTCTTCCCGCTCCCATGCTCCTGTCACTTCTTGAATTCGACCAAGCTCATCGAATAAGATAATGCCATCTTTTGAAAAATAATCTCCTAAAAATGCTGGTTGTTCATATAATAATGATCCATATTTCGTCACATGATTAGGTAAATTCCCTTGTTTCAACATTTCAATATCGTACTTGATATTTTCATATAATGCTTCTTGAACTTCCTGTTTTTTGACCTTTTTTATACTTCTTGAAAGAGCTTTTTCTAAACGCTCTGCCAATTGAATGCGCTGGTCTAACGTCAACAGCAACTCAATGGCCGGCAAAATACGACACGACTCTAGCTTTTTAACGGAACGTTGATCGTCTGCAGAAAATTCACGGATGGAATCTACTTCGGTATCAAAAAGTTCAATACGAAATGGTGACTCTGCATAGGGTGGATAGATATCTAGTATTCCTCCACGCAATGCAAACTCACCTGGTGTTGTTACCATTTGGCTTCGTGTATATCCCATTTCTACTAATTTCGAAAGCCATTGGTCTATATCTATTTCTTGACCGACATGTACTTCTAAAAGGTTATGTTTCCATTGTTCCACTGGCGTCATATATTTACGCATACCTGCAATAGGAATAACGTAAATCGCTACTTCTTCTCTTATTAAGTGATCCAATGTAGAAATCCGTCCTGCTCTTAATTCAGGAGATGCTATCGTCATGTCTGCTGCAATAAATTCATCTGCAGGATAATAATGAACATATCCTTCTCCTACAAGGGATGTTAAATCGTCTACTAACTTTTGCGCTTGCAATAAATTAGGAGATAAAATATAAACTGGTCGTTTTAATTCATTAAAAAGCGCATTAATAAAAACTGCACGTGCACTTCCAGTTAACCCTGTAATTAATTGAGATTTAAACGTTTGTTCTTTCAATTGGTTGATTAGCATGTTTATATGTTTATCTTGAGAGAATAATTGAGTTATAACTCCCATTGTAGAAACCTCCTTCCAACTAAGGCACTCGTTATGTAGCCATTCTATAAATCAACCGAAACATTACGTTTATTTCGTTTACTGCAAATTTACAATATATTGGAAAAAGCCTTGGACAATTTTCGTCCAAAGCGTTATTTTTATTGAATCCATTTTTTTAAAGCATAATAATCAGGAAATTGTCGTAACGATTCCTCACAATGTTCACAAATACAGTGTACTGTCGTTACTCCAAGTTCATCTTTTTCGATAAATTCTTCTATTTCGCCAACTTCGAATAAATGAAGCTTGCGTATTGTTTCTTCTTCATTAAAAGGTAATGTACCCAATTCGGTATCGCAATATCTACAACGGTAACGAACAGTCATACTGGATCCTCCTTAACGAGCTTCGGTATATATTCCAAGTATAGACTGTTCGATTATCAATTATGCACTGTAATTTATTTAAACACTTTTTGCTTAATTAAATTCATTCATTACGTCAATGAATTTTTTAGACAATGATGCCTCACAGGCTTGGACCACTTTTTCAATTGCTTGTTCAATAACAGGCTCTTCTTCCTTAGAAAACTTTGAAAGGACATAATCAGGGACTTTCATGCCAGCCGGCGGTCTGCTAATACCGACACGAATGCGTTTAAATTCCTGCGTTCCAATATGCTGAATAAGCGATTTAATGCCGTTATGCCCTCCAGCACTTCCTTTTTGCCGAAGCCGAAGTTTACCTGTCTCCAAGTCTAAATCGTCGTAAATAACAATTATATCTTCAACATCTATATCAAAGTAATCCATGATTGGTCGAACACATTCACCAGATAAGTTCATGTACGTTAGCGGTTTCAACAACATTACTTTTCCTTCAGGTCGATGGACAACTGTATACATACCTTTAAACTTTGATTCACTTAATGTCACATTCCATTTTTCTGCTAACGCATCTATACACATAAATCCAATATTATGTCGAGTACGATCATAATTTTTGCCTGGATTACCTAAGCCTATTATTAGTTTCATGAAACCATTCCTTTTTATCCTAATTCGCTGCGCTTATTTTATCACATAATATAAAAAAAAGTGTTAAATAAAGACACTAAGTATGTAAACTTTCTATCATTCCTCTTACATTGTTTATGCTAATACCCATGCTATCATCAAATCTAAAGCCTATCTGATCACAATAAGAAAAGGGTTGTCCAAGTCAGATACTTAGACAACCCAATGGTTTATGCTTGAGATTCAGGAGCTTCTGTAGCCTTCATATCTTGATTATCATTATCTCCTTGTCCTGCATCGCGAGCAGTTGCTGGAGAAGTGACTGTAAATACTGTTACGTCATCACCTTCAATAATATTGAAATTGAGCCTTTCTCTAAGATCACTTACAAAAAGTGTATCTCCAATCCCTAATTCCGATACATCCACTTCGATTTTCTCTGGAAGTTCAGCGGGCTTCACTTTTATTTTTAATGTACTTAGAATTTGGGTTAGTACTCCGCCTTCTTTTACACCAATCGCTTCTCCAACTGCATGGATTGGTACATCAACTTCAACTTCCTCATCCATGTTTACTGACAAAAAATCAACATGGAGTACTTGTCCTTTTAACGGGCATCTTTGCACTTCATTAATGAGTGCTTTTAGTTTTTTCCCTTCTACCTCAATATCGAAAATACTTGTACTTCCTCTTTTTTGAACTTCTTTTGCTACCTCTTTATAATCGATTGCAATTGGCGTATTTTCAATATTATAGCCATAAATGACAGCAGGTAATTTTCCTCCTTTTCTAAGTTGGGTAAGCTCTGAACGTACACCAGTCTTACGTACTGACGCTTGTAATACTGTGCTCACGATTTCAACCCCTCCATTAGAAAATTATGGACTACCTAATTTCTATTATAGTCCATTTTCTGAAAGTTTCCATAAATCTCACATCGCAATAAAGTATGTGTTCTTTTTCATTCTGTCCAAATTGCTAAAATTTTAAAAAAAAATGTAGACAAAATCTTATCTGATTTTGTCTACATTTTATTTCAAGCATTAATCAAATAATGTACTTACAGATTTGTTTTCATAGATGCGGGAAATTGCTTCCGCCATTAATGGTGCAACAGATAATTGAGTAATTTTTGAAATCATTTTTTCCTCTGGTAATTTAATTGTATTTGTAACAACTAATTCTTTAATAACAGAGTTTTGAATTCGTTCGATTGCTGGACCTGATAACACAGGATGTGAACAGCAAGCATATACTTCTTTTGCTCCGTTTTCTAGCAATGCATTCGCACCAATTGTAATCGTTCCAGCAGTATCAATAATATCATCAATTAAAATACAAATTTTTCCTTCAACGTTACCAACGATGTTCATTACTTCTGCCACATTTGGTTTTGGTCTACGTTTATCAATAATGGCAATCGGCGCTTTTAAGCGTTCAGCCATTTTTCGAGCTCTTGTCACTCCACCGTGGTCTGGAGAAACGACTACAACTTCATCTTCAGCAAAGTTTTTAGATTTAAAGTAATCGGATAATAGCGGAACGGCCATTAAATGGTCAATTAAAATATCAAAGAACCCTTGGATTTGAGGAGCGTGTAGATCCAACACAATTACACGTGTTGCACCAGCAGTTTCCAATAAATTCGCTACTAGTTTTGCAGTGATTGGTTCACGAGCTTTTGCTTTACGATCTTGTCGAGCATAACCATAATAAGGAATCACTACATTGACTGTGCGTGCAGATGCTCGTTTTACTGCATCGATCATAATTAAAAGTTCCATTAAATGTTCATTTACTGGATGAGAAGTTGATTGAACGATAAACACGTCACAACCGCGAATACTTTCTTCAATATTAATTTGAACTTCTCCATCACTAAAGTGTTTTACAGAACATTTCCCTAACTCAACACCCATTAGCTCAGCAATTTCTTGTGCTAGCGGATAATTTGAATTAAGCGAAAATATTTTTAATTTAGAATCAGCGTATGAATACGGCATGATGGCCTCCTAATTTATTTTAATTTTTTTGCGTAATCTATTTTATTTTCTTGTCGAGCACGTGCAATTGCTAATGAATCTTTCGGAACTTCTTTTGTAATTGTAGATCCAGCAGCAATGAATGATCCTGTTCTCAATGTCACAGGCGCTACTAAATTAGCATTGCATCCTACGAAGACATTATCCTCGATAATTGTTTTATGTTTATTTTTTCCATCATAGTTAACGGTAATGGAACCGCAACCTATATTAACATTTTTCCCAACTTCAGCGTCACCTATATAACTTAGATGCGATACTTTAGATTCATCTCCAATTTTGCTTTTCTTCACTTCCACAAAGTTACCAATCTTCACATGATTGCCTAACTCTGCTTCAGGTCTTAAATGGGCAAATGGTCCAACAGAAGTATCTTCCCCTATTACACTTTGTTGCACTACTGAATGTTTAACAACAGTACGATTACCAATTGTGCTATCATTAATTTGACTATTCGGTCCGATTACACAATCTTCTCCAATCACTGTTTTCCCTTCAATTACAACACCAGGATAGATGATTGTATCTCGACCAATTTCAGCATCAATACTAATATGTGTCATGGAAGGGTTAATAATTGTTACTCCATTCGCCATATGTTTTTTATTGATGCGTTCACGCATAATTTCTTCAGCTTGAGATAAGGCAATTCGATCATTTACGCCAAGCGTTTCATTGAAATCTTCACAAACGTAAGCGGTAACAATTTCGCCTTTCTGTTTTAAAATTTCAATGACATCTGGCAAATAATATTCTCCTTGTGCATTATTATTATTCACTAATTTTAATGCTTCAAATAACGCCTTGTTATCAAAACAGTAAGTTCCAGTGTTGATTTCTTTTTCCAAACGTTGTTCTGGTGTCGCATCTTTGTGTTCTACAATTTGAGCCACTTGACCTTGATCATCACGAATTACTCGACCATATCCTGTAGGATCATCTGCAATTGCAGTAAGAATTGTTGCTTTTGCATTTTGAGCAACGTGATGTTCAAATAACGCCTTCATTGTTTCCGGGCGAATCAAAGGTGTATCTCCACAAACAACTAAGGTTACGCCCTCTAAATCACCTAATATTGATTCAGCCTGCATTACGGCATGGGCTGTTCCAAGTTGCTCTGACTGAAGTACGTATTCAGATTTTTCGCCAAGTTGTTCTTTTACTTTATCTGCACCATGACCTACAATTGTTACAATACGATTAACATCTAAAGTTAATATATTGTCAACAACATGTTCGACCATTGGCTTACCACATACGGGATGTAATACTTTGTATAATTTGGACTTCATGCGAGTTCCTTGGCCTGCAGCCAGCACGATCGCAAAAATGTCATTCATCCTAAGTCCCCCAATTTTAGCTCATGTTCTCTTATGACTATATAGTAATTTTGTTCGATTTTCAAGGCATTGAAAGGTTGTCAAGACATCTTATCTCCCTCTCTATTATATTTTTTTTACATCTGTTTTCATATTATTTTTTTTTAGAAAGTTTATGAAAGTGTTCATTCATGCTAATCTTGTACACATTAATTCCTTTACAAGCACACAAAAAAACGTCCCAAAAGTAAATAACTTACTTTTGAGACGCTTTTTTTATGCGTTTGCTTTTTCTAATTGAGATTCTTCGTTTTGAATTTCTACTTTTTCTTCACCGGCAGCATGATAAGCAGCTAACACAACGTCTTGAATTTTATTGCGTGTGTTAGAATTAATTGGATGCGCTATATCACGGAATTCACCATCCGGTGTTCTTTTGCTTGGCATAGCCACAAAAAGACCGTTATTCCCATCAATCACTCGAATATCATGAACAACAAACTCATCATCTAGTGTGATGGAAGCAATTGCACGCATACGCCCATCTGTTTGTACACGTTTTAGTCTTACGTCAGTAACTTCCATTCTTTCACTCCTCTCTTTCCTCTAGGATGCCTTTAAGTTTTTACAATTCTACAAAACTTAAAAAATTCCTTCTAACTTTTTGAAAAATTTTCAAATAATTTTTAAGTGTTTTATATTTTTGTAAATAGACGTTTTTCATAATAAATAATTGAAAAAAATAAAGCGATGAATTCACCCTTGAATTCATCGCTTATTATTTATTCAAATACTGCAATTACTTCGATTTCTACTTTCACATCTTTTGGTAGTCTAGCAACTTCTACTGCTGAGCGAGCCGGTTTATGATCGCCAAAATTCGCTTCATAAACTTCATTCATCGCAGCAAAATCGTTCATATCGCTTAAGAATACAGTTGTTTTTACTACATTTTTTAATGATAATCCTGCAGCTTCAAGTACAGCCTTTAAATTTTTAAACACTTGGTTTGTTTGTGCAACAATATCTCCTTCAACTAATTCGCCTTCAGGAGTTAATGGGATTTGACCAGAACTAAAGAAAAATCCATTTGCAATTATTCCTTGGGAGTAAGGTCCAATCGCTTGAGGAGCATTTGTAGTAGATACTGATTTCATTATAATCTCTCCTTTGAAAAATAATTTCCTTCGCTTAATTGAATCGTTCTCTCTTTTTCATTGACCGAATGAAGTTTTACTAAAGAATAATAATCATCTACTAAAGTTTCACCTGCATGTTCAGCTTCGACTAGAACAGCAATGCCTCCTAGAGTACAATCAAATTCCTCTAGCAAGTTTTTCATGCCATTCATCGTTCCGCCAACCTTCATAAAATCATCCGTAATCAAAACTCGTTGACCACTTTTCATACTACGCTTTGATAATACCATTGTTTGGATTCTTCTGGAAGAACCTGATACGTAGTTGATGCTTACTGTTGAACCTTCTGTTACTTTACTATCCCTGCGCACGACAACAACCGGCACATTTAAATGTCTAGCAATCGAATGAGCTATAGAAATTCCTTTCGTTGCAACTGTCATAATAGCATCGATTTGTTGGTCTTTAAAAATACTTGCAAACACTTTTCCTACACGATTCATTAATTCTGGATTTCCCAATAAATCGGTCATAAATAAATAACCACCAGGGAGTAAGCGATCTGATTTGCTTAATTCAGATATTAATATTTGTATGGTTTCTCGAACTTCATCATCCGATACAGTAGGAATATATTTAACTCCCCCACTCGCCCCAGGAACAGTGACTAATTCTCCAATACCTCTTTCTTCAAAAGTTCCTTTCACAATTGCTAAGTCTTCACTTATTGATGATTTAGCAGAATTATATAACTCAGCAAAATAGGTTAGTGGAATGAGTTGATGTGGATGCTCTAATAAATAATGTGTCATATCAACCAAGCGTTCACTACGCTTCCATTTCATGCAACCCTCTCCTAATACAAATTAAAATACGAATATTTTATAGAAAAATTATCATAAATGTACGTATTTAGGCAAGAGAATTCCTTTCTCCTAACATGCGTACTGCATAAACTTCATCACAAAAGCCTTTGAGGCCGTTGTACACTCTATTTAATCTTGATTCGCTATCAACAAACCCAAAAACTGTTGGACCGCTTCCACTCATTAGTGCGGCATCTACACCGAATCGGATCATTTGATTTTTAATGACAGCTACTTCTGGATATAGAGAACATGTAACAGATTCAAGAACATTTCCTAAAGACTTGCACATTAAAGAATAATCTTTATTTTCCAAAGCAGTCATCATTTGTTTTGTGTTAGGATGTTCTATATTTTCTAAATTCAGACCTTCATAAATTTTTGCAGTCGATACTCCAATTCTAGGTTTTGCAAGTATTACCCAACAAGAGGGAGGAGCAGGCAATGGTTGAATTTTTTCTCCCCTACCCGTAGCTAAAGCTGTACCTCCATATACACAAAACGGAACATCGGAGCCAATATTAGCTCCTAACTCTGCCAAAGTATCAATCGATAAATTTAAGTTCCACAGTTGATTCAATCCTCGAAGCGTAGCAGCTGCATCACTACTTCCTCCAGCCAGTCCAGCTGCAACAGGGATTTCTTTATGAATCGTAATGGTTGCTCCTTCATGAACGTTATATGTATTTTTTAAAAGTATTGCTGCTTGATATGCAAGATTTCGATCATCTTCCGGTACGATGCCACTTGATGAATGAATGACAATTTTTCCATCGTTCCTTAATTCAAGCCCAATACGATCGGCTAAATCAACTGTTGTCATGACCATTTCTACTTCGTGATATTGATCGGGACGTTTATAAAGTACATCAAGTGTTAAATTTATTTTTGCAGGTGCTTTAATATAAAGCATTCTGATCCTCCTAACAGCTCCTAATACAGGGAAATTTCTTCCGTATATTGTACCATAATGATGGTATCACCATAGATGTTAAATATTAAACATAGAAGTATTAAATAATTTTTGAAAAATGAAAAAATGCCAACAGCCCTTTTAAGAGCCATTGGCCATGTCAACACTACTTATTGATGCTATTTTGGTTCGCTTGCTGTGCTAAACTTTGTTCAGCCATTTCAATTGCTCGCTTCACCATATTACCTGCATCTCTGGCTCTAATTCCGCCCCAACCTTCTCGTTGGACTACATCATAGAAACCGAGCTCTTTTGCAATTTCCTCTTTAAGACGACTCGACATGATCCCGTTTCTTCGTGCCATAGAGATTTGCCTCCTTCAAATAAGTAGGTTGACATCCGTAGTATGCGCAGGTTCATAAAAAAATTGTAGACAAAGTCGATGCAAATATCGGCTTTGTCTACAATTTACAACAAGGCAGAAAATTATTTCACTGCAAGTGCTTGATTATTGTCATCTAAAAAAGTAATTTCCACAGCTTCAGTTAAAATATCAGTGTAACTATAAGAAACACGTTTACAAGCACTATCCTTTTGATCGAGTTCAACAACAAAAACAGCATTGTACGTTTCGCTTAAAATCCCATTGCACTCCATCGTTTTTTTCCGGCCACCATTTGCTTTTAATCGCAAAGGTTTCCCGATGTGTTCATCCAATGTTTTTTTAATCTCAGCTAATGTTTTTGGCATTTCCGCATACACCTCACTATATACTAGTATAGACTAGAAATGCCATTCTGTCAATAAATTATAATATTTTATCAGCAGACAAATATTTTTGTCAACTTATTTTTTTATAAAAATTAAGTTTTCGTCATATTTTTTGTAATGTTTCCCACTAATTACCTAAAATGTGGTAATAAAGCGTCTGAAAGTTTCCCGAATTCTTCAATTGTCAATGTTTCGCCTCTTCTGGTAGGCTCAATGCCACATTGATTCAATGCATCCACAATCTGCTGTTTCTTTTCCTTTCCTGATGGAAGTCCAGACTGTAAATTATTTAAAATCGTTTTTCTTCGTTGAGCAAAAGAGGCTCTAGCTACAATAAATAAAAAGTCTTCATCGATTACTTGGATTGGCGGCATGTTGCGCATCGTTAGTCGAATTACTGCTGAATCTACATTTGGTTGCGGCATAAATACAGTCTTTGGCACCGTCATTACAACCTCTGCTGTCGCATAATATTGCACAGCAATTGATAACGAGCCGTAATTTTTTGTTCCTGGTTTTGCCGTTATACGGTCTGCCACTTCTTTTTGCATCATGACTACCAACCCTCGTATCGGTAAGCGGTCATGCAACAATTTCATCAATATTGGGGTTGTTACATAATACGGAAGATTTGCAACCACCATAATATCTTTGATTCCCTGCATCTCTTCTTCTATAACCTTTGCGACATCCGCTTTTAAAATATCTGAATGAATTACCTTTACATTTGAATAAGGGCTTAATGTATCTTCCAATACAGGTAATAGACGGCCGTCAATTTCAAATGCAACGACTTTCTTACAATTCCTTGCTAAATGCTCTGTTAATGCTCCAATGCCCGGTCCAATTTCAATTGCCCCGCTCTCTTCACTCAAGTTTGCGTAACTCACAATATTC